>Ga0310124_10000169_pt1 | contig 43102 bp, 32 predicted proteins | sample CB11b_AW_Bot5_MG_FD_203507 | JGI IMG/M metagenome (GOLD analysis project Ga0310124, IMG submission 203507) | Marine microbial communities from Western Arctic Ocean, Canada - CB11b_AW_Bot5 | ecosystem: Environmental > Aquatic > Marine > Oceanic | place: Canada: Western Arctic Ocean | collected... | reverse complement strand
TGGCTCTACTACACGCTGCTCAAGAGCGCGCTCTTGCTCGACAAGCCGGGCTTCGCCAACGTCTGGATTGATGGATTGGGAATGGACCCGTGGGGGCGCAAGATGTCCAAGTCGCTCGGCAACGGCATCGACGCCGAATCGGTGCTCGAATGCGGCGCTGGCGGCCGTACCGGCAGCTGGAAAATCCGCGGCCCGGGCGGCAAGCAGGTGACGCTGCGCGCCAACAAGGTCGGCTCCGAATGCTTCCGGCTCTGGAAGGCGTGCGACGCGCAGGTGGGTGACGATTTCCAGATTAACCCGGAGGAAATCGAAGCCAAGTATTTCGGCGTGCTCACGAAGATTTTCAACGTCGCCAGATTCGCGTCGCAATTCCCCGTGCCCGACATGGCGCAGCGCCCCGAGCTGGCGCCCGAGGACCGCTGGCTGCTGGCCGAGTTTTCAGCGGTGCTCGAGACGGTTGAGCGCGGCTATCGTGCCATCGACATCTTCCGCGGTGCGCAGGCGCTGAAGCAGTTCGGCACCGGACTCTTCCCGGGTCACTGGCTCGAGATGGCCAAGCAGCGGCTCTACGACGGCGACGCGTCCGCGACTTGGACTCTGCACTGCGCATTGCACGACCTACTGGTGATGCTCTCGCCCATCTGTCCCTTCTTCTGCCATTTCCTGTCGGAGACGCTCTACGGCCGCAGCGCTGTCGAACAGCGCGAGTTCCCCGCGCCGCCGCTGGCGGAACTTGCCGCCGGAGCCCCACAAGGCGACCGACTGCGCACGCTCACGGCAGCGCTGGTCAAGTTCAACTCAGCAACCTGGAAAGCGAAGAAGGACGCCGGGCTCTCGCTCGCGGCCGAGATCGAGGGTATCGCGGTACCGGAAGCGCTCGCGGAGTTCGGCGACGCGTTGCGGGCGATGCATAAGCTGAGATAATTCCTCCGATGACCGTTATTTAAACTCGCGCAGCGCGTTCGCGACGTCAATTGCCTGCCGCGTGGCGACGACATCGTGCACCCGCACGATGTCCGCCCCAGCGAGTGCGCCGGCGGTTGCTGCGGCGAGCGAGCCCGGCAGCCGCAGCTCCGGTGCGGCGCCCGAAAGCGTTTCGAGCCACGACTTTCGGCTCGCGCCGAGCAGCACGCCTCCCGCGATGACGCGGAACTCAGCGAGCCGCGCCATCAGCGCCAAGTTGTGCTCGAGCGTTTTGCCAAAGCCGATGCCGGGGTCGACGATGAGCTGCTCGCGCGCGACGCCCGCCGCTTCCGCCGCGCCGACGCGCTCTGCCAGCCACGCCTTCACGTCGCCGACCACTTCGTCGTAGTCCGGCTCGCGCTGCATCGTCTCCGGCGTGCCGCGCATGTGCATCACCACCGCCGGCACCCCCAGCTCAGCGATCGTGGCGACCATTTCGGGGTCGCGCAGTCCGCCAACGTCGTTGATGAGCGCCGCGCCCGCCGCGACCGCGGCGCGCGCGATTGCCGGCTTGCGCGAGTCAATCGAGACCGGGATTTCCAGTTCGGCGGCGAGCGCCGTGATGACCGGCACGACCCGCTCGTGTTCTTCCGCTTCCGGGACGGCTGGCGCGCCGGGGCGAGTTGATTCGCCGCCGACGTCGATAATATTCGCTCCGTTGGCGGCTATCTCTCGTCCGCGCGCGATGGCCGCCTCCGTGGCGTCGTAGCGTCCGCCGTCGTAGAACGAGTCGGGGGTGACGTTGAGAATACCCATCACGCGGCAGCTGCCCCCGAGCTCGAGGCGATCGATGCGCATCTATTCGCGCAGGATGAATTGCGACTGGCAGATGGGGCAGCCGACCTGGATTGGCCGCTGCGGGGTGTGGACCGCAATCGTGCTCTGGCACGAGGGGCACGCCAGCTCGAGTGGTCCTGAGACGTCGTCGAACTCCTCGTCGCCACCACCGCCGCGCAGCCGCCCGATGGCTATCGCTCCGCCCGCGACCAGTATGGTGCCGAGCAGCACTAGCCCCAGCAATTTCATCAGGTCGAGCCCCCCCTCCTCGTCACCGTTGGCGGTCGCGGCCGCCTTGACCACGATGTGGACCGTCGAGATGGACTCGCCGCCCCGCTCGTCAGTCACGGTCAGCGTCGCGTTGTAGGTGCCGGCGGTGCTGAAGTATTTGGTAAAGCTGCGCGAGTAGCGGTCGTTTAGCAGGCTGAACTGGACGCCGCGGCTGTCGATGACCCGCCAGTCGTATTGGAGCGCGGAATCATCGCCGTCCGGGTCGGCCGAATCGGCCGCCGAGAAGCTGACCCCCTCGCCAGCGCTGGCGGTAATCTGCGTGTCGGACCAGATGCCGACGCCTTCGATGAAGACGCCAACCTGCGCGACCGCTGTCGGCAGCATATTGTCGGGGCGCAGCACGGTAACCATCACCTCCGACGACCAGCTGCTCTGCAGCATCGACTCGTCGCCTGCGGCGCGCGGCAGTTCGCGCACCATCACCTGCGCCATGTAGTTGGTCTGGTCGCTGCTGGCGGACAGGGTGTAGTTGTAGCCGTCGCCCGTAAGCTGACTGTCGCGATATTCCATCAGCCGCCCCGCCGAGAGCGCGAAGACGCGGATGATGCCCGAGTCATCGCGCAGCGGCTGCTCGCCGGCGCCCTCGAGCAGGTTGCCCTGGCTGTCGAACAGCGCGTTGTGATAGAGCCGCACCGTCTCACCTTCCTGTACCCAGTCGGAATAGACGCCGTCGCCCAGGTTGAAGCGGAACTCAAGATCAGCGCGGTCGTCGGGGTCATGCGAAGCGGAGGCGTCGAAGGTGACGTAGCCGCCCAGCGTGACCGAGGTGGTGCTGGTGGCGAGCATGGCTATTGGCGCCGAGTTGCTCTTTACCGTCACCATGAGTATCATCACCTCGGATTCCTTGCCTCGCTCATCACGCACCTGCACTTTCATTTCTTTCTCGCCAGGCTCCGTGAAATCTAGGTCGCGGGTGTAGTCGAACATCCAGCTGGACCAGCCTCCTCCTTCATCGGGAGAGTAGCGGTACTCCATCGTCGCGTCGCCGCCGTAGTCACGGTCTGCCTGCCCCTCCGTAGTTTCGTTGTCGTACGAGTCACCCGCGTCAATACGAACAGGCTCGTCAACCCATATAGTCACGATGTCCAAGAACGCACTGATTATCGGCGCGTCGTTGGGGATTTCCTCGATTTCGACCGTCGTGTAGTCCTTGTTATTGGAAAAACGGGTCTCCTCGACCGGGCTCTGGATGTCGAACGCCTTGACGTAGAGTTCGTGGTAGCCGGGCGTGGTCTGCTGGCTGCTCCAGAACACCTCGAACATCGCCTCCCCATCCGCTGGGATGGTGCGGCATCCCTCGCGCTGGTCCGGATCCCCGGCCCGGCAGGTGAACTCGGTAATCTTCTTGCCGCCCGCGTCGGGGTCACCGTCGTAGATTTTCACCCGCCATTCGTCAATCGGGGCGCCGCCGTAGTTGTGGAGCGTGATGTTCACGACTAGGTCGTCGTCCTCGTCGGGGTCTGCGGGTGTGACTAGGATTTCGTCGCCCTCGATGGCGAGGTCGGGGCCGTCGGTCGCCCCCTCGATGGTGAAGACCCACAGGTAGGCAGTGCTCCCGACCACCAACTCATTGGCCCCTTCACCGTCAAGGTTCGCCATGCGGATGTTGCCGTAGTGGCCAGTCGCCCCCGAAAGCGCGCTGGCCTGTCCCTCGGCTTGCGTGTTTAAATCTTCACCGTCTTTCACGAAGAGTTCGCCGCCGCTGGTGCCATAAATCAGCTCGACCACGTCGTCGTCGTCTAAGTCGACACAGAGCACACCCCAGACAGAGCTGGTCTCAACAGTTCTCTCCCATTCCTTGACATGGTTCGAGCCACGGTAGATCTGGATAAGCGGCTTCTTCTCACTACTCTCCTTGCCGGTCCCGACAATAATCTCGGTGTCGCCGTCGCCGTCGAGGTCTGCAATCGCCAGACCATATGCTTCGACCCGCCCGGTGGAGATGGTTGCCCCGTCCTGCACGTAGTTGGCGCCGCTGTGGCGGAACACCAGCACGTCGCCGTCGTAGGTCCCGACGACCAGTTCGTTTTGCCCGTCATCATTCGGGTCGCCGGCAGCGATTCCGCGCACTGGTGCCCCCAGATCGCCGCTCGACCATTCCTCGTCATAGTCCGAGCCATCGTAGCCGAATACTCGCACATGGCCGACGTAATCTGTGGCGCCGCCGAGAGAGGCCTCCACGAATCCGGTCGCGAGGCCGATTTCAGGATAATTCGAGCCGTCCAGTTCGCTAATCGCAAGCCCCATGGCCTGATCTATATTATCGCTCCTGAACGTTTGCGCGAAGTCCGGACCGCTGCGGTCGAAGATATAGAGAGACCCCTCAGCCCCCTCACCGCTGTCAGCCAGCCGCACCTCGCCGGGGTTTCCAGTTGAGACGGCAATCTCCATCTCACCGTCACCGTCGAGGTCGGCGACGCCGATAGAGATAGGCAGTTTATCCAGTACCGGGCTGGTCCAGTCGAGGGCGCGCGTCACGCCGTCAAAGGCAAAAACCTGGCCCGAGCCGCTGCCGACCAGCACCTCCAGCGCCGGGTCGGAATCGATGTTACCGATCGCGACACCCAGAGCCTTGGTGCCGGGAAGCGAGTAGAGGCCGCTGCCGCCATTGTTGGCGGCGGTCGAGTCCCATGCCAGCGCGTGGTTCGAAGAGGAAGTGACTTCCCACGCCACCAGGATTCCCGCGTCGCCGCCATGCACAATCCAAGGATTGTCGTGCGCCAGCGAAATTGCGACGCCGGCGTCGGAGTTCATTAGCAGCCCCGAATCCCACTCCTGATAGGTAGTGAGCGTAGTTCCGCTCAGCCCGAGGATATGTAGGTCGCCGCCATTGTCGGCGACCACCAATTCGTTGCGACTGGAGCCGAACAGGTCGGCCGCCGCCAGCCCGTAGCCGGAGTCAATGTTGTCGCGGTTCACTTGCTCGTTCGGGTCGCCGTCAACAAAGACCGAGAGCCTTGACTGCTGCGCCACGACCAACTCGTCAATGCCGTTTTCATCTAGGTCGGCCGCTAGCAGCCCGTAGCAGAGTGAGTCAAGGTCGCTGCCGTCGCGCATATCCTTCTTCCATTGCAGTTCCTCAGTCTCCCCATCGAAGACACCGATCCACCCCTGCTTGGTCGAGACCGCGATCTCCAGTGCCGGGTCGCTGTCGAATTGCCCCATCGCGACGCCCCAGACGTTCTCGATTTGCTGATTATTGAAGTCCGGTCGTAAGTCGCGATACCACTCCGCCTCGTCGAAGGTAATGTCGCGGCCAACGTAAATTTCAGGGGTAATTGCATCGACCACCCACAAGTAGCCGAGATCGCCCCCCATCGCCAGCTCGGTGGCGCCATCGCCGTCCAGGTCACCCAGCGCGAGGCCGTAGGGTCGCCCTTCGGTACCTTGGTTGTGCGACCAGTAAACGCCGGAGGTCCAGTTGGTCTCCGCCTTGAGCGAGCTACCATCGACGATGCGCACCTTGCCGCCGCCTGACGCCGCGTAGCCGATTGCAATCTCGAGCGCAGCGTCTTCGTCGAGCTGCGCGATTTCCATGCCCTTGACACCACCGCCCATATCGATACTGTGGTATTGTTCTTCCCAGCCGTTCAGCGAGCTGTTCCAGTCCAGCACGTGCAGGAACCCCTGCGCGTTGCCGACTACCAGCTCGTCCTCGCCATCAGCGTCGATATCGGCGGTGCGAATTGAGTTCAGCGCGCCGAGGCCGCTCCCTAATCCAGCGCGCCACACTTCGCTCAGGTAGCCCTTGTCGAGGTCGGACCGCACGTCATTGGCTCCCTGCGCTACCGGAAACGCCGGCAGCAGCATCAGGACCAGCAGGAGCGTCAGGAATCGCTGCATACGTCGCCCGCACCGCTCCGGATATTTGTAGTTTACCGCTCTGCTACCGTCCATTGTGGTTCATTCCTTGGACAATCGGGCCTGTAGCGCTGCATGCAGTCCCGCCTCGTCCAGCCCGTCGGTCGCGATTCCCAGCCGCTCCGCCGCCGCGCGCAGCTGCTCCTCCTCGCCGCGCGCGCCCGGCGCGCCGAGCGGGAAAGCGCGGTAGCCACGGAATTCCCGCCAGGCCACACCGAGGCTGCGCGCGACTTCGGCGAGCCGCTGTGGGCCGAGCAGCAGCCATGCCAGCAGGCCGATGACCAGCAGCTCGAGCAGCCCGGGACCGTTCACGGGGCGGTGAGCGCCTGCTCCAGAAAAGCGCGCCGCTCCGTCTGCGTCGCGGCGCTGATGCCGAAATACTCGTCGAACGCCTCGGTCACGGAGAGTGCGAAGCTGCGGCCGCTCCGCTCGCGCTCGAGCATTCCCAGCTCGAGCAGCTCGCCGACGTGCTCGTAGACCCGGTCGCCCATGCGGCGTTTGAGCTCCGACTGTAGCATCGGCTGCTCGTGCGCCACCAGCGCCAGCGTCCGCAGCAAATGCCCCGGAATTTCCTGCGGCGCCAGCCGGCGACCATACTCGATGGCGTCGCGCCGTAGTTGCAGCGCATACTTGGCGCCAAGCTGCACAATCTCCAGCGCCCCCTCGCGGTCGTGGCAGGCGGCGACCAGCTCCTCCAGCGCTGCACTGGTTGCCTTGCGGGAGAGCCCGGTTGCCTCAGCGACTTCCTGCACCGTCAGCGGCCGGCCAGCGGAGAAGAGTGCCGCCTCTGCCGCGATGGCGCTCAGCCCGCAGCCTCCCGGTTGCGGACGTAAATCGAATGGTTGCGTAGGTCCTTCTGCTGGATTTCAATGCGCCCCTCGCGCGCCAGGAAGAGCGAGCCGACGAAAGTGCGCACGACGCTGGAACGGTTGGGGGCGTCAACCAGCTGGCCGAGCGGAATCGGCTTGCCGTTGAAGTCGTTGATACGTTGCCACACTTGCTCCTTGTAGAGCGTCGGGTCGTCATGGTGCATATTGTCGACGATGTGGCTGGCGCGGTCGTCCAGTATCGCCTGCCGCGTCTCGCGCAGCTGCTTGCGCCGCGCCAGTCGGGCGCGGCGCTCCAGCTCGACCTGTCGCGCATCCTCGAGCGCGCCAACGAGTTCCATCAGCGTCACCCGCCGCTCGCCGCGGAAACGGACCGTTTCCTCCAGCGGCGGCTCGGCGACCATCTCGAGCCGCTCAGCGTAAGTCGGCTCCCAGCCGAAATCGAACGGCTCCCATTCCCCTTGCGGCTCGGGGAGTGGCTCGCTCGCCTCGACCGCGCCTGCCGACCGCAGCCGCAGCACGTCCCAGGCCCAGCCCAGGATGGCGCCCGCCAACGGGAAATCGAGCGCGTCAGCGCGCAGCGCATGCTGCTGGTATTCCTGCAACACGAAACCGAGGTCGAGCTGCCACGGGTCCAGCTCATGCTCGCGCACCAGCTGGAACAGCACCGCGATGCTACGCGCCAGGGGGTCCTCGATGGCGATGATTTCGGCCCCCGCCTCGGAAGCTTGCGCCAGGTCGAGATAGTCGTCGACCCGCTCCGCATCGCTGCCGACAATCGCCTTGTGGAACAGCAGGTGGTTCTCGACCAGGCTCACGCCGCCACCTCATCGGTGGGCAGCGAAGCGATGAAGCTGTCGACGTCGTGAATCTGGTGCAGGTGCGAAACGCCGTCGTCGTCCATGAAGACGCCAATCACGTGAGCCGACTCGCGCAGCGCGGCGTGGTGCAGGCTCACGACGAGGAACTGCGCCACCGCCGACTGCAGCGCAATCGCGCGGCCGATGTGCTCGGTGTTGACGCCGTCCAGATTCTGGTCGGGCTCGTCCAGCAAGTAGAACGGACTCGGGTCGTAGCGCTGGATGGCGAAGATGAACGCCATGCTGACGAGCGATTTCTCACCGCCCGAAAGCGCCTCGACCGGGAAGAGCCGCTTGCGCGGCATGCGTGCCTTGATTGTGACGCCACCGTCGAAGACCGTTTCCGGTTTTTCCAGCTCCAGCCACGCCTTTCCACCGCCGGTCAGGTCGGTGAAAGTGGCCCGGAAATTTTCGTCGATGTGTTTATAAATTTTAGTGAAGCGCTCCAGCTTGCGTCCTGAGATTTTCTGCTCGAGCGCATCGAGCCGCCGCACTTCCCTGCGCAGCTGCTTGCGGTCCTCGCGAATACGCGCCAGCCGCTCCTCTTCCTGCCGGTAATGTTCGAGCGAAAGCATGTTGACGTTGCCGAGCCGGCCGCGCTGCCGTTCGAGCGTCTCGCGCTGCGCCTCCAGCTGCTCACTGCCGCCGACCTTCGCCGGCTGCTCCGCCTTCTCGGGCAGCCGCAGCCGCGCCTCGGCCAGCTTCGGCTCACGCGTTGCGACCTCAATCTTCAGCTCATCGGTAGCGTGGCGCCGGCCGCGGCCGAATTCCTCGCGCTGCGCCAGTGTAGTGCGCGCTTCGGCTAGCTCGTTGCGCAGCCGGTCGCGCCGATCGCGCAACTCCTTGAGCTCGCGGAACTTGGTGTCCTCCTCGGCCTTCAGCGCCTTGACTTCGCGCGCCAGCTTGCGCGCCGTCTCGCGCTCGCCGCGCCGCAGTGCCTGCTGCTCCTTCTGCTCCGCCAGGTTCTGCTCCAGCTCGCTCGCCAGCCGCTGCTCCTCGCCTGCGGCGGGCTCCTCGGCCGCCTCGAACCGCGCCACGCTGGCGCGCGCTCCTGAAAGCTCCTCGCGCTGCTGCCCGAGCGCCGACTGGAGCTGCGCCAGCCGTTCGGCCGCCACGCCGCCGGTCAGCTCCTGTAACGCAGTCGCCGCCTGCTCTACGCTCCCGGCGCGGTCGGTAATCGTGAATTGCAGCTCGCCCAGCGCGGTTTCGCGCTCGCCCAGCTCGCCCTCGAGCGCCGTCAGCGCCCCCTGCCGCGTCTCGAACGCCTTCTCCGCCTGCAGCAGCCCTTCGGCCGACTTGGTCGCCTGTTCGTCGAAGTCGGTCACGCGGGTCTGGGTGGTCGAGCATTCACTCTCGAGCGCTGCCTTCGCCTGCGCCACTTCCGCCAACTCCTCGCGCAACTCCTGCACCGCGGCGCTCGCCTCGAGCTTGCGCGCCTCGGCGATGCCGAGGCGCGCCACCAACTCGCCGAGGTTGTCACGGGTACCGGTCCCGAAATGGATTCCCGAACGGGGCGGCGAGCCGCCCACCATCGCGCCGCCCGCTTCGAGCAGCTCGCCCGCCAGCGTGACCATACGGCCCTTGCCGAGGCAGCTGCGCGCTTCGTCGAGGCTGCGCATGATGACCGTATCGCCAAAGACGTTGCCGAAGGCGTCGGCGTAGCGCGGGTCGAACCGCACCAACTCCTGCGCGAAGTTGACTGCACCGGACTGCTTCACCAGCAGCAGCGCGTTGGCGCCGGGGCGATACCTGCGCAGCCGGTTGAGCGGCAGGAAGCGCGCCCGTCCCAGCTTGCGCCGTTTCAGGAATGCAATCGCCTCCGCCGCCACCGAATCATCCCTGACGACGACCGACTGCATCCGCGCGCCAGCCGCTACCTCGAGCGCCAGTGCATGCTCCTCGTCAACCTGCCCCAGCTCGGCAATCGTCCCGACGATGCCCTCCAGCTCTCTCGCATCACGCGCCGCGAGCAGCGACTGCACCGCGCGCGCGTAGCCACCGATTTCGTCGCGGGCGCGCGTAGCCGCCTCTTCGGCCGCCAGCGCCAGCGCCGCCTCGCGCAACTCCGCCTCGATGCGCTCCAGCCGGTCGCTCGCCTGTGCCAGCTCGCCCACCAGCTTGCTGTGCTTGGCGGTGACCTTGCGCAGGTTATCCGCCGCAGACTTGCGTCCCACTTCGAGGTCCTGCAGCTGGAAGTCGGCGTCAGCCGCATCCTCCCGTACCGCCTTCAGCATCAGTTCTGACCGCTCCAGTTGCTCGCGCGCCAGCTCCAGTTGTCGTTCGAGCTGCTCGCGCTCGCCCTCGAGCCGGTGCCGCTGCATCTCCAGCTCACCCGCCGCCTGTCGCAGCGCGTCGAGCGCATCGCGCTGCCCGGCGATTTCCTGCGAACCGTCGGCGGCGGAAGCCTCGAGCCGCGCCAGTTCCCCGGCGGCGGTCGCGACCTGTGCTTCCAGCTCGCCGGCGCCCGCCCGAGCCTCATCGAGGGCGTCGCGCAGCTCTTTCAGCTCCGCCGCGGCAGCCTTGCGCGCATCGCCCAGCTGGCGGCGCGATACCTCCAGCTCGGTGAGCCGCGCGCCAGCCGTTTCGGCGTTGCTCTGCGCCAGCGCCTGGTCGACGCGCGCTTTGTCCAGCTGCTCCTGCAGCTCGCGCGCGCGGTTACCGCCCGCGTCGGAAATTTCGGCTTCCACCTTTTTATAATCGTCTTCGAAAGATTTAATCGCAGTTTGTCGCTCTTTCAGCTCCCCCACCAGCTCTTCCAGCTCTGTTTCGTGCCGTGCAATCAGCTCGCGCCGCGACTCCAGCTCCGCCTCTAGGTCGAGCACGCGGCGCCACTTGCGCTGGAGCTCGTTTTCCTGCAGCTGCTGCAGGATGGCCTCAAGCCGTTCGGCATCACGTTTTTCGCGTTCGAGCTGCCGCAGCAGCCGCTGCGCCTCGCGCATGCGCTCTTCGAGCAGCGTAAGGTCAGCGCCCACACGGTCTCGCGCCGAGCGGGTCTTGCGCAGCCGCTGCTCGTAGGCTGTTATGCCGGCGACGTCCTCCAGCTTGCGCCGGCGTTCGGTGCCCGACATCAGCGAGGTCTGCATGACATCACCCTGCTGGATGATGTTGTAGCCGGTCGCGTAGAGCCCGGCACGCGAGAAGAGCGCCTCGAATTCGCCCGCCGAGGAGGCGTCGCTGTTGAGGCGGTAGTAGGTGTGCGGCTTGCCGCCGCGCAGCCGCACGCCCTTGGTGAATCGCACCAGGTCGCTCTCGATGGAGAGGAAACGGTCGCCGTTGTCGAAGACCATGCTGACGCGACAGTGCTTCGCCGCGCTGCGCAATTTCTTTCCTTCCTGATAGCCGAAAATCAGCTGGCTCAGCCGTCGCGCGCGCAGTAGCTTGGTCGAGCGCGAGCCGAGGATGAAGAGGATGGCGTCGGTGATGTTGCTCTTGCCCGAGCCGTTGGGGCCAGTAATGCAGGTGAAGCCGGGGCCGAAGGGGACGGTAACGTGGCCTTTGAAGGATTTAAAGTTCTCGAACTCAAGTTCGAGAAGACGCAATCAGAAAGCCTCCAGATGTGCCTGGCGCGGCTCGGTCTTCAGGGCTGCGAGCTCGCCCCTGACACCAGAACGGTGGTGCTGCCGGTATGCCTTCCAGAAGCCCGAAATCAGCCGGCCACGGTCGCCGCGGTCGCCCGCGACCAGCGCCGAGAGGTAACGCGAGCGGTCCTCCCGCTGCCACATTGGTGCAGGCAGGCCCGCGCGTACGAGCATCCCGTCGAGCAGCAGCCGCGCCACGAGGCCGTTGCCAGCCGTGAAGGGGCGCAGCTGCAGGAAGCGATGGTGGAACAGCGCCGCCTGCTCGAACGGATGCAGCGGCGAAGGGTCGTGCCACCACTCGAGCAACGCGTCGAGTTCGTCCTCAATCAGCACCGGCGGCGGGGGAACGAAGGCCGAGCCGGGGAGGCTGGCGTTGTTCTGCCGCAGGCGTCCGCCGTCGCCCTGCCCCTCGCGCACTTCCAGGTGCAGCTTGAGGATGGCGCGTCGGTCGAGCCGCGCAACGCGTTCACCCATCTCGTGATGGAGTCTCCGCAGCGCAAGCACTTCGAGCACGCGCGACAGCGGGATTCCCGCGGGCGCGCGGTCATGTAGTAGTATCGCCTCGGTCTGTTCGCGTGCCAGCGGTTCGGAGGTGAGCATCAGGTTGCCATGCACAGCTGCCAGCTCCGCTCGCTGCACATCTCGCTCGCGCGCCTTGTGGTCCTGTTGCAGCCGGTTCAGCGCGCGCCGCAGGAACTTCAGTCGCTCGAGCCCCTTCAGCGCTTTCAAATCAAGGTAGGGAGTGCGAAACATCCCGGCGGATGCCTTCGCCATGCGCTCGACCGCGGCGAGCTCCAGCTCCGGCTCATGGATGGCTTTGAGCCGCTCCAGTTCCTGCTCGCTGGGCTCCTCGGAACCGAGGTAATGCTGCACTTTCTCGACGCGTCCGTTGAACTTGAATGACTTGACGAGATACCAGTACTGCTGCCCGCGAGTGGTCTTAGGCGTAAGATAGACCATAAGCTCGGCGCCATTGGTTCCACCTTTTAAAGTTTTTGCATTGTGGTTTCTAGTGGAAAAACAGGTTACTGTACCACCTTTCCACAGGAAACTGAGGGGTGGTGGAACATGCTCCTGCCGACGAGCGGCCGGCAGTTTTTTGGCGCGCCGCACAGTCGAGCCGCGATGCAAATCCTCTTTGTCTGCACCGGAAATGCCGCGCGTTCGCAAATGGCTGAAGGCTGGGCGCGTCACCTAGTGCCTGCGATCGCGGTGGAAAGCGCCGGCACCCGGCCCGCCGGGCTTTCGCGCCGCGTCGTGACTGCAATGGCGGAAGCGGGCGTCGACATCTCCGCACAGCGCTCGAAACCGCTCTCCGCGACAGCGTGGTGCGACGCCGATATCGCCGTCACCCTCTGCGGTTCCGCGCGCGAGGAGTGCGTCGCGCTGCCGTGGTCGCCGGCGACGCACCACGAGCACTGGCCGATAGCGGACCCGGTAGCGGCGCCAGCGGGCAACGACCCGCTGGCGCCGTTCCGCACAGCGCGCGACGAGATTCAGGCGCGGGTGGAGGCGCTGCTCGCCACTGTAGAAAATAAATAAACTGTATAGATTATATAGAAAATATTTATTTAGACCCCAGCCCAGCACCGGCTAATGTTCGGCCTTGAACTGATGATACTGCTTGCCATTGCTGTAGCGGCGTACATGGCGTGGAACATCGGCGCCAACGACGTCGCCAACGCTATGGGCACCAGCGTCGGCAGCGGGGCGCTGACGCTGCGCAACGCCATCATCATCGCGGCGGTCTTTGAGTTCTGCGGCGCCTTTTTCGCCGGCGACGCCGTCACCGACACGGTACGCAAGGGGGTGCTGGTTATTTCCGAGGAGGAGATGGCCAGCCTCTCCAGCGAGTTGCAGTATGGCTTCATCGCCGCCATGCTGGCGGCTGCGCTCTGGATTACGGTCGCCACGCGCTACGGGCTGCCGGTCTCGACGACCCACAGCATCATCGGTGGCATCATCGGTTTCGGCCTCTTCATCGACCCTTCACTGGTCGATTTCCAGAAAGTCGGCCAGATAGTCCTGAGCTGGGTCATTTCCCCGCTGCTGGGCGGGCTGCTGGCTTACGGGACTTTCTCGGTCATTCGCATGGCCATCATGGAGTCAGATGACCCCATTTCGCGCTCCCGCTGGATGGCGCCAATACTCGCCTTCCCGACCTTTTTCGTGCTGGCGCTGGCGCTCCAGTTCAAGGCGCTCCAGTACCTGCTGCCCGCCGCATGGCTGCCGGCCAAGGATTGCGCCGTCGACACCAGTTTCGCAGCCGCAGTCGCCGAATGCCTGCCGCTGCCGAGCTTGCAGATAGCGCTGCTGCTGGGGGTATTTGCCAGCCTTGCGCTCTACCTGCTGCTGCGCAACTACGAGTTCAAGGAGAGCGGCTACGCGGGGGTCGAGCAGATTTTCGTCTGGCTCCAGATAATCACCGCCTGCTACGTCGCCTTCGCGCACGGTGCTAACGACCGCTCTAACGCCATCGGGCCGATGGCGGCGGTCTGGCAGATCTACCAGATGGGTGTGCTGAGCCCTGAGGCCGAGGTCCCGCTCTGGCTGGTGCTGCTGGGAAGTGTCGGTATCGTCATCGGCATCGCCACCTGGGGCCATCGCGTTATGAAGACGATTGGTGAGAAAATAATCCATATCACTCCCACTCGCGGATTTGCAGCCGAGTTCGCCGCCGCGACCGTTGTGCTCTTATTCTCCCTGCCTTTCCTCGCAGTGCCCATTTCCACTACCCATACCCTTGTAGGCTCGGTGGTGGGGGTCGGGCTGGCAAGGGGGACTGCATCGGTGGATTTCGGCGTTTTCGGGAAAATTGCCGCCAGCTGGGTCGCCAGCATCCCGGCCGCCGGCATCGGGGCCGTCCTGCTCTACATTATTTTCGGGCTGGACGAAACTCGTTTCATAGTCTCGGTCAGCCTGATACTGGCCACCATAGTCTGGCTGCTCTACCACTCCATCCGGGCGGGACCCCGGGTTGAAATAGATAGGGGGGGAGTAGAATGAAGTTCTTCGAGAGCCGCATCGGCCCCAGCATTTTCGAGACCTACTACCACCACGCTGCCAAGGCGCTCGAGACGGTCGGGCACATGGAGCGCTGCGTCGCCATCGCCTGCGATGACGGCGATACCGCCGAGGCGATTGCGGCGACCTCGAACGCCGAGCTGGAGGCCGATGGCCTCAAGAACGAGCTGCGCGGAGTGATGCGAGGCAGGGTACGGCTCGCCATTTCAAAAGAGGTGTTTCTCGACATGATTACGCGGCAGGACCGCATCGCCGACTACGCCGAAAACGTCACCGAAATAATCTCCTTCCGGCCGCTCTACGAAGACGCGGAAGCGCGCAAGCTGCTGCTGGCGCAGGCGCAGTCGGTGCAGGCGACCGTCAACGAATACGCAAAGGCGGTCGAAAAGCTACAGGAACTGATGGAATTGGGCTTCGCGACGAAGGTGAAGGAGGAGCTGCATCAGCTGATTGCCAGCGTCAACCTGCTCGAGCACCGGGCCGACGAGAAGGAGGCCACCACGGCCGCCTACGTCTTCTCGCACGGCGACGATGCGCCGCTCGCAGCGGCGCATATGTATCGCGTCGCACAGCGGCTGGACGACGTCGCCAACGCCACCGAGCACGCAGCCAACTCACTGCTGCCGCTGGCAAGCCACTAAACCCCCGGACTGCTGCAGCCCCATGCAGATCGACGCGCCTTTCTACGCGCAGACGATGGACTTCAGCTGCGGCGCCGCCTGTGCGCTGATGGCGCTCGGCCACTTCAATCTGGCCGGGCCGCTCGACCGCGACCTGGAAGTCGAGGTGTGGCGCGAGACCAACGCGGTCGAAATCGGCGGCTGCGGCCGCTACGGCGTCGCTGCACCGCTCGCGCTGCGGGGGCTGCGGCCGCACATCATCTCCAGCGCCGACGGGCTCGGCCTGATGGAGCGCGTCCACGAGCGTATCACCGGCATCGACCCCGGCACGCTGGAATTCTTCCACGTCATGCAGCAGCGGCTCTGCGCGCGCAACGGCGTTACGGAGGAGCGGCGCCAGCCGGGGGCCGCCGACATCCGCGCCGCGCTCGCCGCCGAACGGCTGGTGCTGGCGCTGGTCTCGACCGCGCTCTTTCCGGAAGAGGGTGACGAAATCCCGCATTGGATATTGGTGACCGGGCTGCGCGGTTCCGAGCTGATGGTCCACAACCCGCTCGACCCCCCGGAGCGGGCGCACCGCCCTGTCGCCGCCGCCGCGCTGCTCGCTAGCGCGACGCAGTTCGGGGAGCAGGCGCTGGTCTCCGTCGGCAGTCGCGAGTGGCCTGACGGGGACGCGGTCGCGGAGCCGGCGCTGCCGGACGGGTTTCTCGAGTACCGCTACGAGCCGGCCTAGAGCAGGCTGGTGTTGGCCGAGAGGTAGAACCAGACCAGATAGATTCCAACGACGACCATCACCGTGCCGCCCACTACGTGGATGTGGCGGGTCGAGGCGCGCAGCCGGTTGATAATCGTGCTTTCGGAAGAGGCAATCAGCAGCGTAAAGGCGACCATCAGCGCCGCGGCCGAGAAGGCGTAGAGGCTGAAGACCAGCAGCGCCCCCGCCAGGGTGTATTTCAGGCTGGACAGCATCAGTGCGATGAACACCGGCGCGGTGCAGCCGGCCGAGGCGGAGCCGTAGCCGACACCGTACCAGAACTGCCCTGCCAGCCCCGCTTCGCGGCTGGCGGCGAAACTGAAGTCGCTTCCGGTCACGCGCCGGATTCCGCTCTCGGCCAGCGCCGTAGGGTGGCCGCGCGTCACCGTCGCGGCCGCGGCGCCCAGTGCGGAGGAGAGCTGCCGCAGCGGCCGCAGCAGCGGCTCGAGGCTCCAGTCGAGCAGCATCGAGAGCCCGAGGACGAAGACCGCCGTGCCGACCAGCAGCTCGAGTAGCGGAACATAGTCCGCCAGCAAATGCGAAAAGGGCACCACCAGCAGCGCCAGCAGCAGCAGCACGACCAGAATGCCCGAGGCAGCGGCGAGGCCGGCCGGCAGCGCTTCGCGCGCGGTGCGCTCATTGAGGCTGCCGCTGCCAGTCTTGCGGCTCGTCAGGTAAAAGGAGACGTAGCCCGGCAGTAGCGGGAACGAGCAGGGTGAGAAGAAGGCGAGCGCGCCAGCTCCGATGGCCATCAGGAAAATAGAGTTCTGTTTCACCTTTTCCAGGCTGCCCTCGCCCGAGAGTGCGCTCTCGACTTCCCGCTGGAGCTTATCCTGCTTCACAATCCCCAGCGCCGAGAAGGTAATCCGGCCCTGCTGGTCGATGACTACTACCTTGGGAATCTGCTGGGCGTTGTAGCCGGTTATGACCTCGTCGTCATTGTCGGTGACGTGCAGCCAGTCGTAGCCATATTCGCGCTGCATATCCTCGAGCAGGCCGGGGCTGTCGCCCGCCACACTGACCGAGATGATGATGACCTCGTCGCTATCGCGGTATCCCCCTTCGTAAAGCGGTTTTAGTGTATCACTCGCCACCTTTTTGCAGGGCCCGCACCACTCGGCCATCAGGTCCAGCACTACCACCTGCCCGCGGTAATCCGAGAGCAGGATGGTCTCGCGGTTGCCATCCACGCCATCGACGTAGCCGGTCGAGGTGGCGCTGAATTCGGGCGCCTCTTCGCTCCCGCCGGTCAGCATTATGACCAGCGTGCCGGCAATCAGCAGCACCGCCACGCCGACCGTGAGCAGCACACGATTGCGCTCGAAAAACCGGGGCACCATTACCTCCCGCGCTGCGGTCGCGGCTAATTAAGCTTCGGTCCAGAGCAGCGCCAGCCGCGCGCTGAGCCGCTGCAGGAATTCCACCTCGCCCTGCGAGAAAGGGTCGCGCGTGTGCGAGTCGATGTCGAGTTGCGCGACGAACTCGCCGTCGGCAAATATTGGCACGACCACCTCCGACCGCACCGCACTGCCGCACGAAAGGTAGTTTGCCTCCGCCGCCACGTCGGGCACGACCAGCGTCTCGCCGCTCTCGGCCACCTGCCCGCAGACGCCGTGCCCGAAGGCGATGCGGACGTGTTCAGTCGGCGCGCCGACGAACGGTCCTAGGACGAGTTCGCGGCCTTCAGCGAGGTAGAAGCCGACCCAGTCGTAGTGCTCCACGCGCGCCTCGAGCAGCTGCGCGATTTCGCGCAGCGCACCGTCGCGGTCGCTTGCGGCGGCGAGGATTTCGGCGGCGGCAGTTTCGAGGCGCGTCAGTTCCATGGCAGCAGGGTTCAGGCCGCCAGCAATTCCCGCACCTTCGCCTCCACATCGGCCGGCGCGAGTCGCTGGTGCGCAATCTGCTCCGCCTGCCCGCAATTGCCCGGTCGGGTGGTGCCCATGTGGCCGTAGCGCGGCGCGAATCCGCGCTCGAGCAGCCAGCTGCCGTAGCGGATGCCGAGCCCGGTGCGCCGGTTGAGGCTCTCGACGACCAGTATAAAAGGAGCCTTGCCAAGTCTGGCGAGCATCTTTTCGTCAACGACGTTGAGCGTGGGCTTGTTCACCAGCCCCACCGAAATTCCCTCGGTGCGCAGCGTTTCGACGACGTGTAGGCAGCGGTGGAGCATGTCTCCGTAGCTCACAATCCAGCCGTCGTCACCCCCACGCACGATTTCGTCGCGCCCCGGCTCGAACTCGTAGCCGTCACCGTGGAGCGGCGCGCCCGCTGTGTCGAGGATTTCCGGCAGCTTCGAGCGGTTGGAGAAGATGAAGCGCAGCCCCCGCCCGGCGAAGACGCGCCGCACGACGGCGTCCATCTGGTGGACGTCGGCCGGAAAATAAAGCGCGGTCGGCGTGCCGGCTTCGACGTAGTTGTCGGCGAAGAAATTATTGAGCCCGAAGTGGCATGTATTGTCCGACATGGCGTCAACCCCGGCGTGCGAGAAGTGGCAGAGCAGGTCGACCTCGTTTAGCCGCGACATTGTGATTTCGGAAATCACCATTTCGAGGAACGCCGAGAAAGTCGCGAAGACCCCCTGGCAGTCCGGCTGCGAGCCGAAGCCAGCGGCGGCGAGGAAATTGCCGCGCTCCTGCACCCCGCCGCTAGTGAAGCACTCGGGGAACTGCTCACGAACCACCGTCAGGCCCACCGACCCCTCGAGGTCGGAGTCGAAGGCGCGGACGCGCTGCCGTTCGTCGGGCGAGAGCCCCGCCAGTACGCCCGCCAGCGAAGCGCCAAATTGCTTGCGGCACGCGTCAGCCGTGCCGCTGCCGAGCAGCTCCGCCGGGGGCGCTGCCGCCCCGCCTTCGATTTCGTCTAGCACGGCGCGCGCGCGGTCATGACCGCGCGAAGCCAGATACTCGCGCGCCGCGTCGAGCGTAATCACGTCGTGCAGCTGCGGCGTCCCCTCGAGATGTGGGATTCCCGGCCCCATGGCCCGGCGGCAGAGCACTGCCGCCGGGCCATCGTGGCGCAGCGCGGCGACAATCGCGGCCAGCAGCGCCTGCGTATCCTCGCCGTCGGCCGGGAAGACGGCGAAGCCGTGGCCGCTGAGGGTGCGCTCGAGGTTGAACCCCGGCAGGTAGCGGTCGGGGTAGCCCGCAATCGTGACGTTGTTGTCGTCGATAATCCACTTGACATTCAGGCCGTTGGCAACCGCCAGCCGCGCCGCCTCGGCGTTGTTGCCCTCCATCTGCGAGCCGTCGGAGCCGAACATCACCACCGCCTCTCCCGGGCAGGCGAGCGCGACGCCGTTGACGTGCCCCGCGGCGTGGCCGAGTCGCCCGCTCGAGAAGTCAATGCAGTCGAGCAGTTCCTTCTCGGGATGGCCGGCAAGGCCGGAGCCGTATTCGCGGTAGTGCAGCAGCTGTTCCGGCGGCAGCCGGCCCCGCAGCGCGCCGCGTGCATACTGCAACGCGGCGCGGTGGCCAGCCTCGTCGAAGAATTCCGGATGGATGGCGACTCCGCCGTCGCGCAGCGCGTCGACAATCACCACCTCGGGAGCGATGTCGTACGGCCCCCCGGTGTGGCCGCCGAGGCCACGCGCGCGAGCGATTGCGGTCAGCGTGATGATGGTGTCGCGCAGCAGCGTAATGTCGCTTTCCAGCTGCGCCAGCCCGGCACGGTCAATCTCCGGTTTCAGGGGGAGTTTCAGCCGCGAAAAGCTGCTGAGGTCGAGGGGAAAAGCCATGCCCACCGGGGCAGTTTGAGGCCCGGCTTAAACGTAACCCTCAGAGGTTGGGTTTGAGCCTCAGGATTTCGGAGTTGCCACCTTCTGTGATGGTCACCGCCGAAACCGGGAAAGGCTTTCCGCACGCGGCACCGAGGTCAGAGTTAGTTCCGTCAAACTGGTAAACGTCCGTTTCAGCCTCGAGGACGGTCTCGCGTACCCCAGACGGGCAGTTGCTCGCCAGTATCACCAGCCGCGCCTCGCCGCTGGCGACCGCCTCGCGGCACTGGTTGGCGCCAAGGTCAACCTCGCCGGTGGCGATGGCCTTGCGCAGCGCCTTGTTGAGATCCATCAAGCCCCCTTACCGGGCTTGTAGATGACGCTCACCGCGCCGGTGCCGAGGTGGACCGGCTGGCCGACGATGATATTTTCGGCAACGCCGGTCAGGACGTCCGACTCCCCGGAGAGGCCAGCCAGCAGCAGGTGGGTTGAGGTAATCTCGAACGCGGCCCGGGCGAGGACAGAGGTCTTCGCGCCAGAAATCCCGTGTCGGCCAATCGCCTTGACGCGGCCGGTGTTGGTCATCACGTCGGCGACCAGCAGGTTGTGGCGCACGTCGACCGAGAGTCCTTGCTCGTTCAGCGTCTGGTTCAGTTCGTAGGTGATGGAGTTGCGTGCCGCCTCGATTCCGAGCACTCCGGCAATTTCGTGGACCGAATTGCTGCTAGTGCGGGTCGGGTCGACTTCCGGCATCGCCAGGACCGCTTTCAGGTCGGAGCCTTCGGTGAAGATGACGTATTCGTCCTTGTCCTTGCGCACGATAGCGCGTGTGATGGAGGCGACGCCAGCTACCTTGAGCCGACGCACCTTGTCCTCTAGGATGTAGAGTTTCTTGAACGACGGCTCTTTCTCGGTCATGACAATTTCGCCCCCCTCGATAGTCATCAGGCAGCGCAGTCGCCCCTGTTTCTTGATGCGCGCCGCCAGCAGTTCATCCGTCAGTTTGCACGCCTTTAGCTCCTTCGGGTCCGGCTCGATAATCAGCCGCAGGTTGGTCATGTCGGTGCGGATACGCGCTAGGCTGCTGACCGACCGCGCCTCAATTCGCGCCGCGACGTCCAGCGCCACCTTACGGTCGGTGGCGAACTGCGGCTCGAGGTAGACCTCCATGATTGGAGTTTTGGGTTCGCGCCGCGCGTCGACAATCTCGATTAGCCGTGGCAGCCCCAGCGTGACATTCATTTCGGCGACACCAGCGTAGTGGAAGGTACGCATGGTCATCTGCGTCCCCGGCTCGCCAATCGACTGTGCCGCAAGGATGCCGACCGCCTCGGTGGCGTCGACCTGCGAGCGGCCATATTGCTCCAGCGCCAGCTTCGCAATCTCGCCGAACTGCTTCGCGCTCAGCTTGAGGCCCGCCGTCTTTTCGGCCAGCTGCCGTACGATACCCTGCGGCAGCGTCGCCTTCGCTTTCGCGAGCGCCTGCTGCAGTTTTTCCTCAGCAGCGACCAGCTCGCTAAAGGTGGCCACCAGTTCCTTGACGCCCTTGGTCTTCAGACGCTTTTTCCCGGCGCTGCGCGCGATTTCCTCGACGTAGTGGCTCGGGAGCCCCTCCGCCAGCTTGAGCGCGCGGACGCGGAACGGGTTGAGTTTGCGGCCAGCATCTTCCTCTTCTTCCAGGTCGGCAACTTCGACGCCTTTGCTCGGTGCCTTGGCCGGCTCGGCCAGCGCCTTCGCAGCAGCCTCCTCGACCGCCGTGCGGAACTCCGGCAGCCGCGACATCGGGACGTCGGCGTCCTTCAACTCCTCGTTGGTGGCGGCGGCCGCCTGCGCAGGGTGGTAGAGTCCGCCAGCGAAGAGGCCCTGCGCCGTTTTCTCGGAGAAACCGAGTTCGGTGTAGATGCGCTGCGCGTTGATACGCTCCTGCTCGAAGCGCAGTCGGTCGCGCGACAGGTCAAACGAGTCCTCGACCTGCGTGTAGTTGCGGGCCGAGCGGACGGGGGTGCCGTCCATCTTGTGGAACTCATCCAGCCGTAGCGTACGCGGCAGCGGCACCATTCGCTCGATGCGCAGGAATGTAACGTAAGGTTCCTCAGCGTGGGCCGGCAGCAGCAGTTCTTCTTCCTCGGGGGTGCCGGGGCGGTCGAACGAGAGCACCTCGGAAATTACCGAGAGGTAGCGGATGCCGTGGTGTTCCTTGAGGTAGATGTAGCCGCTGAAGGGGTAGCGGAACTGCCGCGCGTTAATCGGGAACGCGACTCCCAGCAGCACTTCACCCTTCGAGGCGACATGTTCGTTAATCGCGTCAATCGTGTAACCGTCCGGCAGCGACCAGATTACGCCCAGCTTCTTCTCGACCCTCCGCAGCGCGGCGTCGGCTGAGAAGGGGCCATCGCCCGACTTCTCCTCTTCGAGGGCGCCAGCGACGACCTCCTCGCGGTCGACCTTGCGGTTGCCGACGGACTCGATGACTTCCAGGATTTCGCGGAAGCTGAAGAGCTTGCGCAGCTTCGCGAGGCTCGCTTTCTTGAGTGTGCCGAGCTGTTCGCCCGCGTCGGCCGCCTTGGAAGCCAGTGGCCGCGCCATACCGCGCCGCTCGAGCGCCCGGATGGTGTCGCTACGCGCCATTATTTGCCTCCCCCGGCGACGGCCTTGACAATGGCCTCGGCGTCGACGCCCTCGCCGAACTTGGAGCGAGTCGGGTCGACGGCGTCCTCGCCGTAGCGGAACTGGATGACGGTGTTAGCCGTGTTGCGTACGGTACCGTCGTACTTGACGCGCAAGTCCTCCAGCGCGTTGACCAGCCGCCGCTGCATGTAGCCGCTGCGCGAGGTGCGCACGGCCGTGTCGACCAGCCCTTCGCGGCCGCCCATGGAGTGGAAGAAATATTCGGTCGGGTTCAGCCCATGTTTGTAGCTCGAGCGGACGAATCCCTTCGCCGCGGCGCCCAGGTCGCCCTGGTTGAAGTGCGAGAGGGTGCGCTTCTCGTAGCCGCGCGAAATTCGTTCGCCACGCACCGCCTGCTGGCCGATGCTGCCCGCCATCTGCGACAGGTTAAGCATGCTGCCGCGCGCGCCGGAGCGCGCCATGATAACTGCGAAATTGTCCATACCGAGGTGCCAGCCAGCGATGTCACCCGCCTTGTCGCGCGCCTGCCCCAGCTTCTTCATCACCTCGACCTCGAGCGTCTCCTCGAGGCTGCGTCCCGGCATGTTCTCTAGGTTGCCCTTGTTGTAGGATGCGACCAGCTTGTTGACGTCCTTCATGGCCTTCTGCATAGCGTCCTCAATCTGCAGGATAGCTTCCGGTGGGATATCCTCGTCGTCAATCCCGGTCGTGCAGCCTGTCTCCATCAGCGCCCCGACGGCGAGGCGGGTGACGAGGTCAATGAACTCGCGCGCCGCGCTGGGTCCCTTGAGGCGTGAAATCTCCTCGAGGATGAGGCCCTTGAAGGCGGAGATGGAGCGGCCGTCGACCGGTCCGCGCAGCATCTCGCCGTCCTTGATTTCGACAATCGTATCGAGGTCGGCGTTCTCCTCCACGCTGAGCTCGGCGAAATAGACCGAGGAGTTGTATTCCAGGTTCATGTCATCCGGCAGCAGCACCGAGAAAATCTGTCGTCCCGACCACTTCGGCCCGCCTTTCGCCTTGGGGTAGGCTGGCTTCGGCAGTCCGCCGTGGTAGTCTATGCGCGACAGAATACGCACGGTCTGGTCGCGGTCGTAGCTCGCGTCGCTGTGGGTCAGCAGGAACATGCCGGTGATGTGGTCGTGGATGGCGCCGATAACGGCGCCGCCGAAGCGGGGTGAGCGAATGTGCTCCTGCACCCGCATCAGGATACGCGCCTCGGCGCGTGCCTCTTCGGACTGGACGACGTGCAGGTTCATCTCGTCGCCGTCGAAGTCGGCGTTGTAGGGTGGGCAGACGCAGAGGTTGATGCGGAAGGTCTTGCCCTTCATGATACGCACTTCGTGCGCCATCATCGACATGCGGTGCAGCGACGGCTGCCGGTTGAACAGCACGATGTCGCCATCCATCAGGTGGCGCTCGACGACGAAACCTGGCTCGAGCCGCTCCAAGTTGAACTCCCAGTTCTCCTCGGTCAGCTTGACGCGCCGTCCGTCGGGGCGAATCATGTAGTTGATGCCGGGGATGTAGCGCTCAGGGTCGCTGGGGTCGAAGTTCTCTTTCATCAGCCACTTCATGAATTGCAGGTTGTGGATGTTGGTGCGGACCGGGACGGTCAGCTCGCGCGCCGCCAGCTCCGGGACACCGACCTGGTTGATACTCAGGTAGGGGTCGGGAGTAATTACGGTGCGCGCCGAGAAGTTGACGCGCTTCCCGCTCAAGTTGGAGCGGAAGCGCCCTTCCTTCCCCTTAAGCCGCTGGATAATGGTCTTCAGCGGCCGCCCGCTGCGGTGGCGCGCGGTGGGGATTCCTGCGGTCTGGTTATCGAAATAAGTCGTAACGTGGTATTGCAGCAACTCCCACAGGTCCTCAACGATGAGCTGCGGCGCCCCGGCATCGCGGTTCTCGCGCAGCCGCTGGTTGATGCGCAGCACGTCGACCAGCTTGTGGGTCAGGTCGTCCTCGGAGCGTTCGCCACTCTCGAGGGTAATCGAGGGGCGCACCGAGACCGGCGGGACCGGCAGGACGGTGAGCACCATGTATTCGGGGCGCGTTGTCTCGGGGTTGAAGCCGAGCGTCCGCAGGTCGCCGCTAGGGATTTTCTCGAGCCGGCTGCGCACCTCCTTGGGAGTGAGCTTGCGCCCCTCCTCGCGGAAGGTGGTCGGCTTGTCGAGCGTGAGCTTGATTTGCGACTCGGTGCAGTGCGGGCACGTCTTCGCCTTGACCGCCTCGCGGATGGCGCGACGGATATGCTCCTGCATCGTGACCGTGGTCCCCGCCTCCGATTCGTGGATGGCCTCAAGCAGCGAAGTATAATGGTCGATGCGCTCCTGCGGCAGCAGCAGCCGGCTACAGCCGGAGCATGTGGACGCGAGCACGTCCTTGACGGTCTTGGAATAGCCGGAGTGGATGACTGGCATCGCGAAATCGATATGGCCAAAGTGGCCGGGGCACTCATCCAGCTTGCGGCTACAGGTCTTGCAGCGCAGCCCCGGCTCGATAACGCCGAGGTGCATGTCCATCAGCCCCATCGGAATCGGGAAGCCGTCGTCGTCGTAGGTGTCGGCGGTGATGACCTTGCTGGTTGAGAGGCTGCGGATTTCCTTCGGCCCGATGAGCGCGAAGTCAATGCTGCTGATGCGCTTGGGAATCATGTGGCGAATCATGAGCGGTCCTCCAGGCGCAGGCGCGCCGCGATGCCGAGCGACTTCAGCTCCTCGAGCAATAGCTTGAACGCATACGACATCGTCACGGGATAGATGGAGGTGTTGTCGCCCAGGGGCGAGGTCAGGACACCGCGCCGATCCATGTAGGAGAGGTGCCCCGAGCGGCTGTCGACGTATTGCAACGTCTTGTCACTCTCGTCGAGCAGGCGGTCCTTGATGACCATCGCTGCGCCGTGGCCAATCAGGCAGTCGCGCTCCATCTCACCGAACCGTAGGCCACCCATGCGGGCGCGCCCTTCGGTCGGCTGGCGTGTCAGCAGCTGCACCGGCCCGCGCGAACGGGCGTGCAGCTTGCCGCTGACCATGTGGTGCAGCTTCTGGTAGTAGATGACGCCGATGAAAATGTCGGCGTCGATGCGTCGGCCGGTCTGGCCGTCGTAGAGCGACTCGCGGCCGGAGTGCTTGAAGCCGAGTCCCGCCAGCTCGCCGCGCAGGTCATCCTCCTTCTCGCCCGAGAAGGCGCTGCCGTCAATGAAGCGGCCCTGCATAGCGCCCAGCTTGCCACCAACCATCTCCAGTACGTGGGCGACGGTCATACGGCTTGGAATCGCGTGTGGATTGATAATCAGGTCCGGGACGACGCCCGACGCGGTGAAGGGCATCCCCTCCGGCGGGACCATGTGTCCGATGACTCCCTTCTGCCCATGCCGGCTGGCGAACTTGTCACCAAGCTCCGGGACGCGCTGGTCGCGCACGCGAATTCGCGCGATGCGCGAGCCACTCTCGGTCTCGGAGAGCATCACTGAATCGACAGTCCCCCTCTCGCCGTGGCGCACCGTCAGCGATGATTCACGCACTTTCTGCGTGGTCAGGAAGTCGGTCGGCTCGGCGAGGAAGCGGGGCGGACTGGTCTTGCCAATCAGCACCTCGCGCCCGCGCAGGTCGACCTCGGGGTAGATGAGCCCATCCTCCTCGAGGTTGAAGTACGCCTCTTCGGAGCGGGCACCGCGTACATCGGGGCCGGGAATCACGAAGCGGTCTTCCTGGCCGCCGGGGTAGCGTCGCTCCTCGGAAATGTATGAGCGCATGAAACTGGAACGCCCGAGGCCGCGGTCAATCGAGCCGCGGTTGAAAATCAGCGCGTCCTCCATGTTGTAGCCGTGGTAGCTCATCACCGCTACGACCATGTTCTGCCCTGCCGGTCGGACGCGCAGAGTGTTGTAGCGCATCGCCTCGGTCTGGACCATTGGGCGCTGCGGGTAGTGCATCAGGTGGCCGCGCGTGTCGGGACGCAGCCGGTAGTTGGACTGCCCCAATCCGAGCGATTGCTTCGACATGCCGGCGCCCATCGTGCAGCGCGGTGACGAGTTGTGCTCGGGGAAGGGAACGTTGGAGGTCGCGACGCCGAGGATAACCATCGGGTCCACTTCCATGTGCGTGTAGGCGTGAGTCTTCTTGTTGCGCTTCAGGTCATCGATGTTAAGTGCAATCAAGCAGTTTTCTTCCTCTTCGGCATCGATATATTCGACAAGCCCCCGCTCCAGCAGGTCGTTCCAGACCAGCTTTTCCGAGTCGGCATTCTCGATATCCTTGTCGGTGATGCGCAGCTTGTTGTTGCGGTCGACCACCAGCAGCGGCCGGCGAATTCGGCCCGGGTCGCAGTTTATAATCACGTCGTTGAGAGAATCATCGTAGCGGATGTTCACCGTATGGCGGATGCGCGCCTCGCGTCGCAGCTGCCGAATCTTGAGAATGAGGTCCTCCGGAGCTGGGTGGCAACCAGCCAGGTCGCCGTTGAAGTAGACCTTGCCCCAGCCTGTCTTGAGCTTTTCGAGCGGCTGGACATCCAAGTCGCGCAGCGTTCCAAGCACCTCTTCGTCGGGAAGGTTTTCAGAAACGTCAATCATCAGCGCCAGATTCTTGACCAGTCCACAGTTCTGTCCCTCCGGCGTCTCGTTGGGGCAGAGTCGCCCGAACTGGGTCGAGTGCAGGTCGCGCGCCTCGAAGTGGGGCTGGCTGCGGGTCAGCGGCGAAATCACTCGGCGCAGGTGCGACAGCGTCGCCATGTTGCAGGTGCGGTCGAGCAGCTGCGATACGCCAGCGCGGCCGCCGGTCCAGTTCCCGGTCGCCATGGCGTGCATAATCTTGTTGGTGAGCACGTCGCGTCGCACGGCATTGTGGATACGGTTCTCCTTGCGCTTGGCGTAATTGCGCTCCATCTGGTATTTCATGTCGTTGAGTAGCGCCTGCAGCCCCGTACGGAACAGCTCCTCCATCAGGTTGCCCGCCAGCTTGAGCCGCTTGTTGGCGTAATGGTCCTTGTCGTCCGGCTGTCGTCCGCCGGTCGCCAGCTCGAGCACCTCGCGCGCCATGCGGCCGAGGAAGAGCGCCTTCTTGCCGCGCACTTCCTGGCTAGTCGAGAGGTGCGGCAGCAGGGTGTTGTCGATGATGTAGTTGATACGCTTGCGGCGGTACTCCTTCGACTGGCCTGCGGCGAAGCGACGCTCCAGATACTGCAGCGCCTCTTCGGTCGTGAAGACCGATTCGTTCTGGTGAATATCCTCGATGTTGGCCAGCACCTGATTCTGGGTGGTGTCGTCGGCGTTGATAGCGGTCATGATTTCATCGGCCGATTCCATCCCGAGCGCCATCATCAGCACCACTAGCGGAACCTGCCCAGAAGCGACCGGTATCGAGACCTGCAGGATGCCGTCCTTCTTCTTCTCGACCACCGTGAGGGCGCGGAAGCCCTCTCGCTGCGAGAAGACCTTGGCAAGCTCGGTCTGCCGCTGGTAGCGCGCGTTGCGCTCGACCATCACCCGGTTGGGCGCCAGATCCTCAAGGCAGACCAGCACACGCTCGGTGCCGTTGACGATGAAGTAGCCGCCGGGGTCCTCCGGGTCCTCCTGCTCTTGCTGGAGGATGGTGCGGTACTCGGCGTCGGTGGGGGTGGACTCGATTTCGTATTTTTCTTGAATGTAAGCTGAATTGCGGTGCAGGTTGCAGAGCGAGGACTTGACCATAATCGGCATCAGCCCGATTTCTTCCTCAATGTCCTCGATTTCGATATCTTCCTCGATGACCTTGAACTCCAGCAGGATGGGCGCGGCATAGGTGAGGTTACGCAGCCGCGCCATCATCGGGATAGATTCAGACTGCGAGCCGTTGGCCTCGTAAATCCTCGGTCGCCCGACGCGCACTTTCCCCAGTTTGACGATCACATCAAGGTCACCCAGCTCAAGCCGGATGGAACCGCGCATGCTCTCGTCGGCGCCGACGGTAATATTGTTGATAACTCGCTGCATCCAGGGTGCGCGATTATCGTCGTGCGGCAGGAAGTCGTTGAATGAGCCGAGCTGGTGGTTGACCAGCGCTGCGCTCGGTCCCGCGGTGCTCTTGCCGCGGAAGAAGGACTTGATTAGCGGCCGCATGTTCATTCTGCCACCACCCGTCGGTAGACCAGGTTCACCCCGGCGCGCTCGCCGGTCCGGGAAACTTCGATAATGTCATCAGCCTGGATTTCCTCCTCCAGGGCCTGGACAGCGGGGTCAGAGAGTAGTATGACTGGCAGCTGTTTTGCCAAGACATTAAGCCCCTTCAGTGTACTCTTCACCTCTCCAGCCTCGAGTTTCCTGTGCCCCGGTACCAGTTTATGAAGCCACAATAGTTTTTCGTCCAAGTTAATTCCCCCTTCCGCGCCTGCCTGACACTCCAGCTAATCGGCGGGCCTGAAGGGATTCGAACCCTTGGCCGTCCGGTTAAAAGCCGGACGCTCTACCTGGCTAAGCTACAGGCCCTTCTATGCACCGCCGACACGCTGGAGCGGCTCGCCATGCATGGGGTCTATATAAAATTCTTGACTTTCAGGGGCCTGTTGGGGTCTCCTGATGACAGAGATGGTCATTTTGTCACCGTGAAGCAACACTGGGGAGGGCTTCCGTAGCCATCATTATAAAACCGCGCGCAATCGCGGCGCGTGGGTTCTGTGGCAGGGCTGGCGCCAGAATTTCTGCGCGCCACTGAGGCAGCCGCCATCGCCGCCGGCAGGATGCGCGGTTGTGGCGACAACAAGGCGGCTGACGCGGCGGCGGTGGCTGCGATGCGCACGGTCTTCGACACCATCGCCTTCGACGGGCGTGTCGCGATTGGCGAGGGCGAGCGCGACGAGGCGCCGATGCTCTGGATTGGCGAGCCGCTCGGCTCGCGGCAGGGCGACCCCGGCGCGATTGCGGTCGATATCGCAATCGACCCGCTCGAGTGCACCAACAATTGCGCGCGAGACGACCCCGACGCGCTTGCCGTGCTGGCGGCGGCACCGCGCGGCGCGCTCCTCCATGCGCCCGATTGCTACATGAACAAGATTGCCGGCCCGGCGGAGCTGGCGGGCCACGTCAGCCTTGACGCCCCGGTCGCCGACAATTTGCATGCAACGGCCGAAGTGCTGGGGAAGCCGCTCTCGGAGGTGCGGGTAATCGTGCTCGAGCGTCCGCGCCACGACCAGCTAATCGCTGAAATCCGCGCAGCCGGTGCGCAGTTGCAACTCATCGGCGACGGCGACATCGCCGGCGCGCTGCGTGCCGCGACCGGCGAAGCAGACCTGCTGCTCGGCATCGGCGCCGCGCCCGAAGGCGTCATCACCGCCACCGCGCTGCGCGGGCTTGGCGGTTTCTTCGAGGGGCGGCTGCATTTCCACAAGCCGGAGTTCCGCACGCGGGCAGTCGAGATGCTCGGCGACGACGTCGATCGACTTTGGCAGCGCGACGAGCTTTGCACATCTGACGACGCGGTCTTCGTCGCCACGGGCGTCTGCGACGGCTGGCTACCCGGCCCCGTGGAAGGCGAGGGCGGGACGACCACCACCAGCCGCGTTATCTCGGTCGCCGACGGCCGCGACGAAATCATCCGTCACGAACACGCGCCAGCCTCTTAAGCTGTGCCAGTTTCGGGCTGCATGGAGCGAGAGGCACTGGAGGCGACCGCCCGCGCGCTGGCGGCCCCGGGCAAGGGCATCTTGGCGGCGGACGAATCGACCCCCACGATGGGCAAGCGGCTGGCGCAGCTGGGGCTGCCCAATGAGCCCGGATTGCGGCGCGAGTTCCGCGAGACGCTTTTCACCGCGCCGGGGATGGAGCAGCACATCTCGGGCGTCATCCTGTTCGATGAGACGCTACGGCAAGCGGCGAGTGACGGCCGCGGGATGACCGAAATCCTCCGGGCAAAGGGCGTTATCCCCGGCATCAAGGTCGACGGCGGTGCGCAGCCAATGGAAGACGCGCCGGGCGAGAAGCTGACCGCCGGGCTCGACGGCCTCGCCGAGCGGTGCGCCGAGTACTATGAACTCGGCGCCCGCTTCGACAAGTGGCGCGCCGTAATCACCATCGGTGACGGGCTGCCGACCAGCCCCAGCGTGCAGGGCAACGCCGACGCGCTGGCGGATTACGCGCGCATCTCGCAGGAGGCCGGCCTCGTGCCGATTGTCGAGCCGGAGGTGCTGATGGACGGCACCCACACCATCGGCCGCTGCTACGAAATTAGCGAGTGCACGCTCAACCGGGTTTTCGGCGCGCTCGCCGACCGCGGCGTCCACCTGCCGGGCATCCTGCTGAAGCCCAATATGGTCATCTCCGCCAGCGACGCCAAGGCACGGGCCGGCGTCGATGAGGTCGCCAGCGAAACGCTACGCTGCCTGAAGGCGACCGTTCCGGTCGAGGTCCCGGGCATCATGTTCCTCTCCGGCGGCCAGTCGGAGGTTGAGGCGACGGCGCACCTGAACGCGATGAACGCGGCGGGCGGCGGCCCGTGGGAGCTCTCGTTTTCCTACGGCCGCGCACTGCAACAGTCGGCGTTACAGGCGTGGGGCGGCGAAACGGCCAATTGCGCTGCGGCGCAGGCGGCGTTCCTGCAGCGCGCGCGGCTCGACGGAGCCGCGCGCTACGGCCGCTACGCGGCGGAGATGGAAGCTTAACACTTCGGCAAATGCGAGCAGCAGCACTCGCCGGTGCACCACTTGACGCGGACGCCCGCCTCGATATCGCAGTCGCACACGGAGCAGTGCATGGGCGGCCGCCGTCGGGGAGCGTGATTAAGCTTGCTCCAGCCCCAGCAATTCCCGGCTCGAGTCGCTGACCAGCCCCAGCGCCCAGCGCGCGATGACGACGCCGCCGACGATGCCGACCAGCGGGTCAAGGTAGGCGAAGCCGCCGCCGAACGCCATCCCCAGCAGCAGCGCCAGGATGACGAAGACCGAGATGAGCGCGTCGGCCAGCACGTGCAGGTAGGCGCCCCGCAGGTTCAGGTCCTCGATATCCTTCGAGCTGGCGAAGAGCCGCTCGAGGCGCGAGAGGACGAACTCGAAGTCCTCGGCGTAGGACTGCGCCAGCCGGTTCCACGGGCCGAAATCGCGCGGTGCGTGGTCGTGCGAGTGGCTGTGCGAATGCCCGCCGCCTTTGTGGCCCTGCCCCAGGATCCAGGCGCACCAGCCGTTGACGAACAGCCCGATGACGGCGACCGGCAGCGCCTGCCCGTAGCTGATTTCGGGCCGTTCGACGAAGTGGCGGAGTGCCTCGTAGCCGATGTAGAGTGCGATGATGCCGAGCACAATCGCGCTCGCGAAGCCCCCCAGCGCGCTGGCTCGGCTCGCCTGCGGGCTGCCCTCCTCGATGTCGGGGTGGGTGCGGGTGAAGTGGTAGGCGTAGAGCGTAATTCCCAGCGCCGCCGCGTGGGTACCCATGTGCCAGCCGTCGGCGAGCAGCGCCACCGATGAGGTGAGCCAGCCGGTGGCGATTTCGACCACCATCATCACCAGCGTAATCGCGACGACGACCTGCGTGCGTCGCTCGCCATCCCCGGCCATGGACTGCGGGTCGCCGTGCATCGCGTGGCGGCAGTCCGCGCCGGCTATAACGGTGGCGCCGCGCGTTCAGCGGCTGAAAATCATGTCGTCGCTGGCGAACGCCTTGAACTCCAGCGCGTTGCCAGCCGGGTCGCGGAAGAACATCGTCGCCTGCTCGCCCGGCTCGCCGCGAAAGCGGACGCGCGGCGCAACTAGGAATTCGACCCCGGCCGCCTCGAGCCGTTCCGCCAGCGCCTGCCACTGCGCCATTTCGAGGATGACTCCGAAATGGCGCGCCGGTACCTCGTCGCCATCGACCGGGTTGGTCGGCGCCCCATCGATTTTTTCGACGAGGTGCGCCACGACCTGGTGACCGTAGAGGTCGAAATCACTCCAGCGTTCCGACGAGCGCCCTTCGCGGCAGCCGAGCAGCCCGCAGTAGAACTCGCGCGCCGCCGCGAGGTCATCGACCGGGAACGCGACGTGGAACGGCTGCAACGCCATGGGGTGGCAGCGCTGCGCGCTATTATTGGCTTGCGAGGAAGTCGCGGATGTGCCCTTCCAGTTCCGGCGCCGCGACCGGCGGCGCGACCCCGACGCGCCGCAGCCGGCCCGCCATCTCGGGCGAGGCGATGGCGTAGATGATGCGCCGGCCGTCGCGCCGCCGCCGCAGGATGCCGGCCTCGACCAGTACCCGCAAGTGGCGCGACACCGTCGAGGAATCGCGCCCCGCGACGGTCGCCAGCTGCCCCGCGTCGAGTTCGCCCTCTAGCAGCGCGCCGGCGATGCGCAGCCGGCGCGCGTCGCCCAAAGCTTTGAAGAACTTCGCCTGCCTGGTCATATAGTTGTATAATTGCGCAATTATAAAACTATAGCCCTGCCCCGACGATGAACGCCGCCATCGCGACCCACATCCCCTGTTTCAGCAGCTTCTGCCCGGCGCGCGCGTCGCCCCGCCACGCCTGCCAGAGGCCGTAGAGCATCACCGCGTCGGCCGTCGCAACCAATGCGAGGTAGCCGCTGCGCGCGTCGCCGTCGAAGCCCGCGGCCGCGTAGAAACTCAGGGCCACGGCCGCCAGCAGCGCGACTGCCGCCAGCGCCAGCGCGCGCCCGGTCCCGACGGTGGCCGGCAGCGTGCGTCGGTCGGCGTCGCCCGCCAGGTCCTGGACGTCCTTGACTATTTCTCGCGCGACCGAGGCGACCGCCGCCAGCGTGAAGAGCCACAGTGCAGGGCCGGGGTCGCCGGTGAGCGCGCCGCCGTAGAGGAACACGGCGCCCGAGAGCAATCCAATCAGTGCGTTGCCGGGCAGCCCGGTTGCCTTGAGGCTGGTTTCGTAGCCGCCGAGGAGCAGGCAGCCGCCGCCGGCAATCGCCAGCGGCAGCGCTCCGAGCAGGTCGACCAGCCAGCCGGCCGCCAGCGCCCCGAGCCCGGCCATCAGCAGCACCAGCGCCCAGCGCCGCGCCGCCGCCGGCTGCAGCCGTCCGGAGGGGAGCGGCCGCTGCGGGTGGTTGGCGCGGTCGGAGTCGCGGTCGAACCAGTCGTTGAGCGCGTTACCGCCGGCGACGCACGCCATCGCCGCGCCGCATCCAAGCGCCAGCTGCACCGCCAGTCCTGCCAGCTCCGGGCCGACGGCGACGAACGCGCCGACCGCCACGGCGACCGCGGTCAGCACGCAGTTGGCGGGGCGCGTGATTTCCAGGTAGGGGTTCATTTGCACTCCTCGGCCCAGCCGACGGCGCCAGAAAATGGTCGCGGAGGCGTCGCTGCGCTCATCATATTTACGTGTTTGCGAATGGCAGTAAATAGGCCCCTCGCCTATAACAAGTTCCCGCGCTGGGATATTCTTGTCCGAAGGGATGAGGTAACCCGCAAGGCGAGGGACCGACCGGGAAACCGGCGGAAGCCAAGGACCGAAGTCGCAAGGCGGAGGACCGGGGCGGAAGCTGGGGGAACTGGCCGGACGCCGACCGGAAACTCCGGAAGAAGCCGAGGGTGGAGGCCGCAAGGCCAAGACCCGAAGCAGGGGACGGAGGGACCGGAAGGCAACAGGGACCGGGGAGCCCCGCAAGGGGAAACCCGGCGCCCGAACCCGGGCCCCGGGAGCCAGAACCCCGCAAGGGGGACTGGCCGTTCGGGACCCACCCTTCTGGACAAAGCCGGTGTTGCACCGGCCCCATAAAACTGTAACTGACTCAGCTTTTGCTTTCGAGGTCCTGGATAGCGCTGCGCAGTTCGTCGCTGAGCGGGACGCTGCGGCTGGTCGCATAATTCACCATCACCACTACCGAGTCGCCCTCCGCCGCGAGGCCGCCGTGCGCTTTCGAGTGGAGGCGGTACGCCATGCGGTATGACGAGTTCCCCAAGCTGGTGACGGTCGCTTCGCAGCGGACCGTGTCGGGAAACTTGACCGGCAGGCGATAGTCGATTTCCATGCGCGCCAGAATCGGGCCGACGCCATTTGGGGTCACGAATTCCTGCCGGATTTCCCGGAAGTAGGCGATGCGCGCCGACTCGAACCAGCGCAGGTAGACTGCGTTGTTGACGTGCCCGAACGAGTCCATGTCGCCCCAGTGGACCGGGAATTCCACGCTGACCGGCCAGCTGCCAGACGCCATGCGGGGTCACCCGCCGAACCGTATTAAGCCGCGCCGGCATGGCCGCAGCATGAGTGCCGCGACCGCCCGCAAGGCCGCGCTCGCCTACTGGGGCTTCGCCCCCAAGGCGGCTGCGCGCGCTTCCCGGGGAGTTGACTTGCAGGTGCTCGGCGAGTGCGGGACCGCCGGCCTCGACGAGGTGGCCGCGCCGTTGAAGCGCTTCGCGGCGCTGGTCGCTCGTGAATGGCCTGAGCACGTCGGCGCGGTCGGCGGCCACGCGCGCATACCGCTGCCGCTGCTGGAGCGGCTGGCGGGACTCGCGAAGGGGACCGACGAGAAGCCCGGCGAATCCTCACCCGACGAGGCCGAGGCGTGGGCGCGGCACCTCGTGGACGCCGAACGCAAATGTTTCCTGGCGGTCTCCGAGCATCGTGGCGTGCGTCGGGTACTGCTCCTCAAGGTTGCCGTGTGAAGATTAATTAGCGCCAGCCGCTGCGCACGCGTGAAAATATATACTCGCCGCGGCGACGACGGCTCGACCGCCCTCGGAAGCGGCGCACGTGTCAGCAAGGATTCGCCGCTGCCGGAGGCGTACGGTGCCGTGGACGAGGCACAGGCGGTGCTGGGGCTGGTGCGCGCCGAAGCTGGGGGCGAACTGGCGGAGCTGGTCGAGCAGCTCGAGCGCGACCTGTGGCGGGTGATGGGCGAGCTGGCGGGCGCCGCGCGCGGCGACGGCGTCACGCCCGAAATGGTCACGCAGCTTGAGGCGCAGATTGACTCGCTCAGCGTCCGCTTCGAGATGCCGCAGGAGTTCGTCGTCCCTGGCGAGAACCGGGTGGCGGCGTTGCTCGACCATGCGCGTACCGTCGCGCGGCGCGCCGAGCGCCGCGCGCTGGCGGCTGGCGTCGGGGGCGACGCACTGGCGTACCTGAATCGCCTTTCGGATTTGCTGTGGGTGATGGCGCGCTGGCAGGCGGGCGAGTCGCTGCCGTCGCGCGACTGATGCAGCTCCCCGACGGGCTGGCGAAGCACCTGCGCGAGCAGCTGGAGGACCAGCGCGGTAGAGAGGATGCCCGCGTCGCCCGCGGAAACTCCCTCGGCTTCGGCATACTGGGCGAGCGGCGCGCCCGCGACGACGAGCTGCGTCGCAGCCTCGAGCTGCCGGCGGCCGCCAGCGGCGGCATTCTGGGCGCACGCGAGGAGGAGTCACGCGGCGCCGTCTGCGTCCTGCTGCGGCTCTCCCCCCGGGAGAACCTGCGTGAAGCGCGCGAGCTGTTCGAACAGGTACTGGCGGAGGCGATGCCCGACCTGCCGGACGACCCCGACGGCGACGTGGCGACCGAGCCGCTGCGGCTTGCGCGGCAGGCGCGCGCCGGCCTCTCGGAAGTGGCGTTCCTCGCCGGGGAGTATGGCCGTTGCCGCAACGAGGCGGAGCTGGCGCGCGAGCTGATTCCGGCCTACCTACTCTACCAACCGCATCGCAAGGGTTACCCGCATGAACTGATGGCGCGCGGGATGGCCGAGGCGGACGCCGAGCAGGTCGCGCGCGGCACGGTGATGCAGGAAGAATTCCTGCAGTATGCGCTTGACGTGAGCTACCTGCGGCCGTGGGAAGACACCTACTTCGTGGCGTACACGCTGGCGCGCGCCGGAAGGCGCTGGCTCGACGAGCGCGGCGGCTGAAACACGGCTGAACAGTTTTAAGTATACTGCAGTGCGGTGGCCGCCGAGGTAACTCATGTTCAGCAACAAAATGGCAGCTTGGGCTATCCTGGCTGCATTCCTGCTAAGCTTCGTACCTACCGCGACTGCGGGCGGCGACTACGACGAGTGGTTCTACTGGATTGAGGGCGACACCACCGATGAGGATGGTGACGGCTACAACGATACCGCCACGGTCGGCTACGACCCCGATACCACCTGTGAATGTGATGTTGACATCTACGTCTACATCACCGTATATGACAACGATACCGGTGACGAGGTGGATTCCGGCAGCTTCGAGTACACAATCAACAATGGCGAGGGCGACTGGTTCGAGGAGGACTGGACCCCCGACTACAATGGTACCTTTGACTTCAACATCACGCTCTACGATGACGAGGGGTACTTCGAGGACTACGCCGACTGGTATGGCGTCGAGTTGTGGGCCATGACAGGTTCAACGGACGAGACCATCAACGTCGAGAACGGCGTCTTTGACGAGGACGAAGACCAGTTGATGAACGACCTCGGCTTCTACGTACACGTCAAGGACGACGAAGTCGAGGGTGTTAACATCACGGTATTGAAGAAAAACATCCTGGGAACTTGGACCTTCTTCGACAACGGCACCACCGACGAGGAGGGTGAGCTGACTTTCAAGAACATTACCAGTGGCGAATACATGTGGAACGCCTCGGTTGGCGGCGAGCAGTTGGCGAACGAGGGCGGCTATGCGGTCGTCGACGCCACCTACGCCATTGGCCATGTCGGCACAATCGAGGATTGGGACGGAGCCGACGACTGGGACGACTTTATGGCATTCGTACCGGAGGGCAATGGCACCAAGGATGACGCGTACGTTGAAGTATTCGACGAAAACGGCACCATGGTCGATAACGGCACCACCGATGACGAGAATTGGGGCGACGACCACTTCTTCATCTCCGACGACCTTGCGCAGGGTAACTACACCCACTACATCTACGAGGAACAGGGCGGCGACCTGTTGCAGAACGGCAGCTTCTACTCCTACGGCAGTACCAGCACAAACTACGACGAGTGGTTCGAGGACTGGGACTACGAAACCGAAGATACGAACGGCGATTTCGAAGACGACACCATCAACATCTCCTTTGACCCCGATACCGAGTGCGATTGTGAAGTCGACATCAACGTCATGATTGAAGTTTTCGAGAATGAGACTGGCGACGGGGTCGACTGGGCCTTCGGCGAGTTCACGATAAACGGGACCGCCGACGACTGGTTCAGCATGAACTGGACCGCGACCGACAACGGCAGCTACGACTTCAACGTCACCCTCTTTGACGACGACTGGAACTTCGAGGACCAGTTCCGGATTGAGGACGTCTACCTCACCAACGGCGGTGGCGGAGGCGGTGGCCAGGGTGACGAGGACGAGTGGTTCTACGACTGGGATTATTCTACCGAGGACACCAATGAGGATGACGAGGACGACACCATCGTAATCGGCTACGACCCCGACACCACCTGTGATTGCGAGGTCAACATCACGGTCGACGTCGACGTCTACGATAACGAAACTGGTGACTGGGTTGACTATACCTATGCCGAGCACACGATTTACGACGAGGAGAGCGACTGGTTCGAGCAGGACTGGACCGCCACCGACAACGGCAGCTACGACTTCTTTGTCGTCATGTACGACGAGGACTGGAATCAGGAGGACGATTTCTGGCTTTACAACGTATCCCTCACCTCCGGCAGCGGCGGTAACGGTACTGGAGACGAGGATGAGTGGTTCTACGACTGGGATTACTCTACCGAGGACACCAACGATGACGACGAGGATGACACCATCGTAATCGGCTACGACCCCGATACCACCTGTGATTGCGAGGTCGACATCACGGTCTACATCGACGTCTACGATAACGAGACCGGCGACTGGGTTGACGGAATCGACGCCGAGCACACGATTTACGACGGGGAGGGCGACTGGTTCGAGCAGGACTGGACTCCCTACGAGAATGGTAGCTATGACTTCAACGCCGTAATGTATGATGAGGACTGGAACCAGGAGGACGAATTCTGGATTTATGATGTCTACCTAAGCTCTGACGATGGCGGTGGTGGAGGCAATGGAACTGGTGATGACAATGGCGTTGGACATGTAGGTATCATCGATGATTGGGAAGAAGATGGCTTTGTCAATGATTACATTGGTGGAGTTTTAGAAGATGATGAATTTAAGGAAGATGCCTACTTCGAGATTTACGACGAGGATGGTAATTTGGTAGATAGCGGTAATCCAAATTATTTTGACGTGCTTTTCGTTTCATATAACTTGACTGAAGGATGGTATTACCAACATGTTTATTATGAAGAAAATGACGTAATTTTACAGGAAGGACCTTTCTATTCGTACGGTAATTCAAGTAACCCAGAAACGTCCGATACCGTCAATGTGGATAACCTTGTAGTTGATGAAGATGAATACGCAGTCTATGATGATGTAGGATTCATAGCTCACCGAGGTAATACTTCAACTGGAGAGTCAGGAGTCGAAATTGATATCTACAAGTATAACGAAACATCTGACGATTATGAGTATCACGCTTATGTGGAAACTAACGAGACTGGTGAAGCCTGGCTCTATAATGAGACCTGTGGTGAATACGAATGGTATGTCTCAGAGGACGAAAATGGATACTACGAAGTCTGGGCCCACTGTGATGACAATGGTGGTGGCGGAGGCAATGGAGACGAGGATGAGTGGTTCTACGACTGGGACTACGAAACTGAAGACATGAGATTCGTGGTCGGCTATGACCCCGATACCACCTGTGATTGCGAAGTCGACATCACGGTCTACGTCGACGTCTACGACAATGAAAATGGTGACTACGTTGACTATACCTGGGCCGCCCACGCTATCAATGATGGCGAGATGGACTGGTTCGAGCAGGACTGGACTGCCGACGAGGATGGCCTCTACGATTTCAACGTTTCACTCTACGACGAGGATTACAACTTGGAGGACTGGTTCTGGATCTACAACGTATCCCTCAGTGAAGGCGGTGGCGGCGGTGACGAAGATGAGTGGTTCGCGGAAAAGGACCACTACATCGACAACCTGACCATCGAGATTGGCTACGACCCCGATACCAGCTGTGACTGCAATGTCGGCATCGAGGTCTATGTTGACGTCTTCGACAACGAGACCGGTGACTACGTTGGTTCTCTCTACGACGATCATACCATTTACAATGAAGAAGAAGACTGGTTCGAGCAGGAGTGGACTGCGGATTACGCAGGCAAATATGATTTCTATGTTGAGTTGTACGATCAGGAATACGGACACGAAGAAGACAACTTCTGGATCTACGACGTCGAGCTGGCTGAGGCGGAACAGAACGCGGCCCCCGTCATCGACGGGCTCAACGTTGCCGACGGTGACGAAGGCGAGGAGCTATCACTCAGCGTTGACGCGCACGATGACGACAACGATACGCTGACCTACAGTTGGGACTTTGGCGACGGCAAGACTGCCAGCGGCGAGAACGTCAAGCACACCTGGGCCGACGATGGTGACTACACAGTGACGGTCACTGTGAGCGATGGCGAGGCGGAGGACAGCGAAAGCGCAACCGTCTACGTCACAAACGTTGCACCCTCGCTCTCGGTCGATGGCGCCAGCTCCGGTCAGGAGGCGCAGGCGCGCTCCTTCGCGGCCGACACGAGCGACGTCGAGGCCGACACCGTCAGCGTGGCGTGGGATTTCGGCGACGGTGAGACTGGCAGCGGCGACGAGGTGACCCACACCTGGACCGATGACGGCACCTACACCGTAACAGTCACCGCCTCTGACGAGGATGGTGGCGAGACGACCGAGACATTCAATATCAGCATCAGCAACCGCGCACCGACCCTGCAGGTCTCCGCTTCACCCACAAGCGGCGACGAGGGCGACACGTTCGCATTCAGCGCTGCCGCGAGCGACGTCACCGATGACACCGTCAGCGTGACGTGGGACTTCGGCGACGGCCAGACTGCGAATGGCCTGGCGGTGACGCACACCTTTACCGACGACGGCACCTTCGTGGTCGAGGTCATTGCCTCCGACGAGGATGGCGGCGTCACGAGCGAGAAGCTCTTCATCACCATTGCCAACGTCGCGCCGACGCTGACCAACCTGCAGCTGCCCTCAAGCGTCAAGCAGGGCGAACCCGTCACCGTCAGCATCGAGGCAACCGACCCCGGTGACGACGAGGTCACCATCATCTGGAACTGGGGCGACGACACCACCGACGAGGGCGGGACCGTAACCCACACCTACGACAAGGTCGGCACCTACACCGTCACAGTCTGCGCGACCGATGACGATGGCGGAGAGGACTGCCAGCAGGCGACCATACCCATCGAGCTGCTCCAACAGCTGGAAGACGATGGCGGGCTGCTGCCCGGCTTCGGCCTGCTGAGTGCGCTAGCGATGCTTGGCCTGCTGGCGATTTTCCGCCGTCGCTAAGCCTCGAATCCCTGCTCGCGCAGCGCCTTCCGCACCAGCTCCAGCGTGTGCTCGACGTCGCGCGCTGGCTGCACTGACGGCAGGTCGTGCGTCCCGAGCCCGATGACGGGGCGGCCGTAAATGGCTGCAAAACCCAGCTCGGTGAGCGTTCCCGCGCCGCCCCGGATGGCGACCACCACGTCACCATTGAGTGGCACTAGCGCGTTGCGCGCGGGGCCGAGACCGGTCGCGACTGGTACATCGATCCACGCGTTCGCTGCTTCGCGCTCACCGTCAGGCAGGATGCCGATGGTGCGGCCTCCCGCGCCCTGCGCGCCGCGGCAGGCGGCGGCCATTACTCCGCCGCGGCCGCCGCAGACCAGCTCCGCCCCCAGCGCGGCGATGCCAGCGCCGAGTGCCTCCGCCTCGGTCGCTACTTCGTTGTCGCAGTCGCCGCTGCCGATGACTGCCACCCGCGGGACGTGCATGTTGCGTCAGTGTCGTGGTGGTATTAACGGCGCGGCGACCCCCAGTCTTCATAACCGCGCCAGCGACTGCCCCGGCATGCTCGCGCGACTGCCGACCGGGTGCCCTAGCCTTGATGAACTGCTCGGCGGGGGGGTCGAAGCGGGCGCGCTGACGCTGGTCTACGGCGAGCCGGGGAGTGGCAAGACCAGCCTGACGCTGCAATTGTCGCGTGAAGTGCTCGCCAGTGGCGGCAAGTCGGTGCTGTTCATCGACACCGAAGGGCTCTCGGCGGAACGGCTGGAGCAGGTGTGCGGCGGCGAAGCGCCTGACGGTCTGTCCATTGCGGCGCCGGTCGACCAGGCCGAACTGCTCGAACTGCTCAAAAGCCTGGATGAGCCGCCGGCACTGCTTATCATCGATACCGTAAACGCATACGCGCGGCTGGAGTATGCGCTCGACAGGGAGAAGTGCGAGTGGGTCTTCACGCGCATGATGATTAATCTGCACAACCTTGCGACGCAGCATGAGCTGCCCATCCTGCTGACGGGGCAGGTCTACGAGCGGGACGGCGAAGTCGCCCCCTACTACGGCAAGTCGCTAGTGCACATGGCCAAGACGCTGCTGCAGCTGGAGAAGGCGCACGCGCCCGGTCTGCGGCACGCCCGCCTCAAGAAGCACCGCTCGCTCCCTGAAGGTGTCGCCGATTTCTTGCTCACCGGCAACGGGCTCGAGTAGTCAGCGCCGTCGCCGTGCGGCGATTGCCATCGCGCCGAGCGCGACCGGCAGGCCGGGGCCGGGCAGCTCCTCGAGTTTCTGCTGCCATCCCGCCTTCGAGTCACTGGCGTTGCCGTCGGAGTCGGTCGAGTTGTCGCCGTCCCCGTCGCCGCTGCCCGGACCGGGCGACGGCGCCTTCGAAATCCAGAACTGGTCGGCGACCGCGCCGTCGGAGTTGCGGATGAAGCTGAAGTGCAGCTCGCCTTGCGGGGTAACTTCGAAGACCGAGTAACCGTAGGATGCCTCGCGGTAGGCGGACCAGGCGGGCTGTGGTTCGTCGAACTCGTCGTAGAGCGAGCGGCCACCGGTGCCGACGACGACATGGATGGGTGCACCGAGGTTGCGGTACGGTTCCGTCGCGCTGGAAGTAGAATTTGAGAGAGGTTCTTCCTGGAAGACGGGGTAGCTGCGCTCGTAGCTGTGGTCGTGCCCCCAGACGGCGAGGTCGACGCTGTAATCGTAGAGCAGTTCCTCCATCGCGTCACGGAAATCGACTTCGCTGCCGTGCGCCGAGTTGGAGCTGTACATTGGCCGGTGCGCGAACACCACCAGCCACGGCGTCGCTTGGCGGTTCACCTCCTGGAGCTCGCTCTCCAGCCAGTTGTACTGCTGGCTGCCGGGCCCGTAGTCGTGCTCCGACGACAGGGATATAAAGTGAATCCCCTCGAAACTGAAGCTGTACCAGAACGGGTTCGACCCTGACGTGTAGAACCGCGTTTCATACGCGTCGAACTCGTAGTAGGCCTCATCCTCGTGGTTGCCGGGAGCATACATGTGTGGCACCGTTGCCGCCAGCGGCTGGATCTGGTTCTGGTAGTCATCCCAGAGGGACTGGTCCGCTACGCCCCCCGAGCCGACGTCGTTAGCGTACGATATGTCGCCGGCGTGGATGACCAGGTCCAAGCTCGCGGCGCGCATTTTCTGCGTTGTCGCTTCGGCGTCAGAGGAAATACCATGGTCGGCGATGGCACCGACACGTACCGGACGGCTGCCTTGCGGTGCTGTCACGAAACTGGCGACGTCGCTCCACTCGCCGTCGCCGCCGACACGGTAGTGGTAGGTACTGTTGGGAGCGAGGCCAGCCAGCTCGACGGTATGGATACAGGTGGTCCAGTCATACATCTCCCACGAGCCCGACGCAGTCTGGTTGAGGCTGTCCGGTCCGAGGCCGTATTCGATGTCGCTGGACGAGGTACAGAGCAGCGTCGTGGCTTCAGCGGTGCCCCACTGCACAATCATTCCGTCGCCCAGGGCATTCGTCGTCAGATGCACCTGCTCGGGCGGCTCGCCCGCCGTGGCTGGCGCCAGCCAGAGCAACAGCGCAACTAGCAAAATCACCTGCCGCATCGCGCCCCACCAGCCGCGGGCGCAAATACGGTTTCCCGCGTCAAACCCTTTATCTCCGGGCCAATAGCGGGAGCATGTCGGACTACGACAATTTCATCGCTCGTGTGAAGGTGCTCTCGACTATCGAGAGCATCGGCGGGCTGCTCGGCTGGGACCAGGAAACCATGATGCCGCCCAAGGGTGGCGCGCTGCGCGCCGAGTCGCTGGCGTTTCTCTCGGGGCTGGCGCACGCGCGGCTGGTCGACCCGGCGATGGGCGAGCTGCTCGCAAAGCTCGGGGACGCTGAGCTCGACGAGGGAGAGGCGGCCAACGTGCGCGAGGTGCGCCATGCGTGGGAA
>Ga0310124_10000168_pt1 | contig 43107 bp, 38 predicted proteins | sample CB11b_AW_Bot5_MG_FD_203507 | JGI IMG/M metagenome (GOLD analysis project Ga0310124, IMG submission 203507) | Marine microbial communities from Western Arctic Ocean, Canada - CB11b_AW_Bot5 | ecosystem: Environmental > Aquatic > Marine > Oceanic | place: Canada: Western Arctic Ocean | collected... | reverse complement strand
TAGATTTTCAGGTTGAGCAAGAAGACTCCGTTTTTCCAATGGTGGCTGCTGGTGCCGATCTTGACAACATGATTCGTCGTCCAAGTCCCATCGCTGAAACGGGTTCGGATGTGTAACAGTGCGAGTGAGCACGAACGACTAATTAACGAAGGATGAGAACTATGTGTCACACTTTCGTAGTGCACGTCGAGGATACGCCTGGTGTGTTAAATCGTGTTGCCTCGTTATTCAGGAGGCGAGCCTTTAATATCGAGTCCCTTACGGTGGGACACACCGAGATGTCTGGCGTTTCTCGAATGACAATCGTCGTTGATACTGACGAATCGGGTGCCCGTCGTCTTGAGGCGAATCTGTATAAACTGGTTAATGTACTGCTGGTTGACGACATTACGACTAAGGGGTCGGTGGAGCGCGATCTGGCAATGATTAAAGTGGAGACTACACCGGAGACGCGTGCCCATGTCATGCAACTTGTGGATGTTTTTCGCGCTCGTGTCGTCGATGTGAGCTCAGACTCTGTCATTATTGAGACGACCGGCACTGAAGATAAGATCGAAGGACTGGTTGAAGTGCTCAAGCAGTATGGAGTGATCGAAATGGTGCGTACGGGACGAGTGGCGATGTCCCGAGGACCGAAGAGTGGCGTGGTGCGAGGCGTGAGAACTGGCGCGAAGCGAGATGGCACGCTGACCGACGAAGAGAATGTTTCATATTCCGTATAGAGAAATTGAATCGGCTGTTTCTCTATTTTTTATTTCCCTTCAGGCGAGGATCGATTCATGAAAACGATTTATTACGATGACTCAGCGGATCTTGGACTCATTTGCGAAAAAAAAGTGGCAGTGGTGGGATACGGGTCACAAGGTCATGCCCACGCACTTAATTTAAAGGATAGTGGAGTGCGGGTGAAGGTCGGTCTGCACGCCGATAGCAAGTCTCGTGCGACGGCAGAAGCTGCTGGGATTGATGTGGCGTCGGTTGCCGATGCTGCGGCCTGGGCCGACATCATTATGATTTTGGCGCCTGACACCAAGCAACCTGCAATTTACGCAGAGTCGATCGAGGCAAACTTAACTGCCGGAAAGATGTTGATGTTTGGGCACGGATTTAATATTCGTTTCAAGACCATTTCACCACCAGAGAATGTTGACGTTACGATGATTGCGCCAAAGGCACCTGGTCATCGCGTCCGTGAAGTCTACGTGGAAGGTGGTGGGACGCCTGCACTGTTGGCAATTGATCAAGATGCGACCGGCCAGGCGCGAGGTTTGACGCTGTCGTATGCCAAGGCGCTTGGGGTTACACGTGCCGGCGTTATTGAAACGACATTTGCCGAAGAGACAGAGACAGATTTATTCGGTGAGCAGGCCGTGTTGTGTGGCGGTGTAAGCGCGTTGGTCAAGGCGGCTTTCGATACGCTCGTGGAAGCTGGCTATCAACCCGAGATCGCCTATTTTGAATGTATGCACGAGCTCAAGTTGATTGTTGATTTGATGTATCGGGGCGGTTTGAACTACATGCGGTATTCCATCAGCGACACAGCTGAGCACGGTGATTATACTGGCGGTCCGCGCATCGTCACAGACGAAACCCGAAAAGCAATGCGGGCGATGTTGGCGGAGATTCAGGATGGCACATACGCGAAAAATTGGATTGGAGAGAACGAGGCTGGCCGCACCTGGTTCAATAAAACCCGCGAGGAAGAGCAGGACCAGCAAATTGAGCGTGTTGGAGCCGAGTTGCGCAAGATGATGCCATTTCTTGATGCTGTGACGATTAAGGCCTAATTGTTACTGCCTACTCCAATGCGATTTTTCCTAGCGACCTTATTAGCTGTTTTCCTGGGCGTTATTTCCCTGGGCGCCCAGACTCTTCAGGATCTGCCGTACGACTTGCTTATTATCAATGGTCGTGTCATGGACGGATCTGGCAACCCCTGGGTCCGAGCTGATATTGGTGTCCGCGCTGGTCACATTGTTGCGATCGAGCGTCGTCTCGAACGTCAGTCTGCTAACGAGATCGATGCTGAGGGTCGTCTAGTGACACCAGGGTTCATCGATGTTCATTCGCATGCTGGCGTGGGTTTAGCGCGGCCTGGTTTGGGTCATGGACGCCCACTGTTAGCGCAGGGTGTGACGACTATTGTTGCCAACCCAGACGGTGGTGGTCCCGTCGATCTTGCAGCGCAACGGGCTGAACTCGAAGTCAACCAACTGGGTCTTAACGTCGCTTTACTCATTGGCCACGGGAGTGTTCGGCGTGCAGTCCTCGGGATGGACGATCGGATTCCTGACGAAGACGAGATGGAGGAGATGGTCAATTTAGTTCGTCTGGGGATGAAGAATGGCGCCTACGGGTTATCGAGTGGTTTGTTCTACGCACCAGGAAATTTTGCAACGACGGACGAATTGATTGCACTGGCTTCAGTAGCCAGTGAATTTGGGGGACTTTACACTAGCCACATCCGTGATGAAGGGAACTATTCGGTCGGATTAATTGCTGCTGTGGATGAGGTCATTCGGATTGCAGAGGAAGGCAAACTTCCAGGGATTATTAGTCACATGAAGGTGTTGGGGCCCGACAGCTGGGGCTTGTCGGTGGCGGCGACGACGCGCCTTAATATGGCTCGGCGTCGGGGTGTTGAGGTTTTCGCAGATCAGTACCCATACACAGCATCCTCCACGAGTTTGACCGGGGCTTTCATTCCTCGCTGGGCGCAAGTTGGTGGAGAAGCTGAGTTACAACGTCGTATGGGTGTTCCGGAAACACGGCGTCGGTTAATAGAAGAGGTTCGTACGAATCTTGATCGGCGTGGTGGCGCGGCCTCCCAGATTATAGCTTTCTCCCGTCAAGATCGAAGCCTCGAGGGACGTTCTCTAGCCGATATAGCAGAAATGCGAAGGCAAGCTCCTGAGGAAACGACGCTAGCCTTGGTGGCAGAAGGGGGAGCCTCAATAGTTTCATTCAATATGTCGGAAGATGATCTCGAACACATCATGCGTCAAACCTACACCATGACATCAAGCGATGGCGGACTGGTGCCAATGGGTGACGGGAAACCCCATCCGCGTTCCTATGGGGCACATGCCAGAAAGTTGGAACGTTACGTACGCAATCGAAAGGTCGTGTCACTTGAATCGGCCGTGAGATCGATGACAAGCCTTCCGGCAACAGTGTTCGGTTTGACGAATCGCGGTGTAATTCAAACTGGAGCTTGGGCTGACCTAACCATCTTCGAGCCAGGAGATATCCGCGAAACGGCGACTTATAACGATCCTCACCAGGTGGCGCAAGGCATGTATGCCGTGGTTGTGAACGGGATAGTTGTGATGGAAAACGGCAAGTTTACGTCAGCTGCGCCGGGCCGGGTGCTGAGCAAGAATTAGGGAAGAACTTTCACGAGCTTACCGCTGTTAGGAATTGGCCGACTTCTTCACGGAATGCAGCGGTCCATTCGTGTCCGCCTTTGAAGACGGTTGTGGACACTTCGATACCATGCTCACGGAGGGTAACCAGATCGGAGGCGTATTTTTCTTGGGTGTACCAGGCATCTTCTTGCCCTCTACCGATCAGTACCTTTGGTAGTCGAAGGGGGTCGCCTTTCTTAAGATCATTTGGTAAATCGCCACCAAGCACAATTAAGCCGGAACACGCGTGCCCTGCTTTAGCAGCCGCTCGATATGCCATGGCGGCTCCTTGGGAGAATCCTACATAGACCAACTGATTGTTCACGTTGAACTCTTGTTGGAGTTTACGGACGACACCATCAACATACTGAATATTATCTAGAATGGCTTGCTCCCGACCGAGGCGAGTCATCCAGCTTGCAACAACCAAACGTTGTTTTGAAGTGTAGAACCAGTGCAGGCCTTGGACGGATGCAAGGAGCCAGTGCTCTGCACCAGGAAGCCGTTGCAACTCAGCCAAGTGGGTTTCGGCTTGCTCCCCATATCCGTGAAAACCGACTAGTAATGGATGAGGACCTTGGCTAGTTGGGCACGATATTAGATAGCGACCTTGTGTTGACGCGGCGATTGTGTGTTCACTTGGTGATGTAAATTCAGTCGTCATTGGTGCTTACGTTAATGAGAGGCAGTAAGTGCTTCTGTTAACACGCGGCCATCAGGATAAGGTAAGGTGACGCCTGCTAATAGCGCAAGCGTGGGTGCAATGTCTGAAGGAGCAGCCGATGTCCAGTAGTGCCCAGACTCGATGCCAGCACCATAAAAAATAATTGGAACACGAACATCGTAATCATACCCGGTACCATGGTCAGCTTGACGTATCCAGGTGTACCAGTACGGTTTTGGAATAACAATGAGATCGCCACTACGCCCTGGGTAGTAGCTACGTGCGACCTGTTCCGTTAGGGAATCTGTGAAGGGTCTTTTTAACAGTTCGTCTGGTTGGAAAACTCGTTGTACTCCAGGAACCCCATTCAAAGCATTAATAGCAGTCCGCATGGCCTCGGGATTTTCAAGCAAGGTTTGGTACACCTGTGGGTCGAAATAGAAGTCCGTATGGGTCATGCCGGTTGCGTGTTGGCCTGATCCCAAGACGGGTTCCAGAGCCCGGTTAACATGGGCCAATACGTCTTGGCGACTAATACGTCCGGCGTCAAACCCCAAGGCAACTGCTCGATCGGATGACGGTCCTAACCCGTGGTCGGCGGTTAGTGTCACCACATAGTGGTTGCGTCCAACCGTTTCATCCAGATAATTCAAGAGTTTTCCAATTGTGGCATCAAGTCTAAAGTAAAGATCTTGCAATTCCAGGCTGCGTGGGCCGAAGTCGTGACCGACATAGTCCGACGCTGAAAAGCCTAAGGCTAAATAATTTATTCCGCTTTGGGTTTCCAGATCCAAGGCTTCGAGTGCGGCAATTCCTAGATTGACGACGTACTCGTCGGCCAGTGGACTACGTTTCCATTCATTGTAAAACGCCGTATCTGGATCATTAGATGAGCTTCCAAGCCGATGAGCGAACGACGTCTTATCATCAGTCGTGAACCGGAATTGTTCAGGTGTTAGTGAAGGGGTCCAGACATGACCAAAAGCATTTTCAACTGGATGTTGTTTTACCCAATTTGCTATGAATGGCACCGGCTCTGCTGTGAAGGCAGTCGAGGTTGTCCACGCATTGCCGTCGTCAAACCAAGCCACCGCGTCAGCCCGTTGGCCTGATAGTGGAATCGCTGCTCTTGACTTAATGGAAAACGCAACAATCTTGGAGTCAGGGTCACGTTGGGTCCGAAGAGCGTCTGCCAGTGTGGGAACACTAAGGTTTGAGAGGCCATGTTGTTCTCGGCCTCCACTGCCATACCGTACGACATTGACTCCTGAATCCGCAGTACAACGCACACGTCGTCCGACAGTTGTGTCCCACCAACCATCGAGAATCATCCCATGGGTGGCTGGCACCGTACCCGTGGAGATTGTGGCATGTCCCGCACAGGTCAGTGTTCCGAAGTAGGAGTACCGGGCTTGCCGAAACCACGCTCCTTCGTTTACGAGACGCCGAAGGCCGGCAGTCCAGTTGTGTTGATATCGTTGAATAGCATCGGCGCGCATTTGATCGACCACTAACACGACGATCAATTTTGGCGCTTCAGCGAAGAGATTTACGGCGTTGCCGTATATTACTAACGCAACAATCGCCGCCCAGTAGATGTTACGTTGCCTTATCACTGCAGATTGCCCGCTAATGGCCAGACTAGGAGAATAACAGGTAGTCCGATGGCCACCACGAGTATTTCCAATGGTAACCCCATCCTCCAATAGTCACCGAATTTGTAGCCACCTGGCCCCATGATGATCGTGTTGTTCTTGTGGCCGATGGGTGTCAGGAAAGCACACGAAGCAGCGACTGCAACAGCCATCAAGAATGGATCTGGACTGACTCCGAGCTGTTGGGCAATGTTGAGCCCGATCGGTGCAGCGATCAACGCGGTAGCGACATTGTTTAGTACATCCGACAGAGTCATAGTCACGATCATGAGAATCGCAAGGACGGCGACTACAGGCAACCCTTGTGACCAATCGACAATGCCTTGTGCGATTAGGGCCGTCCCGCCACTTTCTTCTAGGGCAGTTCCTATTGGGATCAAACACCCAAGTAAAACGATGACCGGCCATTGTACCTTCTCGTATACCTGGGACGGAGGCACGATACGGAACAGTAGATAGATGACGACGACGGCTCCGAGCGCAACTGGTAAGTAGAGTAGGCCGACACTCGCTGTGAGGACTGCTGTGGCGAAAGTTAGGACTGCCAGCCAGGCCTTGTTCCGCTGAACTACTTCGAGTGGCTGGACTTTCCGTTCGGCTAGCGGGAGGCAGCCCAGCCAGTCTACAACCTTGTCCAGGATATTTTCGTTACCGATGAGCAACAACATGTCACCAGCCTTGATACGTAACTCGCGAACCCGATCGTGAAACCGTTTCCCGTTGCGTGAGACACCGAGTAGAGTCACCTCGCGCCGAGAGAGGAGTCCGAGGTCAAAGGCGGAACGCCCAGCAATTCGTGCACCTTCCGGCACAGCAACTTCAAGTAGTTGAGGTGTTTCGCTTGCGACACCCTCGTGCTTTTCACCGCCCGCGTATTCCAAACCTGTCGAGCCGATGAATTGTTCGATTGCCTCAGGGCGACCCTTCATGACGATTACGTCGCCCTTGCGTATAACCTCAAGATATATCTTACCAGCAAGACGTTTGTCTTTACGGACAAGACCGGTAAGTTCCTCTACACCGTGGTCATCTTTTGCGATCTTTCGCAGATCCTGCAGCGTCTTATCGATCGCGATTGATGAGTCCTTTACTTTGCCTTCAGCAATGTATTTGTTCAGGTCCCTCAAGTCTTCAGCGCTGTTGTGTTTCCTCCGTTCGACCGGAATGAATTTCCAACCGATAATCGTGACATAAGTGACGCCCACGGTCGCTACAATGAGTCCGACTGGCGCGAAATCGAACATGCTGTAAGGGCTTCCGAGGGACTGCTCTCGGAAGGTCGCAATGACGACGTTTGGAGGCGTGCCGATCAAGGTGACCATCCCGCCGAGAATTGACGCAAAAGAGACTGGCATAAGACTGAGCGCCGGACTCCGTTTTGCTTTCCTCGCGGCTTGCATATCTACTGGCATCAATAATGCGAGTGCTGCGACGTTGTTCATGACCGCACTCAGTGCAGCGGCGACTGTTGACATGATGGCGATATGTAGGCGTAGTTTCCGTGAGGCGCTAATCAGATAGCGTGCTAAAACCTCAATCGCCCCTGAACTCTTCAGTCCTTCGCTGATGATCAGCACCAGGGCGATGATCACTGTCGCGGGATGTGCAAATCCGTCAAACAGCGCATCCTGAGGTATCGCTCCACCCAGGGAGGCAACAATTAGGGCGCCAAAGGCAACGACGTCGTATCTGATCCGACCCCACAAGAGTAGGGCGAAGACTGTCAGAATCACTCCGAAAAGAAGTAGTTGATCACCAATCATCGAGATTATTGTCCTTGGAACAGAATATCCAGAAAGTGAGAAGGCTGTGGCTGATGCCAACACCTGCAGTGTCGTGTTTCAGCATACATGGATAGTGTATAAAATACTTCCTGTAAGTGTGTCAGTTTCACTCTAGTGATTGGAGTGTTAGTCATAGAACACTTGATTCTCAAAGGAACATTAGCTGTGCCGAAATTATCCGAAGTGTTACCAGGAAGATCCACGGCAATGCCTGTGCCAGACGCGCACTTTGTCAACGGTAATCCACTTAAGCCACCATTTCCGAAGGAATTAGAGATGGCCTTGTTTGGTTTGGGCTGCTTTTGGGGTGCCGAACGAACATTCTGGCAGATCGAGGGCGTGTACACGACTGCAGTCGGGTACGCAGGTGGTTACACGCCTAATGCGACTTATCAAGAAGTTTGTACTGGGCAGACGGGTCACAATGAAGTCGTCCGGGTCGTCTTTGATCCCGAGTCTGTGAGTTATGCACACTTACTGAGAGTTTTTTGGGAATCGCACAACCCGACACAAGGGATGCGTCAAGGCAATGATGTTGGCACTCAGTACCGATCAGGTATCTACACTTACGAAGACACACAGTTAACGGCTGCGCGGTTCTCGCGTGCAACTTACGAACAAGCGTTAGTGCAGGCTGGACATCGTGGCGCGATCACAACTGAAATTGTCGATGCAGCATCGTTCTATTATGCCGAGGATTACCATCAACAATATCTTGCTAAGAACCCTCATGGTTACTGTGGTCTTGGCGGTGTCGGTGTTGATTGCCCGAACTGGGCATCTTCGTAGTCGACAATAAATCAAGTCTTACTGTAGATAATTAAGGATTCGGGGGTACATTAACGTCAATGTCGACCTGTACTTCGAAACGCCTGAAGTTTGAGTACTTTGCTTCGCAGTTGACTTCAAGATTTCTTCTGGCAAAAGGGCTAAAGGTCAGTGGACGAAGTCGAACTTTGTAACGCTCGGTCATTGTTTCTGGTACGAGGATACCTAAGCGTTCGTCGGATTGGTATTTCACACGCATTTGAATTTCAAGTTCAGCCACTTCATCTTTAGCTCGGAATTCAGTCTGTATAACACGTCCTGTTGTCGGTTCAATCCACACGGTGCCGTAACTGAACAGATTCCCACCTCGACCATCTTTAATTAATGCGGGTGCAGTGTGCTCTTCAAACTCAATTTCCCATACAGCGATTCCATCAATTTTTCGATCTCGCTTTTTCGTGAACAGAACTCGATGCTGATCTGAGGCTGCGAGCAATTGCAAAGCCATAGTAGGGACGTTCATGTTTCGACTAATCCCACCGATGTTGTAGCGTGCGCTTTCCATGATGAGACGACGACGCAAAGGCCCCGTGATGATTGGTGATTCTCGAAACAAGTCTTCGAGGCGTTGTAGTCGATCTTCTACCGGTGTTCCATTGACTGAGATAACATCTCGGAAGACGAGCCACGGCTCCTGCTCACCAGGCATGCTAAAGACGAGTAAGTCGGAGACCAGCCGACGACTTTTAGTGCCGTCGGTCACTTGCAGGTAGTGTTCTTCTGCGATGACGCTGCCGAGATCTTGTTGATATTGATCCACGTACTCCGAAGCCAAGCTTAGGATGTTTTCTAGCGTGGCTTCCTGTGCCCCTGAGGGATTTGCTCCAAATATACTGACACTACCAATAAGAACGAGGGGTATTTTTGAAAGCCAATGCTGGGTTCTTAGGCGCTCCATCGTCTTCTTTTCAGATGCAACCGGTGTTGGATATGGCGCTGGTGGTGCCGCTGTAGTTATCACCTTAAAACAAGATCTTGTGTAGCGCGGAAATTGGTCGGGGCGCCCGGATTTGAACCGGGGGCCTCCTGCTCCCAAAGCAGGCGCGATACCAAGCTACGCCACGCCCCGATTGATTTGGACACAGTCATTACAATCTATCATACCAGGCGAGTGTCAACGACAGTGTGTCTCGTGCTGCCAAGTTGCAAGGAAGGCTCGTAGTTGACGAAATGCCTGCCCTCGATGACTGATTGCAATCTTTTGCTCCGGTGAAAGCTCGGCTAGAGTGCATGCGTACGGTGGGTAATAAAATATAGGGTCATAACCAAAACCAGCCTTCCCTTGAGGTTCGGCTGCGATAACACCCTCAACTGTACCCTTGGCTTCAAAAATAATTTCCCTTTTTATTAACGTAAGTGCGCAGACAAATTGCGCTGGACTTCCTTTGCCTCCAGATTTGGAGAGTTGCTTGTAAATCTCAGAAAATTTTTCTTCGTAGGTTTCGCCATTAAATCTTGATGATTGAACCCCAGGCTGACCGTCTAGTGCATCGATAGCAAGCCCAGAGTCGTCAGCTACTGTGAGCATGCCTGTCTTGGCGGCATAGTGCTCAGCTTTGATACGTGAATTTTCAGTGAACGTCTGACCCGTTTCCTCGATTTCACCGACGGCAGGAAATGAGCGCAAAGTGAATAATTCTATCGGTAAACCATCGAGAATTGTTCTGATCTCGTCGAGCTTACCCTGATTAGTGGTTGCGATCAGTAGTTGCATCAATTAGAAACAATCCAACGATGTCACGCTGCAGTTCGATTAGGTGTCGAGTGCCGATGTCAGCCAGTTCCAAAAGTCGGTCCAAGGCGTCGCGCCCGAACGGTTCCGCTTCTGCCGTACCTTGTACTTCGATAAAGCGGCCATCACCAGTTTTGACTACATTCATGTCAACATCGGCAGTAGAATCCTCTTCGTATGCCAGGTCTAATAAGGGTGTGCCACCAACGACCCCGACACTCGTGGCCGCCACGTAATCTTGTACCGGCATTGAGTCGATGATGCTTGCTTCACGCATCTTCTGCAGAGCCAAGACGAGTGCTACAAATCCACCTGTAATGGAGGCCGTTCGAGTGCCGCCATCGGCTTGTATCACGTCGCAGTCAATCCAAATAGTCCGTTCACCGAGAGCCTCGAGCTTAGAAACCGCCCGCAACGAACGACCGATGAGGCGCTGAATTTCTTGAGTTCGCCCACTAACCTTGCCTTTTGACGCCTCGCGCGTGACACGGGTGGTTGTGGCCCGAGGTAACATTCCGTACTCCGCAGTGATCCATCCCTTGCCGGAACCGCGCAGAAATGGGGGCACTCGATCTTCAATGCTGGCAGTGCAAATAACTCGTGTCCGACCTGCTTCAATTAACACCGAGCCCTCAGCATGGAGTAAGTAATGCGGTGTTAATCGGGTTGGACGCAGCTGTTCAGCATTGCGGGCGTCTGAACGAATCAATTCATCCATCAATAAACTCCTCTGTAAACCGTGCGCGGTTTCTGTTCCTGCGTGCTGTAAGCTTCCACAATGATCGTTCCTTATAATGGATCAACCCACTTAAGGGATTGTACTAACGGACGACGTAAATCTATATGTCCAGCTAAGGTGTCAACTTCTTGACCTTCTATAAGAATTTGTACGCCAGTAATTGAGGGAAGATTAACCGTCAAAGTGTTTACGATAGCGTAGATCGTAAACAATTCTTCCAGTGAACCACCCGAGTGCCCGGTGTTAATTTCACGGCTAAAGTCGACAAAAGCATCACCCCGGTCTGAAATGTAAATACCTAACAGGGTTGTTCCTTCTGGCACCGCCGATGTTAGTGGAGCCTCCGGGGGTAAAAGTTGCTGTTCGATAAGCAGTCTCGCTTGACTTGTGGTTGGCACGTCTTCGGGAACGGCATGCTCCTGTCCGATTAAACGGTTGCCTTGTTCGGCGACATAAAACAGCGTAGCTGGGATTGTAGGTAGCGATGCATTGGGATCGTCGACCAGTGGAGATATCGACGTGGTGTTGACAGGATTTTGTCCCGTCTCGGATAGCGTGATGACTAACAGCCAGGCTGCAATCGCACCCGTGACGATAATCGCGATGAGCGCTGTCATAGACCAGCGGGTCATGGCTTTTCCTCGGTTGGTGGCTGGTTCGAACGTAGTGAAGACTCGGCCTGCCAACGATCACGTAAAGATTCCCGATAGGTAACAACGCTTTGTAATAATCCTTGAACGACTCGATCTTGAAACGCGAGTGACGCTAGTTGTTCCTCTTGGAGTGCATTAGAGATAAATCCCATTTCCACTAACACAGCAGGCATGTTGGCACCTACTAAAACGCGGAAGGGAGCCTGTTGCAATGTGAGAGAATTCATATTAATTCGACGCCGAAGTTCGATATCTACAAAGCCTGCAAAGAGTGCAGAATCCTCTACATGAGTAACCTGCGCTAGGTCCCAGAGAACAATTTCGATGTTACGAGTACGACCACCTAACAGTGGCACAGCGTGACTCTGTCGATTTTCACTAAGAGTTTCTTCACCGTAATCATTAAGCGATAGGGAGTACACGAGGGCACCACTGGCTGCATCACTTACTGAAGAATTTGTATGCAGGCTAATAAATAAATTAGCTTTATTGTTATTAGCGATGGCCGCGCGTTCGTCGAGTCGGACCGTTTGATCGCTGTCGCGTGTCATCACAACCCGAAGTCCCAGGCGACTTTCGATTGCTTCTCGTAATCGTCTCGCTACCTGGAGCGTGATGTCCTTTTCTTGGAGTCCAGCTTGGCCTTGAGTGCCGGTATCGCTACCTCCATGGCCAGCGTCGATCACTATGGTTCGTAATTCTGGCGCTGGTAAGAGATCTAGATCAGGACTTAGGTCGCCTCTTGTATCGGATGATGGTGGTTGCGGCTCTGGGCGTCGACCAGAGGCGCGAGCGACACTCCGTGCAGCTGCCGTCTGGGACAGAACGTTCACCACGAGTTGAGTAGATGCGCCCATGCCAATTAATGACGATTGATGCGAAGCAAAATCCGAGCCCAGGTTTACCACAATCCAGTTCGGTTGCTCCGCACGGCTGATGCCAATGATTAACGAGTCACTCACTGGTTCAGGTAAGGCTAAATCAAGCAGATCGGCTTCGAACTTGACAATGATGCGGTCTGCCTCCTGTTCAACCGTGTGCAGTGTTGGCGGTGACATTTCGAATGACACTTGAGCCTCACCGTCCATTTGTGTGTAGCGTACTTCAATGTGTGGTACGCGGATGTCACCTACAATCACAAGGCCAGAATCAGAGCGCACTTGAAGTGGCATATCGAGTAAGAGCGAAAGCACCTGATTGATAAATTCAACCGGCACGAACCACACATTCTCGTTTTGAACCGGTGGTGTTGGTAGAGAGATGATACGTCCTTCGACTGACGTCAGACTCTGAGTTGAAGTGAGCACCACCACCTTATCCTGATAGGTGATCGTAACGCCATGCGCCAGAGTATCTTCACGAACCGTCAAATTAAAAAGAGTTGCAAGGTCAGCTAGAGCTACCATCTGCCGTTCGTTGATAGTCGTAACTGGAAGTCCCTGGGTTCCATCTCGGGACAGCAGAGTCAGCTCTTGTGTTGGTGTCTGATGCGACGTCGTCACCGAAGTGACGAATAGACTAACCATTATCGCGACGCACAATCGTTGGCAAGACATAGAAACCCGCAATCTTTGATTACTAGATAGAGAGAAGTCCATCATAACGTACGGCTGAGAAAGCTTTCTCGGTCTTACGAATAAGTTCAGCTATGCCATGTTTTGTGGTTTGGGTAGACTTAGAATGAGAAGCTCGCGTCCAGTTGGCTCCGGAGTAACAGGTGGTTCTTGTCGTTCGGTGCGGTTATGAGTTTCTTCGTGAAGATGGTGATGAGGTCAAGACGAAGCCGAGGATGAACCCTGTAACGTAATGCTGCTCGATTCAGGCGAACATTCGTCCCCTCACTGTATGAGTACGTGAATGTTGACACCACGGCCTCCTGCTCGATGTGTGCGTAGGTGTATTCGAGTTGGTAGGTTTTAATTTTGTCGGCATCTCCGTATGTGGCAGTGAACCAGAAGCCATTATTTTCTTCAGTTGCTGCTCGGGTATTTGTGATCCAGTTAGCTGTGAGCTGTAGGGGATAGCTACGTCGGCCAGTGTTCAGGGTCGCTTTAGCGATGAGGTCTATGAGATTAAAGTCTGATTGGAACCCGATGATTTTTCCAGTGTTATCCCGTTGAGTTAGGTTGGTATTGCGGCCGATCCCCTCCGTATCGACGAAAATTGCCACTGAATCTATTCCAGAAAATAAATAATCGGCTGCGACGAACTGAACAGAGTGTCCAGAGTCAAAATTAAAACTAACATCACCATAGGTGGCGAACATGAGCGTATCATCACGCTGTTCCTCTTCGTGAATTGAGACTTGTGATGTAACGAATCGATAGGACATTGGTCCTGTCGTGCCATGCACCTGCTGGTATAGGCCCTCCCAGTTGACGTCGATATCCCATGACATTTCCGTACGAGTGACCGGTAAGCCAAATTTGCCCACACCGATTGTTAGGACGGGAACCGCCTTTGGGTTGTAAGTCATGAATGCGCGATCCAGGCTTATCGGTTTGCGCGTCAAGAGCTCTGATAGCGTTTGGTTCGATGAAAGTGGGTCGTCCATGTTACCAGTGCCAAGACTGACTCCTATTTGAAAGTCATCATTAATTTGACTGTTGAGAGTCAGCCGTGCGCGTATCTTTAAACGCCGCTGAGTCACACCACTCTGAGACACATCAGGCGAACTGTTTTCGAATTGTCGTAGCTCTTCTAGGCGTTGGCGAAAGTCCATACCTATGGAGAGGTGCTCCCACCAAGAACTGGAAGTTTGCGCTTGACTGGGCGTGGCAAAGAACATGCAGGTCAGTATGCTAGCGCCTAGGCTACTCAAAAATCTCATCAAACAGATTTTTCACAAGGTGCGAACTGATAGAGAGTGAAGGTCAAGCTTCACAAATAATATCATGCGCAGCGATCGCCTCAGAACGCCTTAAGCAATAAAATGACTCTTCAAAGGTTGCAAGACATAGTCGATTTCATCTATCGCATCCGGCGAAAATGTGTAATTGGCATCCCTTCCAATGTGAGTCTTGAACACACCACGCTGTTGCATCAGGTATGCACGCAGTCCAGGCACGTATTGCTCAAGATTCGTAATCATAAGAAGTTGACTAAAAAGTTCTCGGACTTCGTGCTCTCGATTTTCGAGATGCAGTTGCCATAATCGTGTATAGACCTCAGGGTATTGAGGGCCGCCAGTCATTGTGCCGTCCATGCCGAGCCGCATTTCATACGTCCAAGCGCGCGCTCGAGTTCCTCCAAAGATTCGCTTAATAGTATTTGGACGATGGACTTTAAATTGCTTCATGCGGGCGAGTGTGTCGCCGTATTCTTCTTTCACATATCCGAAGTTGGGAAAACGCTCACTCATTTCGATGATGAACTCGACCGTGGGTTCGACGCGATCTGCTGCACCACCGGTAGTCTGAATAAAAATTGGTTTATCGGTAGCGTGACACAACGCAGTGTAGTACTCACGGTAGTCATCAATGGAATGGGCTTCACTAGGCGGCATGGCAATCATTGCGTCGCAGCCGACAGCAGTTGCGTGGTTCGCGTACTCTAACATTTGGTCCGTATTGGTTCCTTGCACACCAAGAATCAACGATACCAGACGGTCACGTGAGGCATCGGCCAGGACTTCCATACCGTGCAGGCGTTCCTCATGCGTGAGATAAGGTAGATCGCTTGAGTATTGAGGCCAGACCAGACCATTGATCCCTCGTTGATCTAGAAACTCGACTTCAGCAGCTAGATCTTCATAGTCGACCGCCTTCTCGTTGGTGTACGGAGTGGCTAAAATCATGAGCACGCCACGCAGCGGATCGCGTGATGCCGAGATGGCGGTGTTGTTTGGACTTTGACTGGTTGTTCGCTCGGGATATAACGCCGTAGCGCCCACAGTGGTCAGCCACTCGCGACGCGTTAGATTTGAGATAATTGTCATTAAGGCCTCCTAAGCATCCTCTATCTTGTATCCGACCACTCCGCAAACGGAGGAGGGGGTTTGAGCAATTGCCCAGTAGTATTTTACGATCATCAGACCAGATTCTTGGTGTTTCTGCTTGACACTGTCTCGCACAATGTCCACACTGCAATTTTAGTGCGCCATCACCGGTGGCGTGCTGGTAATAATTTAGGGAGTTTGAAGTCAAGAGGAGGCTTGCATGTCACTGTCACGTCGTGCGTTCGTTCGTACTCTTGGTATTGGTGGAGCTAGCGCATTCTCTACTGCGTGGGTCGTTGGTCACGGACGCGAAGCATTGGCGTGGGGACCCGACCCAGTTGAAGAAATGCTGCAAGCGTCTGACGATACTGTAATGATCATTCTTAGCAGTAACGAAAATGCCCGCGGTCCTGGCAAGGCAGCGCTTGATGCTCTTAACGGTCGGGCCGATTTTAAGGTCGGTCGCTATCAGCGTGATATTTCCAGGGAGGATCTTCCGGCAGCGATCGCGAAGAGTTTAGGCCATGGCGCTCAAGCTGAAAATATTCTGACCTCCACCGGTTCATCGCATATTTTGGAGGCTGGGGTTCGGGCATATGTCTCGGTTGGTCGGCCACTAGTGACCGGGACGCCCTCTTACGGGAACCCGGCTCGTTCGACTCGAGCAATGGGTGCTGAAGTGCGCGAGGTTCCGGTCGATAGTAACTTAAGGCTGGATCTGGATGGGATGGCTGATGCAGCCCAAGGCGCTGGATTGGTCTTCCTGTGCAATCCGAATAATCCAACATCAGCGACGAACTCGGCCGAGAATGTGTCAGCATTTATTGAACACGTCGTCTCGTCCTCGCCAGGTACTGGAATCTTGGTCGATGAAGCGTACATCGACTACGCGACTGACCCCTCGGTCGCGTCGGCCATTGCCGAGTCTCTTACGTATCCTGGTGTGTTCCTTGCTCGTACCTTTTCGAAAGCATACGGAATGGCTGGGCTTCGACTCGGTTATGCGGCCGGACAGACAGGGACCTTAGATAAGCTCAGCCGTGCGTGGGGGTTAGGCGAAGTCAGCCTGCTTACGGCCAGCGCTGCTATCGCGTCCTTGAATGATCCTAGTCACATGGAGTGGGAACGAGAGGAGAATCGCAAGGTGCGTGACTTTACGATCAACGAGTTAGGGAAAATGGGTTTTGAGTCCGCTGAATCTCAAACTAATTTTCTATTTGTAGACATCGGTCGATCGGCTGCTGAGTTCCGCGAAGCCTGTCGAGCACTTGGTGTCTCGGTTGGTCGTGACTTTCCACCGATGGAGAAAACTCACGCGCGCATTTCGCTCGGGACGATGGAAGAAATGCAGCGAGCGCTAGAAGTATTCCGTCAAGTACTCGCTAATTGACCGATTCGAATCGCTTGACCGCACGTCTGTGAGTGACAGTTGACGATTAGGGCGTACCTGGGTATCTAGGTGCGCCCTCGTCTTTTATGTGTTCGGTCGCTTGAGGGCTCACCGATCTTACATTCTGAAGGTGTTGATCAGTGGTTGGAGCGACTTGCTCAGGCTGAGTCCATCGCTCGTCTTCGACAGAGATTACTTGAAACGCACAAGGGTAATGTCGATGTGACGCATGCGATGCTTTGCTGGCCGCCACTGCACAAGGATAGGACTTTGGAATGGTCCTTGAGCGAGGTGCCCACCCTGTGCTGAGTTTCCATTCGTGACTAAGACATTGACCGAGCGTTTCATTCGAAGAAATCGACTGGCGGGCGCTCCAAAAAATCGCGAAGCAACCTGCTCTATCATCGAGTCATTTAATCCCAATGCATCTACTAGCTCATTAAAGATCTTCACCAAGTCATACTTTGCATATCCGATGGTTTTGTTGGGAATGGCACGAGGATCTGCCAGCAGGTGACGACTTTTCTCGGCCATGAAGCGGAACGGATCCCGAAGCACTTCGGCAAGATCATGCCGCATCAGCAAGGTTTCGTACTCGTTCACCGTGAGACCAGCTTGGCGTTCACCGGGTGAGAGCGTGAGATGGATACGACCTTTCGTGACTCCGTGCCGCTCAATCATTTCCTGACACTGTTGAAAAAGTCCCAAGCGAGGATCCTTGAGGTTGACGGATTCTACAGGATGCGCAGACATCGGCACTGCCAGGCGATCACGTGCCACAATTTCCTCAGTGCTGAAACCAAGGACTGTGGTGCAGCGACGTCGTGGCCGACATTCGTTCACGCCATCGAGGTCAATAAAATAGACTGGTTCACCTTTGCGACGCCGGTACGTGACACAACTTCGCAATCCGGCGCTGATGAATGCTAAATGAGAATCGGCGTTGCAGGGTTCGACACGACGCTGTTCCTCGGTCAACTCTTCACGCAGGTGCAATTCGTCGTGCTGGTACCCAGCGCCTTCTGGAAAGAGTTTCTTAAAGAAAGACAGATACCGCGCAACTCCAGGCTGTTTACGATTTAAACGCCCAGCGATGCTCTGATCTAGATAACCGGCGGTGGTGTGGTAGGAACAGTAAAGGGCCCGAGGGAATTTCCCCAACACGTCGCCATGCGTGTCTGCGATTTGTTTGTCCACATCCACGAGGTCCAGCCGTGCACGTGGACTGATCTCAAGGGTGATCTCTAAGGGCGTAGCTACCATATCATGTGGTTAATTGTTGTTCATTCTACCTTAGCTTGTCGCACAACATCAACGGAGCCATTTGCACGGCTTTTGGGTTGATTTCAATGCCTCACATGTCATTCCTCAGCGTATCTGGCGCCAATCGAGGTATTATGGAAGAACTTGGTCGAACCTCTCAGTGAGGTTCAGCCCCGTATCTGGGCGCTAGAAACTTTTGCGTAAGACTGTATCACCTGGTGCGATAAAAGGGAGAAAACTGTGAGCATGAGATGGGTGAAGCAAGGTTGCCTAGAAACGCTGCTCGTGATGTTGGTCAGTTGCGTGTTGCTTGTGACGACGTCAGCCTTGGCGCAACAGACTGACGAAGAGTGGCGTTACTGGGGTAGTGACGCTTCGAGTTCACGATACTTACCTCTCACGCAGATTGACGCCAGCAATTTTGAAGATCTTGAAGTGGCTTGGGTCTGGAAAGGTGACAACTTTGGCCCTTCTGCCGATAACATCCTCCGCGCCACGCCGATCTATGTCAATGGTAGGCTCTACAGTGTAGCGGGTCAGCGTCGGACCGTCGTGGCCATGGACCCCGCTACGGGTGAAACCCTCTGGACTTTCCGCGAACCGCCGACTAAGCGGTGGGAGGATTCGATGCGGAAAAATTATGGCAAGGGTGTTGCGTACGCCGAAGTGGAAGGCAAAGGTCGTATCTATGTGGTCACCCCCGCGTTCTTTCTGCATGCGCTGGATCCCGATACGGGTTATCCGATTGAAAGCTTCGGTTCACATGGCACTGTCGATCTGTTGGCAGATTTTGGTTATGACTACGATCCAGACGCAGGGATTCCGCGAGAAGTTGGCTACATTACGAATTCTTCACCTCCGATTGTCGTCAATGACGTCATCGTGGTCGGGAATGCCCATCAGCAGGGATACAACCAGACGCGCCGTGAAAATGTGCCTGGCCACATTTTGGCGTATGACGCCAAGGACGGTGGACACAAATGGAAATTTAATGTGATTCCACAGCCTGGTGAATTTGGTCATGACACTTGGGAAAGTGACGCCTGGTCGTACACGGGGAACGTGTCCGCCTGGGCACCCCTGTCGGCCGACCCCGAGCTCGGACTCGTCTATTTTGTGACGGACCCTCCCTCAAACGATTTTTGGGGCGGCTTTCACCCAGGCGACAACTTATTTGCGACGAGCATTGTGGCGGTACACGCAGAGACTGGTGAACGAGCTTGGCATTTCCAGACAGTCCATCACGACATCTGGAACTATGACAATCCGACAGCGCCGAATCTTGTAGATGTGATGATTGACGGCAAGAAGGTACCGCTTCTGGTGCAAACCACAAAGCAGTCATTTGCCTACGTGCTGAATCGTGAAACAGGAGAACCGGTGTGGCCGATTGAAGAGCGAGAAGTTCCTGAATCCATGATTCCAGGTGAGCAGACCTCGCCGACACAGCCTTTTCCCACACGGCCAGCGGCGTACGAGATGCAAGGTGTCACCGTCGATGATCTGATCGACTTTACGCCAGAACTCCGTACGGCGGCCATCGAACTCGTGGCCGACTTTCAGATGGGCCCCTTGTTTAATCCCCCGTTGCATCGCGATAACGATATTAACAAGCGCGCTGCACTAATTTGCCCTGGAGGTAATGGTGGGACCAATATCCCAGGCGGGGCTAACGTCGATCCGGAGACCGGAATTTTGTACGTTGCGTCGACTAAAACCTGCGGGGCTCCCTTCCTCGTGCCAGGGGCCGAGATGGATGCACGCCGTCCCAATCCCGTAGGACGCACTGTTATGGAGTGGGTGAGTGGGCCTGGGCGAGGGCCTCGTGGACCCGAGGGTTTACCTATTTTGAAGCCACCATACGGCCGGATCACGGCGATTGACTTGAACACAGGTGAGCAGCTCTGGTGGATTCCAAATGGGGATACTCCGGACCAGGTCAAGAATCATCCGGCGCTGCAAGGGATGGAGATTCCCAATACCGGTCAACGGGCGCACGCCACGGTACTACTGACCAAGACATTGTTAATGTACGGCGAAGGTCGAGGCGCGCAGGCACGTTTTCACGCCGTCGACAAGGAGACGGGTGCCCGGGTTGGTACAGTGGAACTGCCAGCGCCATCGAACACGGCGCCGATGACGTACATGCACGACGGAAAACAGTACATTATTCAGGCTGTTGGTGGTCGTGGCTATACGGGTTCACTCGTCGCGTTAGCACTACCGTAAATGGTGTCGGCGGCCCATCGTAAGCATACCTTACGTCGCTCTTTCAGGGCTGTCGACGTCACTCTGTGCAGCGCCGCATTTGCCGTGAGTTGTAGAGGTGGCGGCGGCGGTTCGCCAACGGCACTGAGTGCAACGACGACCACTCCCGCGGTACTTTTGTAAGTAACCAATGCTTGCCCTATTTCTTGTCGCAGCCTTCATAATCGCCATGATCGGCCTTGGGGTTTGGGGCATGGGCCGGACTCGAACTCCGACAGACTTTTTTCTTGGTGGACGACAAATCGGTCCTTGGGCTTCCGCGTTTGCCTACGGTACGAGTTACTTTTCAGCTGTGGTTTTTATTGGCTTCGCAGGGCAATTTGGCTGGAACTACGGGCTGGATGCGCTCTGGATTGCAGCGGGCAATACGGTCTTCGGGGTTTTGGCCGCATGGGTAATTCTTGCGAAACCCACTCGACGCATGACGCGCAATTTGGACGCTTTAACGATGCCAGAGTTTTTCGCGAAGCGCTATCAAGCACCGGTCCTGCGAGTGGTGGCGGCCGGTATCATCTTTCTCTTCCTGCTCCCATACTCCGCATCGGTGTTTAAGGGTTTGAGCCACTTGGTTGAGATTAACTTTCAGGATCTACTGTCCTATGAAACCGCCCTATTCATTATGTGTGTGAGCACTGGCCTGTACCTGACACTCGGTGGTTACTTTGCTGTGGCTATCGCTGATCTGATTCAAGGTTTAATCATGTTGGCCGGTGCCGTCGTCATGGTCGTCGTACTTGTGGGTCAAGGGGGTGGTCTTACTGCGGTCGTCCAGGACATGAGGGTTAACGTTTTCGCGGATGGGTCACTGTCGCCCGAACCTTCGTGGTGGATCTTGTGGTCGGTGGTCTTCATGAGTAGCTTCGGCCCGTGGGGCTTGCCGCAGATGGTCCATAAGTTCTATGCCATCAAAAGCGAGCGACACATTACGACGGCCACGATCGTTACCACTGTATTTGCCACGGTCACGGTGTTTGCCGCTTATTTCACCGGTGCTTTAACCCGCGTGTTCTTTGCTGACGGTCTGCCGGCTAGTGCGTTGATCGGAGAACAATCAGGCACGGTGGGTGTGCAATACGACGTCCTTGTTCCAGAACTACTCACTGCACAGTTGCCAGAGGTTCTCATGGCGGTCGTTCTGCTGCTGGTCCTCTCGGCTTCGATGAGCACGCTCTCGAGTCTCGTTCTCGTTTCTTCGTCGGCGATTTCGCTTGACCTCCGTGCCGGACGAGCGGGTCCCGAGGCGACCCCCACCCAGTCGCTTCGAATCATGCGATGGATGGCAGCTGTCTTCATTGCGATCTCTTTTGTGATTGCGAACAATGATTTTGCTTTCATCGTGACGTTAATGTCGCTCAGTTGGGGAGCTGTCGCGGGCGCATTCCTGGCTCCTTACGTGTATGGCTTGTTTTGGCGGTCGGCGACCGGCTCTGCCGCATTTGCTGGGATGCTCACCGGGCTCGGGATTGCGGTGGTGGGGGGGGGCTACCTTCTTGTGAGTGGACGACCGGAATTGACGCCGATTGCTGCCTCGGTCGCCATGGTAGTTCCATTCTTCGTGATTCCGGTCGTGAGTATGTGGTCGACTCCACCTTCCAGCGATCTACTCCGTGACGCTTTTGCTGAGGACTCGTTTATTGAGTGATGCCGGAGTTGTTCAGCTGTGGTGCAGTGGCTTAAACAATATTCCCTTCCCGGACCCCGTTGCCTCGAGCGAATCGGTCAAACGCGAACGGTGCTAAGTCAATCTCACCAGGAGACCGGTCGGTGATGATGTCTGCCAGGATCCGCCCGGCAGCTGGTGAATGCTGAAAGCCGTGTCCACTGAATCCACTGATGATGAAGAACCCGGGGCGTTCCGGAACTGGCCCAATGATCGGCATTGCATCTGGTGTCATCTCGTAGAGGCCTGCCCAAGCCGTGCTGATGCCGGCGTCGGCCAAGACAGGTAGGCGTCGTGCGGCGACTGGCGCAATCCGCACCAGAAGATCCCAGTTCACGCTTTGCTCGAAACTTGAAGGTTCGTCAGGGTCTCCCATGCCAAATAAGATGCCCGTGCTTTCACGGTGAAAGTAGAACGTGGTATCAAAATCGATGGTCAGAATGCGCGTGGAAGGTGACGTCCGTGCTTCAAGGGCTAGGCCTGTGGGGTCGGGCGGGACGTCAGCAATAAAGATATGACGTCGGAATGGTTGCACAGGAATGCTGGTCGCCACCATCTGGCCAATCTTATGAGACCAGGGGCCTGCCGCATTGACTACGATCCGCGTCTCGATTGGTCCAGCACTCGTTTGGATCTCTGTAATCCTGTCAGCGTCGAGTCCAATGCCTGTCACTTCGACTTCACGCTCAATCGTGACGCCGAGCTGCTGGGCTGCCTTCGCAAATCCCATCGTGACGCTATTGGGATCGGCAATGCCATCGCGCCCACAGAAAGTAGCGGCGCGAAGATTCTCACGTGTTATCCCTGGTGCCCGTCGACAGGCTTCATCGACATCCAGCCACTCAACGGGTACGCCGAGACGCTGTTGAAGTTCAAAGTTTTTTCGGAAGGTGTCGAGAGTGCTCGTTTCGGAAAGCAGGAACATATAGCCGTCTTGACGGAAATCAATGGACTGCCCGAATTCGTCTTCAAAACGTTCCAGAATGTCGATTGACTCAAGAGACAGACGAATATTGGATTCGCTTGAAAATTGAAGGCGGGCTCCGCCAGCGCACTTTCCGGTCGATCCTGCTCCGAGCAGCTGTTCGCGTTCCAGGAGCACAATGTTTTGGATGCCGAGACGAGCGAGGTGATAAGCGACACTCACACCCATGCATCCGCCTCCGATGATTACCACATCCGCTGAAGATCGCATTTGCTGTTGTTCCGATTCTTGATGGCGCTCCTTTAGCGTGCCGCGAACATCTCGGGCTGACGGATAATTTTATATCCGTCAATGAGGAGAGGCGAGGAATGGTGGAGGCGGTGGGAGTCGAACCCACGTCCGAAAGTACAGATCCACGAGAATCTACATGTGTGTCGGCCCTTGAAAGTTCGCCGGTAACGTTAAAGCGCCGCCCAAACCGTTACTGACTAGCCCCGATAAAGTCTCGTCGTGACGTGTCGGTGCCGCTCGTCATGACCAGCCTGCTGAAATGACATTCAGTCCCGCCTCACAGGCAAGAACGGGGTGAACGTCGCTGCTCTTAAGCAGCGAGTGCTAATTGCGAATCTGCAATTATGGTTTTTTCCATCGGATTTACGAGTCGATAGTGCTCGACATGCATCCCGCGCTCTCATACCTCCGTCGAAGCCGTGTCGCCCCCGATTGGACCCTCAAAGTTTACGTGGCCAGATGACCACACCAGTGTCCTATTGTAGTCTCGAGATAATTGCGGGTCAATTGGTTGAGTACGTAAGACTTGCAGCTTTTCAAGATGAGCGCGCGCCTTAAACACATCACGTATAATGGCCGCTTGCCTGTGTCTGTTCAATTCGGTGTGTCGTGGGGGATAGGTGGTTCGTCAGATGCAAGATGACTCGCGCAATATTCGGGGTTCTCACAAAGCGAGCCAGTTTTCTGAGTCCGTGATTCGGGAAATGACTCGCCTGTCGCAAGAACACAACGGTATCAATTTGTCGCAGGGGTTTCCTGATTTTCCTGCGCCAGAGATGGTTAAGAAAGCGGCCTGCGAGGCGATCCGTGCTGACATCAACCAGTATGCCGTCACGTGGGGAGCCAAACCCCTGCGGGACGCGATTGCTAGGGAATTCAGCAAGCGCTATGGCCTACCGGTGGATGCGGACCAACAAGTGACGGTCTGTTGTGGCTCGACGGAAGCGATGATCACGACGTTGCTCGCCTGTGTCGATCCTGGTGACGAGGTGATTGTATTTGAACCGTTCTACGAAAATTATGGGCCAGATGCGATCTTGTCAGACGCGGTACCCCGATATGTGACTCTACATGAGCCGGACTGGACGTTCGACCCTGACGAACTTGCGGCGGCATTTAACAATAAAACGCGCGCCATCATTATTAATACTCCGAACAATCCGACCGGAAAGGTTTTGTCACGAGATGAGCTAGCGGTCATTGCCAGGCTGTGCCAGCAATGGAACGTGTTAGCAATCACTGACGAAATTTATGAGCACATTGTCTACGATGGGCACCGTCATGTGCCGATGGCCACTCTCGATGGGATGGCTGAGCGGACAGTTACGATCAACAGCCTATCGAAAACATTCAGTGTCACAGGGTGGAGGGTTGGTTGGGCAATCGCGCCGACAGCGCTGACCAGTGCTATTCGCAAGGTCCACGACTTTCTGACGGTTGGCGCGGCAGCTCCACTCCAGGCCGCTGGTGCGGCTGCTCTCAGTCTTCCTGACGCGTACTATCAGGAATTAGCATCTGCCTACCAGCACCGCCGCGACCTGCTCCTTGCTATTCTTGAGCGTCACCACTTCCATTGTTATAAACCATATGGCGCTTATTACATCATGACGGATCTTCAAGCGTTCGACTGTAGCGACGATGTTGAGTTTGCGCACTACCTTGTTCGTGAGGTCGGCGTCGCTGCCGTTCCAGGCAGTAGCTTTTATCGTCACGCTGAGCTTGGTTGCACGAAGCTACGGTTTTGCTTTTGCAAAAAAGAAGAGACCATGCGAGAAGCGGATCGTCGTCTTGCGAAGTTTCCGATGGATAAGGGCCGTGATTGAGACCAGTGCGAGACATGACTGGTCGAGCCTTCATCTCGTCGGATATATGATTGTGTTAGAGTAGTGGTCACGCCCTCAAGTGACATTAAGGTCACCATCTCAGCTACCGTTGTTTGGTTGCCACGTCACGAAATTCGGGTGTACTGCGGTCATTTTCCGCAGCGAGTAAGTTCGAGCATCCTACGAGTGAGTCAGTAGGTTCTTCGAGAATGTACATGCAGTCACCGCTTCAGCGTCTTATCCCTTACGTGCTTCGATATCGTCTTCGTTTGACACTTGGTCTTGCCTGTGTGTTCGGGGCTGCAAGTGTTTCACTACTGTCCCCGTGGGTGCTGAAATCCGCGATAGACGATTTATCAGTTATGGTGACGCGCGTCAAACTCGCGCAGTATGCGGGCTTGCTCTTAGGAATTGCGGTGACAAGTGGGTGCTTTCGGTTCCTGAGTCGACGTGTGATTGTGGCTATCAGTCGTGAAATTGAGTACGACCTGCGCAATGACTTTTACGCACATCTACAACGATTGTCAGTGTCGTATTTTCAGTCTGTGCGGACTGGCGACATCATGTCACGCGCGACGAATGATCTCAGTGCTGTTCGACTGATGGTGGGACCAGCCATCATGTACTCAGCGAGCACGCTCATCGTGTTTGTTGTAGCAATTGTCATGATGCTGTCGATTGACATGCGCTTGACGTTGATCGCGCTCATCCCTCTACCTTTGGTGACATTGTCCGTCAAGTTCTTTGGTGCTGCCATACACCGTCGATTCGAGCACATTCAAGCTCAATTGTCCGAGATTAGTGCAGTCGTTCAAGAATCACTTTCCGGCGTTCGAGTCATACGGGCTTATGGGCAGGAACGAGCCGAGCTCAAGCGGTTTGCTCAGGCCAATCAGGAATACCTAAATCGCAATCGTGTCTTGATCATATTACAGGGGCTGTTTTCTCCAAGCCTTTCATTGTTCCTTGGACTAAGCGCGCTTCTTGTCCTTTGGATTGGTAGTCGGTCGGTAGTTCTCGAGCGTATCTCCGTGGGTGAGTTTGTTGCGTTTAATGCTTATTTGGTCATGTTGTCATGGCCGGTGATTGCATTTGGATGGATCACCAACATGCTGCAACGCGGGATGGCGTCATGGAAGCGCATGTTACCCATTCTTGATACTGTTCCGGAGATCGCTGACACGGCACAGACAACCAATCCAGAACAAGTAGAGGCCATCCAAGGGCGCCTCGAACTCCGCCATCTAACGTTTGCCTACGGTGATGGTGCTGGCTCACCGGTGTTACGTGATGTTTCGCTACGTATTGATCCTGGTCAGACAGTGGCACTTGTGGGTGCGACGGGATCCGGAAAATCCACACTATTAAATCTCATTCCACGATTGTTTGACCCACCACTAGGTACTGTCTTCATTGATGACGTCGATGTCCGTGAGTTACCGCTCGCCAGTTTGCGTGGAGCCATAGGCTTTGTGCCCCAAGAGCCTTTTTTGTTTTCGGATACGATTGCCGAGAACATCGCGTTTGGATCGTTCGATAAAACTACTGATAAGGCTCTTGATCAAATTGCAGTCCAACGCATGGCTGCGGTTGCAAACTTAGATACCGACATTAAAGAATTTTCAAATGGGTACCAAACGATTGTTGGGGAGCGTGGGATCACTTTATCGGGTGGACAGAAGCAGCGTACAGCGATTGCGCGAGCACTCATGGTTGATCCACGCATCATCATTCTCGATGATGCCCTGTCGGCTGTGGATACGTATACCGAAGAGCGAATACTGTCGCAATTAAAGACGGAATTACGCGATCGGACAGCACTCATCGTTTCTCATCGAATTTCCACCGTACGTCAGGCTGATCTCATAGTCGTCCTTCAAAATGGTTCTGTTGTTGAACGTGGTTCTCATGATGAATTGCTTGCCTACGGAGGCGTTTACGCCGATTTGCATCGCAAGCAGTTGCTTGAGGCTGAATTGGCAACCTCGTGATGACCATACACGATGAAGAAGTACTCGGTAAGGCCTACGACGCACGTTTGATGCGGCGACTGCTGACCTATCTGCAGCCGTATCGGGTTAGCGTCGTCATAGCGCTGTTGGCGATCATTGGCCATTCTGTTTTACAGCTTGCACAGCCTTATCTCTTGAAATTGGCGATTGATCAGTACATTGCCGCAGGAGACATGGCTGGACTGAATCGGATCGCGCTGGTGTTTCTGTTCGTTCTCATCGGTGCATTCATTCTGGAGTACGTGCGGACCTACACGCTGCAACTGACTGGACAGCGGATTATGTTTGATTTACGAATGGAAATCTACAGTCATCTACAGCGGCTTGATATGCGATTCTACGATCGTAATCCCGTTGGTCGACTCATGACTCGTGTAACGACCGATGTCGATGTGCTCAACGACATGTTCGCTTCAGGAATTGTGACGGTGTTTGGTGACATCTTCATGCTGGTTGGCATTATGACCGTCCTTGTGTCGATGGACTGGCGACTAGCGTTTATTGCGTTTTCGGTTCTACCATTGATCATTTTTATAACGCAATGGTTTCGCCGAAACGTACGTGAAACCTACCGCGAAGTTCGATTATGGATAGCGCGGATTAACGCATTTTTACAGGAACACATTAGTGGTATGGCTACCGTACAGCTGTTCCGTCGTGAAGCACTCAGTTATGGGCGATTCGAAGATATCAACCGCACCCATCGAGATTCAAATATTGCGGGAATTGTGTACTACGCTGTTTTCTATCCCACGATCGAAATCATTGGTGCGCTCGCTGCCTCACTGATTATTTGGTACGGTGGTGGGTGGGTGCTCCAGGACTCTCTCACACTAGGTGTGTTAGTAGCTTTTCTTCTGTATGCACAGCGATTTTTCAGGCCAATCAGCGATATGTCAGAAAAGTTCAACCTATTACAGGCAGCGATGGCATCCTCCGAACGTATTTTTACACTACTCGATACTCCAGTGCTCTTGAAAAATCCAAGGAATCCAGTGAGTCGAAGTGGGCAAGCACTTGGACGAATTGAATTTGATCGCGTTTGGTTTGCGTATGCTGAAAATGATTTTGTACTTCGCGATGTGTCTTTTGAGGTGGCGCCAGGAGAACGCATCGGTATTGTTGGTGCAACTGGAGCTGGAAAAACAACGATTATCAACTTGTTGATGCGGTTTTATGATGTTACTCGTGGCCGCATTTGTCTTGATGGAGTGGATATCCGAGAACTGGACCTAGGTGGGCTTCGGCGTCTCTTCAGTCTGGTATTGCAGGACGTTCATTTGTTTTCAGGGTCGATAGCTTCGAATATCAGACTTGGGGAACAGGGCATTTCTGACGCGGCAGTCGAACAGGCCGCAGCCAGTGTACACGCCGACAAATTCATTGCTCCATTACCAGGCGGGTTTTCTAGTGTGGTTGCGGAACGAGGTGCCAACTTTTCTGTTGGCCAGAAGCAAATCCTGTCTTTCGCGAGAGCACTGGCTTTTGATCCTCGTATTCTCGTGCTGGACGAAGCAACGTCAAGTGTCGATACGGAAACAGAATTACTTATTCAGGATGGTTTGCAAGTTTTGATGGCTGGTAGGACGACGATTGCGATAGCACACCGTTTGTCGACAATTCAAAAAATGGATAAGATCCTCGTTCTACACAAGGGCCAGATCCGTGAAAGAGGTACCCATCAGAATTTGCTTACTCAACGAGGTATCTACCATCGTTTGTATCAGTTACAGTACAAAGATCAGGAGTTAACTGCTGGCCTGGAGTAAGGATGTGTTTCCTATGGCTGTTTCTTTTCAGCTGGCGACTGTGGATTCAAGGGCACCGGCGAAGAACGAAACGCTTCTTCAAGTTGATTAAACAGATCATTGACTCGCCCTGGTTTGCTATCTGCAGGGTTCCATCCGAGCCGAAGAATACGGATCTCCAAGTGTTGCCGTCCAAAATCAAGCGCTTCGTAACAACTCCATATGTAAATATCGATTAGTCGTCCCTGAACCGCTGGGCCGGTATCAAGAATTGTGTAGATACCATCGTATGGTCCTGCTGAACTAACCTCGATGACGGAACCTACAGGTAACAATTGGGGATCGGCAGCCGCAATACCCGCTCTAACCTTCACACCTGACTTAGTAGTTGTACCTTTGCAATAGGCTGTGGCACTGAAACGTAAGGTTGCTCGAGATTCAGATTGACTCGTGGGCACATGACTGGGAATTTCCTGTGAGTCGATAAGATGTGAATCGATACGAGCTGTAAAGTACACTGCCACACTGCATGCTGTCAGTATCAAGGTGATGATGATACGCCCACGTACATAGGACATTAGATTCATGCAAATCTCCGTTGACCTTTCAGCAATCTTTTCGTTCTAGCCTATCAAAAATGTCTAAACCCAGTGGGAAGAGGTGCGTCGCCGTCAGACTGGCGCAGGATTAGGTCGGCTTCATTTGTTACGGTGCCAATGTGTGTCAGCGTAACTTTTTCAGCAAAACGACGTGCTAGAGTTACTCGTGAACGTGGCGTAGGGGAAATTGCCAAGAGTAATTCGTAGTCTTCTCCTCCTTGGATGGCAGCACTTACAGGATCTAGCCCCTGCTGCTCGAACCACGTTCTTGCCCCTGGATGAATCGGTATAGATGTTGCATCTATGATTGCACCGAAGAGGCCATGTCCTGTCAGGTTGTGGATTGCGTCACCGAGACCATCACTTAAATCGATTGCGGCATTGGGAATTCGATTTCTGCCCATTAACATTCCGACCTTGACTCGAGGGTCAGGGCGTTTGAAACGGGCAACACACGGCGTGATGTTCTCATCCTGATTTGGTGCATTGCGCTGGTTACATTTAGTAAGCCACTGAAAACCTGCACTGGCTGAACCTACAGTGCCTGTCACGTACAGTCCGTCTCCAGGTTTGGCTCCACTGCGGCTGAGCACCGCGCGGCGTTTAACCGAACCGAGTGCGGTGATATCAACGAAGAGGGGGCCTGGCGAACAGGCGATATTCCCACCAATTAAAGCAACCTCGTGCTCTCTTGACAGACTAATGATTCCAGCTAGCAGTTCGTCCACCTCCGAAACGAGGATGTCATGGGCTGGTAGCGCCAGTGATAGGACGATAGCGCGCGGCTTTGCGCCCATGGCGGCCAGATCACTCAGGTTGATGGCTAAGGCCTTGTACCCAATATCCGCCATAGTCATAAATGTGCGTTCGAAGTGAATTCCCTCAATCATCACGTCAGTTGTGACTACATCGAGCATGCCTCGTTCTGGTTCGAGAACAGCCGCATCGTCACCCACACCGAGCTTGACCCAGTCTGGCGGCGGCGGTAGATGCTGTTTAATGCGTTCGATAAGCTCACGTTCACCGAGGTTGGCCAGTGATGTAGTGCGGGATAGAGGCAGGGCAGTAGGGTCTTTAGGTGGTAATGGCACGATACGGCCTTAATCAATTACGAAAGGGTTCAAGTTTCAAGCTCGTAGAGGGTAATAAAGAGCCCCGCTTTGCCGTGTGGGGAGGTCAGATGAACCTGTGTAGCCAGGTGGAACCACTCGTGAACTCCGCTTTAGGCTTCCTCACTCAGAGGCTTGCACACCACGCAGTACTGCAGCTCACTTTTATTTAGCGTTGGTTCAACGAGCCTCCAAACCATCACGCACAAAGCAGGGAATCCAACAAACATTACCGTATTACTGACAATTATATAGGTAACGAAACGTGCCAGAATTTAATCTGTCCAAAATATAAAAGCGCTTGATCTTAGAACGAATGGTGGAGGCTGGCAAGAGCCAACTGTTTTATCACAGCGATTATGCGGGTTGTGATGTTACCTGCGAAAGAGCACGGTCAAGAATCGACTCGATGGCGGCCAAGCGCTTTTCCAGTTCGTAGTTTATATTCTTGTCTGACCGACAGCAATTGAAGTACTCATCCGCGATGTTAAGAGCGGCCAAGACGGCCACGCGGTGCGAATCACCGGTTTTTGTTTCTTCTTCTGCTATTGCCATTTTTGTATCGACGTAATTTGCCAGCTCTGTGACGTATGTGGAAGTAAGCTGACTTCGGATGGGGTAACGCTGTCCATGGATTTCCACGTTGATTACACTAAAAGATTTTTTGTCCATGCGATTACTCCCTCGGAAGATGAGGCGCTAAGTCGCTCATGGTTACAGGTCAATTGTTTCAAGTCGGGCAAGGATATCGGTTACTCTTGTGCGAATTGTTTCTCGCTCGGCGAGCAACGTTTTGATTTCGTTGCCGTTACTAGACGACTCAGCTTCGAGCGCCTGCAGACTCTCTAATTCAGCTTGCAGACGCCTGTTTTCCTTTTCACTCTTTTCTTGTTCAGTGCGAGTTTTATTAACTTGGGCTACCAGTAACTTCACTTTTGCCTCTAGTCGATCTAGTGGTTCAAAGTCGGCCAATTTTGAGCCTCTTGTCATGGTTGAGCTCCTCGTAAAACACACCTACCGCAATTGCACCCCATGTTTATCGATCAGCGATGTGACGACACGGTCGATTGATTGTTGAACCTCAGCGTCGGTTAGTGTGCGGTCGGCTGCACGGAAACTTAAGCGCAGGGACAAGCTGACACTGCCGGCTCTCACACCGGGACCGACGTATCGATCGAATTCTCTTATGGATACTAAGGTGTCTGGCGCAGATTCCATGATCGTGCCACGAACTATTGAGGCAGGCAAGGTTTCTGGAATTACGATTGACAGGTCTCTAATGATTGATGGGTGGCGCGGCAATGGAGTGACGCAGAGTTTATTGGGTGCAATTTCCTCCAGGGCGTCTAGATTAATCTCTGCAACATAAATGACGTCTGTTTCGCTAAGGTCGAACTGAACTACTACGGCAGGTGCTAGTTGTCCAACCACGCCTATTGCTTTGGTTGAGTCTTTACCGTCTGGGATGCACAAGCACGCTGCCTGCCCTGTCTTGAGAAACGGCGCAGTCGTTGCAGTGAAAGCAATTTCAGCTGCAGTCAGATCTGCACACAAATGTTCCACCACACCTTTCATGTCGAAGAAATCTATTATGCGAGTTGGTTCACTCCAGTGCACGTGAGCGGTGCCCGTCCAGGCGAATGTGATCGTTCGCGTTTCTCCAGCAGGTTTAAAACAAGTTGCGACTTCGAATAGTCGGACATCTTGACGGTTACGTCTAAGATTGTAAGACAGAGAATCAATCAGACCAGGAATCAGTGAGGGCCGCAGGACTTCGAATTGAGCCGAAAGAGGGTTGCTGATTACCGCTGTTGACAAAGAGTCTTCAACAAAGTGTTTAGCTATATCAGACTTGATGAATGCAAAAGTGACTGCTTCAGAAAATCCAGCAGCTGTCGCTAGGCGTCGGACTCGGCGATCGTCTTCAATGTGTGGTTCTTGTTTGAGCGATGCAGTGGTGAGAGGAGGGAATGTCGAGGGCAATTGGTCGTATCCGTGATGTCGGGCTACTTCCTCTATTAGATCGACTTCACGAGTAACATCGACACGTCGTTGTGGGACTGTGACGTCCCAAGTGTCGCTATTTACTGGGTTCAGGGTAAATCCTAGTCGTTTTAGTGCATCGTCAATGAAATGCTTGTTAATCGACTGGCCGAGGACATGCTCGACACGTTTATGACGCAACCGCACCTGCGTTGGGTTTTGTGGATTAGGGTAATGGTCGATGAGTGGTCCAATACGATGCCCAGCGTTAATCTGTTCAAGCAGATTACAAGCACGCTCAAGTGCAAGAATTGGGGCAGAGATGTCAGCACCTCTTTCGAATCTGTAAGAGGCATCCGTAGTAAGTGCGAGTTTTTTGCTGGTGCGTCGCACGGATATCGGATGAAAATAGGCGCTTTCTAATGCCACAAATTGTGTGGACGCACCGACCTCAGATGTTGCGCCTCCCATGATACCAGCGATGCCTTGTGGTTTTTTGTCGTCGGCGATGACCAGCATTTGTTCGGTTAGTTTCCGTTGCTGTCCATCAAGTGTCATTATCTGCTCGGTCGCTTGCGCTCGTCGAATCTGTAGTGCACCACCTTGCAGGCAGTCGAAGTCGAAGGCGTGCATAGGTTGTCCTAGTTCGAGTAAAACGTAATTGGTCACATCGACAATGTTGTTAATCGGTCTTATGCCGGATGCCTCTAGCCTAGAAGTAAGCCAGGATGGGGAATCCTGAACTTTAATTTTTGCCATACGTACCGCATATCTTGGGCAGAGATCCGGATCGTTCACCGTGACTGATATGCTGGGTTCATCTTTTTCAGGTGCGGATAGAGCGTCCTTCTGACTTGGTAAGTTCAGAGGACACCGGTACATCGTTGCAACTTCGCGGGCAATACCGACGACGCTGAGACAATCCGGTCGATTTGCGGTGACTTCGAGATCCAGCAGCAATTCATCAGCGTCACTGCTTGTAGGCACTCGGTCTATGGAAGCAACTTCGAATCCTCGCATTGTTAAATCGCGTGCCAGTGTATGGCCATCGACAGGCATGTCGACGAAATCGCGTAGCCAGGAAAGAAGAATTTTCACCGCGGGAATTGCTCCAAGAAACTAAGATCGTTTTCGTAGAACAGTCTAATGTCGTCAACCCGGTATTTGAGCATAGCTACTCGCTCAATTCCGAGTCCAAATGCCCAACCGGTATAACGCTCTGGATCGTAACCGACAGCTTCAAAAACTGCAGCATGTACCATGCCACTGCCAAGAATCTCTAGCCAGCCTGTTTTTTTACACACATTACAGCCGTCACAATCGCAAAACAGGCAGCCTATGAATACTTCAGCGCTCGGTTCTGTGTAAGGGAAAAAGCTAGGCCGAAACATAACCTTAGTGTCAGCATCAAATAATTCCCGCAGAAAGATTTCAAGGGTGCCCTTCAGGTCAGCCATCGTTACACCTTCACCGACCAGCAACCCTTCCACTTGATGAAACATTGGCGTATGAGTGACATCGAGATTGTCCCGCCGATAAACACGACCCGGTGCGATAATGCGGATTGGCGGTTCATGATTCTCCATGTATCGGATTTGCATGCCTGAGGTGTGCGTTCGCAGCAGTACCTTTGCTTGACCCTGAGCTTGGCTCTGAGTTCCGTTGAACGGTTCGTTCAGATAGAGAGTGTCCTGCATGTCACGAGCTGGGTGGTCGGCAGGCATGTTAAGAGCTTCGAAATTATGGTACTCATCCTCGATTTCAGGCCCCTCTATAATGGCGAACCCCATACGGTTGAAAATATCTTCAATCTGTTCACGTAATATCGTCATGGGATGACGTCGTCCCAGAATAGGATCGCGTCCTGGTAAGCTGACGTCTACACTGTCCTGAGTATCAGTGGTTACCGTTGTCGAACTTTGGCGTTGAGCGATTGCAACTTCGATATCGCGTTTGAGTTCGTTGGCAAGTCGACCGAGCGTTGGTCTAATGTCTGGTGATGTTGAAACAACTTGTTTCATTAATGCTGCAATTGCACCATTCTTACGTCCCAGATACTGATCACGAACCGCCTGTAATGCCTGCGGGGTATTGGCGTTTTCGAAATCGGCATGGAACCTCGTGCGCAATTCGTCTACAGCGCGCGGGTTAGTCATATTTTGTCGATAAAGTTCGCAGTTAGGCGGCGCTTACATGCTTTACCTGTTCCACAACCTTGGCGAACGCGGACGGTTCCGTGACAGCGAGATCGGCAAGAGTCTTTCGGTCTAACTCGATTCCAACTGTCTTCATGCCGTGTATGAACTGGCCATAGCTTAGACCGTGGAGTCGTGCCGCAGCGTTGATGCGAATTATCCATAGCCTTCTGAAGTCGCGCTTCTTCCGGCGGCGACCAACATAAGCATAGCTTAACGCCGTATCTACAGATTCTTTAGCTGCACGGTACAATTTACTTTTGGTTTGATAAAATCCTTTGGCGCGTGCAAGTAACTTCCTTCGTTTCGCGCGTCGAATTGTTCCTCGCTTAACCCTCGGCATTGCAAACTCTCCTCTAGAGGCCGTAGTATTTATTTATATGGTAGCATTTGCTGCAGTTTAGCTGTATCGCTGGCATCAACCGTCGTGGTGCCGCGCATGCCGCGCTTCAGCTTTGTGGTTTTACTAGTCATAATATGTTGCTTGCCCGCATTGCTACGCATGAATTTTCCGGTTCCCGTTCTTTTGAACCGCTTCGCAGCGCCTCGGTGTGTCTTTAGTTTCGGCATTTAGTAATCTCCTCAGAGCGATAGGCGCTCGGCCAAGCATCAACTTTTCTTTCCTGCAACCCCTCTCGAAAGAATTGTGTGCATCGTGTTGCCTTCCATGCGCGGTACCGTTTCTTGCGTTGCGAGTTCACCGAGCTCCTCAACGAGACGCTGAAGAATACGTCGCCCAATTTCCGGGTGTGCCATTTCGCGACCCCGAAAGAATATCGTGGCTTTGACCTTGTCACCGTTACCCAAAAATCGCTCGATGTGTTTCTTCTTGAACTGATAATCGTGTTCGTCTACTTTCGGACGAAACTTGATTTCCTTCACATTGGATGTTTTCTGGTGTTTTTTAGCCTCTCGGGCTCGTTTCTGTTCTTGATATTGATACTTCCCAAAATCTAGGATGCGACAAACTGGTGGTGATGCGGTTGGTGAAATCTCAACTAGATCAAGGCCCTTCTGTTTGGCAATCACCATAGCTTCCTGTGGCGCCATAATACCAAGTTGTTCACCATCATCATCAATGACACGGACTTCTTTTACACGAATACGTTCATTAGTACGTGTTCTCGGTTCGTTGCGTCTTGGTCCTCGATAGATTGCGATAACTTCCTCCTTCAGAGCGTGTTCAGCGCACGTGGCCTAGCCTACGTTTCGCACATGAATTTCCTCAAGCATTGTGGTTAAGATCTCGTCTAGGGTTCGAGCTCCTTGGTCGCCACCCTTCCGACTCCTAACTGCGACTGTCTTTTCGGACACTTCCCGATCGCCAGTTACCAGCATATACGGAATCTTCTGTAATTGTGCCTCACGAATTTTATAGCCAATTTTTTCCTGACGTTTGTCGAGTTCAACACGAATTCCAGCAGACTCCAATGTGGTTCGGATTGAGTTTGCATAAGTGACGTGCCGATCTGCAATCGGAAGTACAATTGTTTGGATGGGTGCGAGCCATAGTGGAAATGCTCCCGCGTAGTGTTCAATCAAAAGTGCGATGAACCGTTCAAAGCTTCCAAAAATGGCCCTGTGAATGACAACCGGCACATGTTCAGCGTTGTCGGCGCCAATGTACTTTAGTCCAAATCTTACTGGGAGCTGGTAGTCCAATTGAATGGTAGTGCACTGCCACTTTCGCCCGATAGCGTCTGTGACGTCGAAGTCGATTTTTGGTCCATAAAAGGCTCCATCACCTTCCATGATTGTGTAATGTGCATCGACGGCTTCAAGGGCACCCTTTAACTGGGCTTCTGCATGATCCCATTGTTCACGTTGACCTAGGTAATCATCTGGACGCGTGGAAAGACGCATTACTGGTTTGAGATTGAAGTCGTTGAACACACGTTGGGTTAATCGAAGTAAACGTTCGACTTCTTCACCGATTTGATCTTCCGTAACAAAACAATGGGCGTCGTCTTGAGCAAACTGCCGCACACGAGTGAGCCCTGTTAGGACCCCCGATGTTTCGTTGCGGTGCAACGGTGTCTGTTCGTGCAATCGGAAAGGAAGGTCGCGGTAGCTTCGAAGCTCATTCTTGAAGATCAGCATGTGACCAGGGCAATTCATGGCTTTGACACCCATCGGTTCGCCGTCGGTCGAGTTAACTAGAAACATGTTCTCTCGGTAATGTTCCCAATGCCCTGAGGTTTCCCACAAGGCCTTGTTGTAAATAATCGGCGTCTTGACCTCTAGGTATCCTTCTGGTGACAACACCTCTCGCATATAGGTAGACAGAAGGTTGTAGAGGACCGTCCCTTTGGCTAGCCAAAATGGCACACCGGGCGCCCAGTGATGGAAAGTGAATAGTCCGAGTTCTTTCCCGAGCCTACGATGGTCGCGTTTCTTGGCTTCTTCGAGGCGTTCAAGATGCAACTTTAATTCAGCATCCTTCAAAAACGCCGTGCCGTAGACTCGTTGCATCGGCTGATTAGTTGCGTCTCCCTTCCAGTACGCATTAGAAGTAGAGAGCAGTTTGAATGTTTTTAGATTTCTGGTTGATGGTACGTGAGGCCCGGTACAAAAATCGATAAATACATCTTTAATCGTGTAACAGGAAACGACCGGTCCACCTTTTTCTTCGATGAGTTGCACTTTGAGAGGCTCACCACGTTCGGCAAAAAAAGACTTGGCATCTTCCTTTGAAAACATTTTCCGCTCATATTGCAGGTCTTGAATTGCCAACTCACGCATTTTTTTTTCAATAGCTTGCAAGTCCTCGGTTACGAAAGGGGAATCGACAATAAAGTCATAGAAAAAACCGTCGTCAGTGGCTGGACCGATACCACACTGTGTACCTGGGAATAGAGTGGTGACTGCCGCTGCGAGAAGATGAGCCGTGCTATGTCGGCAGAGTTTCAGTGCTTCTTTGCTGTCTCTCGTGACTAAGCGTAGTGAAATGTTAGTTTCAACTGGATAAGAAAGGTCGACCAGCTCGTCGTTCACTACTGCTGCCAGTGCCGACTTCGCTAGTCTGGGCGAAATTGTGTTCGCGATATCGCGCACGACGGTTCCGGTAGGCACGTTACGATGTGAGCCGTCCGGAAGAGTGACGGTTACCTGTTCCATTGTGATGACGAATTAGTTACGGCGACTGGCTAACGAGCAGCGCACTAATTTCGGTGACTCGCGCAAGATCCTTTCTTACAGGCCGCACGACCCCACGCCTTGTCGCGAACTGTGTTCTAAGATCGTGGTAGGCACGGGCGGACTCGAACCGCCGACCTCCTGCATGTCAAGCAGGCGCTCTAACCAACTGAGCTACGCGCCTATATCTTGAGAACAATGGTCCTGCGGAAACGCCAAGTATAGCAATCCGTTCAGGTAAGAGTCAATGAAATGCTGGCTAGAATGCAGGTCCACTTTCCAAGTAATCGAGAGCTCTTGCGAGTCCTTGATCATCGTCCTGAGGGTTGCTACCGAATTCTACGAACTGTTCTTCGGCGAGGATAGCCGGTTCAAGTCCATGGCCATGTATTGGTTCTCCGTCTGGTGTTAGGTAATGAGTCCATGACAGCCAAAGGCCACTTCCATCCGGTAATTTTACGAGTCGTTGATCTGCTGTTTGGCCCTGACTCTTTGTGCCTATAAGAGTCGCACGTTGGTTGGCCGCGAGTGCTGCTGCAAATAATTCGGCTGGGCCAGATGTACCGCTGTTGATTAAGATAACGAGGCGGAGAGTCAGATATCTTCCATCCTTATCAACACTAATAACTTCACGAGATTCACCCCGAGATTCTCGGATGCTCATTATGCCAGCTGGCACAAAAAGTTCAGCGAAATCGTATCCCGTTTTAAGAGCACCCTCGGCCGTTTCCCGGAGGTCGATTATTAGACTCTCAGTGCCAGTCATCATCAAGGTATCTATTGTCGATGCAACCTCACTCGGATTGATTTGTTCGAAAGTGGGTATACGAAGATACCCGACTCCTGATGAGACCATTTTAGTCAACAACTCTGAGGCTTCAGCAATTTTGAAGGTGAGTTCCACAGTATGTGGTTCCATTGCATTACCACGTAAGATGGTCAGTGACACCTTCGATCCCGGCTCACCTCTCAAAAGGCGCGTAGCGGAGAGGAGACTTATGTTCCGCGTGGACTCTCCATTGATGTTACGCACGTAGTCTCCTGGCATTAATCCAGCTGTTTCACCAGGCGAGCCAGTCCTCGCCGCAACAACCCGGGGGTAGTATTCTTTTGTGAGTGTTAAGCCAGTTTGGCCTTCTGGAAGTGGAATGTCTTGTTCGAAAAGCATCACTTCCTGCCTCGTTAGATAAGAGCTTTTCCCGTCGAGACCAGCCGATAAACCTCTCATGGCTCCTTGCATTAATTCGTCGTGCTCAACAACCTCAACGTAATTTTCTGCAATCAGTGTCACGACATCTTCAAAGATTTGCAGATGGCGATAGACGTCTTCCTGTGCGAGTGTCTTCCTGAGATAACCACCAAGTAACGCGAAGGTCAGGACCGGCACTGATACGAACAGAACAGCTAGGCGAGAGTTTCGAGTCAAGGTTGTTGACATTCTACCGGATTATTGATGCTACGGTCGAACCAGAAATCAATGAGCAAGCGATTATCATTAACATTAAATGTCCTGACTTGGCTAGACAGGATCGACTACGACCGTTACGCTATCGGTGTGAGATCACTTGGCTTGGATTATGGCAATCGGCGAATCGGGCTTGCGCTAAGTGATTTTTCCGGAACACTCGCACGTCCTTGGAAGGTCCTTGAGCGACAACATTCGCCGAATAATGAGGCCATTGACCAGGTGCTAAAGAGCATTCGCCAATTGCAATCTGAAGAAGATGGTCTCGGTTGCGTTGTGGTTGGTCTCCCGACGCACCTTGACGGCACACCGAGCGAACAAACTGTTCAGGTGCAGGCATTTGTTGACGCGTTACGTAAACGGATAGAGGTTCCGGTAAGTGTTCAAGATGAACGCTTGAGCAGTTACGAAGCCGAAAGACTTCTTGCGATACGTGAAACCAACTGGCGCAAGCGCAAATCTCGCTTGGATGCTGCAGCGGCCACTGTAATTCTTCAGGATTATCTCGATATCACGAAAGTGAAGTAATGATTGAGATTGTTACCGGTCGACGGTTCTGGGTTTGGCTCACCGTCTTTGGTCTCATAGGGTTCTGTGCTTTTTCTGGATTACGCATCTATTCGCAATTCACCGAGCCTTATCGTGGTTACGTAGGTGAGGAGCGGTTTGTTGATATAACACCTGGATCAGGTGCTGTTACGATCGCTCGCCAACTCATTGCGACTGGTATCGTCCGTGATCGATGGGTTTTTCGCTATGCGGCTTGGAAGACCAAGAGTGCCAGTCGCTTGCAGGCTGGAGAGTACAAATTTGACTCTCCGATGACAGCTGTTCAAGTTCTCGAAAAGATTATGCGAGGACGCGTACACCTCCGAACAATCACTTTTCCCGAAGGGTTAACCTTGGCACAAATGGCTGAAATTTTTGGTGCCAGTGACTTTGGAACACACGAAGAATTTTATGCTTCGGCGCAAAATTCTGAACTCGTTGCCCACTTTGACAAAGAAGCAACCGATCTTGAGGGATACCTTTTCCCGGACACCTATGCCTTACCTCGTAATGTTACGGCCGATCAGCTGGTGTCAGCCATGGTGGCGAGTTTTGAACAGAAATTCGATGATGAATTACGAGGTGAAAGTCAGGCAAGAGGCTTCACTCTGAGGGAGGTTGTTACCTTAGCATCTATCATAGAGCGGGAGACGGCGCGGGCAGATGAATGGACTGTGGTGTCTGGAGTTTTCACGAATCGCCTCGAACTCGGCATGTTGCTGCAATCTGACCCGACCGTAATCTATGCTCTGCAACTAGCTGGTCTTTATAAGGGCAACCTGACACGAGCGAACTTACGATTTGATTCTTCTTATAACACTTACCTGTACGCGGGATTACCCTCAGGCCCCATTGCTGCGCCTGGGTTAGACGCGTTGAAGGCAGCTGTTCGACCAGACGATGTCCAGTATTTGTATTTTGTGAGCCGCAACGATGGCTCGCATGTGTTCGCTACGTCGCTAAGGGAACACAATCGGAATGTGCGTGAATATCAGGTTCGTTATTTTCAACAACGTCGGAGTTCAAGAAAATAGCTCACGCAGACTTGGCTAATTGTCCCAAGTTAAGCATTGAACCATCCTAGCGTTCTGCCCACTTCAGTTTCTCTCTGAGTACCGCGAAATAGTTTCGTGTGGGGGCCCGAAATAGTTTGAGTGTTCCTGAAGCAGCGGAGACTAAGACAATATCATCGCATTGCAATTTCACTCCGAACTGACCATCAAAGGTGGTCACGACTTCGTCCTTATCACAACCGAACACTGGCTGGACACGAACTTCGGAGGCTTTTGGTAAAACGATTGGACGATTGGTCAAGGTGTGTGGAGCGATCGGTGTGAGAATCAATGCCTCGACGAGCGGATGGACGATCGGTCCGCCAACAGCAAGGTTGTAGGCTGTTGATCCGGTTGGACTCGCGACAATGAGACCATCAGCCTTAAAGTTAGCTACAAATTGCGAACCTACTGATACTGCTAGGTCCATGATCGGCGAACTTGCGCCGCGCATGATCGTGACGTCATTTAAGACGAGTCGTTCAACCACGGTCTGTTCGTTACGCTTAACAACCGCCTGGAGCATGTGGCGTTGGTCAAGTTTCGCAGTGCCATTCAGGGCTAATTCTAGGGATGGATAGAGTTCGTCAAGGGTGATTTCTGTAAGGAAACCCAGTCCACCGAAATTGACAGCAAGCATAGGGATATTGGCGCCAGTTTCAGCAATCCGGCCCGCCATGCTGAGCAGTGTTCCATCACCACCGAGGACTAACACCATGTCAACATCAGAAGGCAGGTCGTCACGATCGAGAGTCTTAACATCCAGACTTGCCAGTGTCGCTGTGGAAGTTTCGAAGACGGGTGTGACATTATGTGCTGTCAACCAAGTCTTGAGATCAGCTAAAAGGCCAGCGGCTTCGTTCAGTTGAGACTTTGCGACAATGCCTACGCGGCGGATGGGCTGTTGTTCACTAGTTTCGGACTGGTTCATATTGGCTCACTGTCTGCGTCAGTGTCCTCGGCACGCTTAAAATGCAGGAAGAACTCTCGATTTCCTTCCGCTCCTGTTATTGGTGATTCGACTGTATTCACTCTTGTTAATCCTAACCGATCTCCTGCCGATACTACCTGTTCGATCACTCTCGTGTGAACCGTAGGGTCTCGTACTATCCCTCCTCGGCCAATATCTTCCCGTCCAGCTTCAAACTGGGGCTTTACCAGTGCGACTAGGTCGGCTTTATGATTCAGACGTGCAGGGATGCCCGGTAAAATTAGGGTTAGCGAAATGAACGAGACGTCGATACTCACGATGTCGAATCGTGATAGGTTGTCGGGCAGTGGCGCACGTTCGAGTTCGCGGGCATTAACGCGTTCCAGCACAACAACTCGTGGATTCTGACGAAGATTCCAGTCAAGTTGTCCATGACCGACATCGAGAGCCACGACCTGTCGAGCTCCGCAACGCAGTAGAACATCGGTGAATCCACCAGTGGAAGCTCCAATGTCAAGCGCATCACGGCCTGCAACATTAATCGAGAATTTTTGTAGGGCATGCTGCATCTTGATGCCCCCGCGTCCAACGTAGGGATGGTCGGGTTCGACAAGAATGAGTTCAGTTTCCGGAGAGACGAGTGTTCCTGGTTTAGAAGGGGAAGACTGATCCGCAAGACGCACTTTTCCAGCCAGGATTAAAGCCCGAGCTCGCTCACGGGAGTGGGCGAGGTGCCGCTCGACGAGCAAAGTGTCGAGTCGGACTTTTTTCATGCGCTATTCCTCAAGTCACGAAATCACGTAAGGACTATCAATTATCTTGATCGCTCTAACTGAAAACTTGTCAGTTGGATCTTGTAACGACCCAAGTGGCGATGTCCGGGAGATACCCTTTAAGACCAGCATTTCGAAGCGCTTCGTGAGCTCGTTCCACTGATTCGTTCGCGAGTCGACGTGACTCAACTACACCATAGAGTGACGGATAGGTTGTCTTACCCGCTGAAGCATCCTTTCCTACTGTTTTACCCAGGGTCTCAACTGCACCTTCAACATCGAGAATATCATCTACAATCTGAAATGCGAGTCCAAGATGTGTGGCGTACTGATCAACTGTATCGGTAAGCGAGTCAGTTGCTCCGGCCATGGTGGAACCTGCTACTGCTGCCGCACGAATGAGTGCGCCGGTTTTACGCGCATGCATACTGCGTAACTGATTGCTATCGAGTGGAATTGAGTCTGTCGACTGAGGAGTAATGCCGCTAGCCTGCAGGTCGAGTGCTTGCCCACCGACCATTCCCACAGCACCAGCCG
>Ga0310124_10000167_pt1 | contig 43111 bp, 43 predicted proteins | sample CB11b_AW_Bot5_MG_FD_203507 | JGI IMG/M metagenome (GOLD analysis project Ga0310124, IMG submission 203507) | Marine microbial communities from Western Arctic Ocean, Canada - CB11b_AW_Bot5 | ecosystem: Environmental > Aquatic > Marine > Oceanic | place: Canada: Western Arctic Ocean | collected... | reverse complement strand
TCATCCCGCCACGGTGCCTGAACAGGATCGCTCTCGCTGATCTTCACATTTGTTACCGATGCACAGAGGTTCATGGTCTGGAACATCGACATGTGCGTGTTGTAGTTGTGCGGCGCAATGTTTATCTCGAAGTGCTCCGCCATTGCAGCTGCCCTACGAGCCGGAATGAAGCCCTGCCATTGGAGGTCAAGCTTCATGACATCCATTGCCCTGCGTTCAAGCAGAGGGTAGTAGTTCAGAGGGCCTAGCTTCTGCTCGCCGGTGCAGATGGGCGTTCGCGTGGCGTCCTTCAGCATACGGCAACTCTCAGCGTCCAGATTGTCCAGCTCCATCCACATTAGATTCAGGGGCTCCAGAGCCTGCGCCAGACGGATGTGCGCGTCTGCCTTGAAATGCTGGTTCACGTCTAAGGCGATGTTAACGCCAGCACCGCCCTCTTCCCGAATAATGGAGACCTGCCTGTAGGCGGCGTCTATCATTGTTTTCGTAATCGTCTGGTCGTGGGGACCTTCTCGTCCCTGGCTTAGGCCGGTGAACGGATCGCCCGGCAGCTGGATGTTCGTCTTGAAGCTGTCGTAGCCGCTCTTCATGGCCTCTTTCACAAAGGCTCGAAGATCGTCGTAGGAGCGGACAGGAGACCGTCCAAGAACGCCGTGGTTGTTGGTCTGATATGAGATGAAGTGGGACCAGTAAACCTTTTGGTGATCGCGGGTTGGCCCACCGACGAGTTCATACACTGGCACGCCCAGAGCCTTGCCCTTGATGTCCCACAGGGCCAACTCGATGCCTGCCATAGCCTGCCAGGTCGCCCCGCCGTAGGCCGACTGCACCGCCCGGGCCATGTTGATGTAATGCCGTTCAACGGGTCGCGGGTCCTTGCCGATAATGAGTGCCGACAGGTCTTCCACTAGTCCACACATGCCATTTGCCATCTGGCCCTGTCCAAACTCCGAATAGCCTGTGATGCCTTCGTCGGTGTGAATGGCGCAGAACAGCCAGGGCCTGGTAAGGCCTTTAACAACGAAGGTTTCTATACTGGTTACTTTCATGTTTTAATCCTTTTCTTATAAGACGGATATTAAGCTGCGTTCGCCTTGAGTGCCGATTACATCAAGCATCCTCGATAAAGTCGGGACCTGTCGAAGGGCAGGCTTAAAATAACGGTTCGCACTGTGAATCGAGCGATATCGCGTAGCCGTTCTACAACCTACCTGTCCGAAATCTTCACTGGCAGTCCAGTTAGAGCTGACTCTTCAATCGCTAGGGTCACCTCTACCGTCAGGCGGCCTTCCCGGACTGTCGTGTGCGCTGTTGGTGCGCCTGTGGCGATGTGGTCCAGCCACGACCGTGTCTCATTGGCAATTGGCCCCCAGTAATCGTCCATGGCCCAGTCGCCAGATGAGTTGCTCTGTAAGAATACGGCGTTCACGGGATGGTCGGGCACGTACGCGTGCGGCACACCATTGTCTGTGTACATGAAACTGTCCTTGTTGTCCATGTCCAGGAGAATGACTCCCTCGTCGCCCAACACTTCAAAGCGGGAGGCCTGTCCTTGAGTTGGATACTTGGCGGGCAGACCGTAGAAGATGCCTAGGTTTGCCAGTGAGCCGTTCTCGAAAGTAATAATGGTCCAAGTAAGGTCGTTGGCGTCAAATCCCATGTCCTTAAACACCTTGGACTTGCTGCGGGCCACGACCTCGACCGGGCGGTTGCCCTCCAAGAACCATAAGGTCATGTCCACGTAATAGGTAAGCGCGTCGAGGACAGGAGTCGCTTTAGGAGAGCGCTTAAAGATCTCAGCCATCTGGGCGCGGGTGTTGTAGACGCGGGACTGTATGCCGATAATCTCGCCCAGCCTGCCCTGAGCCACTTGCTCCCTGGCCAGCATCCAACGGCGGTCGTGGCGGCGTGAATAGCCTACGCGGACCTCTACGCCAGTGCGCTCGGAAGCCTCGACTATGATGTCGGTGTCCTCCAGGGTGAGCGCCAGCGGCTTCTCCACGAACACTGGCTTGCCCAGCTCTATGGCCTGCAGGATTGGCTTCAGGTGCTCGTGTTCAGGAGTCGATACCACCACAGCGTTCACGTCTGGGTGGGCGATAATCGTCTCGTTGTTGCTGGAGACCAGGTCCGCGCCGACGGCCTCGCCCAGCAGCCCAGCTTTCTCTGCATCGAGGTCGGACACGGCCAGGAAATTCACCGATGGGTGGCGTGACGCCATATTGGCTCGAAGCGTTCCGATGCGTCCCGAACCGACTATGGCTATGCCTAATTCCTTCTTTTCAGCCTTGGCCAAGGTGTGGCACCTCCACTGTTTTTGATTTATTAGTCTTATGTGTCATCGCAAATATATACCATTTGCCGATATGTGGTTCAGGCATGACAGGCTCAGCGGCCGATAGCCGAAGACGCTCTTGCCGGAATCCGAGGGCTGCGCACGCTGGAGGTCAGCAAGATCGCTACCGCATAGCAGACGATGGTTGTTAGGAAGATAGCTTGATAGCCGCCTGTGACATTGAACAGCAGTGCTCCCAGACTTGGCCCTAGACCCATGGCCGCCGTACGGAAGGGCCCGGTAAGGCCGTTCAGCGCGCCGAACGAGGTGCGGCCGAAGTAGTTGCTCAGCATCATGCTGCCTACTATATTCAATCCACCGGCCAAAATCCCCCAGAACATTACCACAGGAAATCCGTATGCCAGCGGGTCCACCAGGAGCAGGAGAACGGTCGGCACCAGTATCAGCGAAAGCGCAGTTATCGCCAACTTCTTTACCGAGAATTTGTCCGATATGTATCCCCATAGAGGCACCGATAGCCCGCCAAGGAAGATGCTAATCGACAGCGCGCTGGCTGCAATCGTAGGAGTCATGCCTGCATCAGACAGGAATGGCACTATCTGGAAGCCTATCGCTCCGGTTGTGGTCACCGCCAGAAACTCGGCCCCCACGATGAACCAGAAGGTCGGCAGAGCTATGGCCTCGCGCATGCGCCAGTCGAAGTCCGTATTGCGGGCAGCGCCTTCTCCACCGGAGGCCTGTTCAGGAGGTGGAGACTTGTCGCCGTCCGGCAGCAGGCCAATGTCCTCCGGCCGCTTGCGCATGACGATGAATAGCGGAATCACCAGCGGCAGGGCGACAAAGCCCAGTATGCGGTAGGCGGCTCGCCAGTCCAGATAGTTGGATACCAGTGTGATGATCTGTATGTTGATCGACTCGGTCACGATGCGGTTCTGCGCCGTTATACCCAGTGCCAGGTTGCGCCGCCGGCGGAAGAAGTTCACGGCCACTGTGCGGGGCACTACATTTTGGAGGTTCGGTCCAGCCACCGAGCGCAGCAGTATATAGATGACGAAGAACTGCCAAAGAGAGCTGACGTTGGATAGCGCTATATAGCCGAAGCCCACCATGAGCGCGGCGATCACCATCATGTAGCGTGGCCCGTAGCGGTCGGCTAACCTGCCAATGAATGGCATAGTCAGGCCGGAGATCCATGTGCCCGCCGTGGCTGCGAAGGCGATAGTAGTGCGGTCCCAGCCCATGTCTACGGCAATGAGGTCCTGCACGCCGCCAAGCACCGTTTGCGCGACGCCCGTGCCGATGAATGCGCCGAGGGCCGCCGTACCCAAAAGAAGCCAGCCATAATAAAAGGGCGGGTTGGGATGCCAGTCTATGATTTTCTTAAGTCTGCTCATCAACAACCATTAACAAAGTGGAAGCTTCACCTCGACAATGCCCATGCCCTTCAAACGGACATCTAGAATCCTATCGCAGGGCCTGATTTGGCACGAGAAATTAAATTTAGAAATCACCGGGGAAAGTGTAGCAATGGGCGGATAAGTGGGTCAACGGAAGCCGGTTTGCAAGCCGCCGCGACGAAGGCTATATTGGTTCCGCTAACGACACATGAGATTTTTGTATAAATGACATCCCCCTCGGACATCGACAACAACGTTATTTTGACGCTGGAAAAGCTGGGCGTAGCCTACGAGCTGATCCAGATTGACCCTGACTTCGCCGACACGGCCCAGTTCTGCGAGAAGTACGGATTCCCCATGGAGTACAGCGGCAACACGATCGTCTTGGCATCCAAGCGCGGGGAGAAGAAGTACTGCGCTTGCATAGTGCAGGCGTCGCAGAGGCTGGACGTTAACAAGGTAGTGCGCGGCCTCATGGGTGTCTCGCGGGTGTCTTTCGCGTCGGCGGAAGAGACGTCGGAGCTGACCGGCATGATGATAGGCGGTGTGACGCCGTACGCGCTACCGAACGACCTGCCTGTGTACGCCGACCACAATCTGCTTTCCGCCGAGTACGTTATCCTGGGCTCTGGCAGCCGCTCGTCCAAGTTGAAGGTGGCTCCAGAAGAGATGCTCAAAATACCAGGTCTGGAATTCATCGAAGGGCTATCGATGCCGTCGAAATGATTCGAGTCCTGGATGTATCGATGATCTGGAAAATGGCTTTCCTCATATAGAATGTAATTCCCAGGGGAGTCCACCTCAGTGGACAGACAGGGGAATCTACAGCGGATGGCGGACAGAGAAAGAAGCGCCAGAGATTCTTCGCTGCGGCTCGGAATGACATATTTCCAGGGTTAATTGGTGTTCGGCAACAGACATAGTTGACTAGCTGATTTTGAATCTGAAGGGCAATTCAGACAGACATACAACTGCAATTCGAGCAGATGTCTAGAGAAGGAGTGGACCTTAATGACAAATCAAAATATCCCAACAGAGGCTGAAGTTATTGGTTGGATGGAATCGCTGAAGAACTGGGGACGTTGGGGAGACGACGACCAGCTAGGCTGCCTCAACTTCATCACGCCTGAGAAGCGCAAGAGGGCCGCAGGGCTGGTGCAGGATGGCGAGGTCGTTACGTGCGCCCGGCCTATTACCACAGAGATGGCCCCCGACATCAGCTTCCAGGTGCAGCGCTACATGGTGGACAGCGGCGAGGGTCGTGACACCGACACTCTGGAGCGAAAGGCCTCCCGTCGTGGCGCGGCTGAGTTCGTTGGGCTGGTCTTTCACGGCCAGACCATTACGCACATCGATGCGCTGTCCCACTACTCCTGGAACGGCATCATGTACAACGGCAAGCCCCACAGCCTGGTAACGGCTCGTGAGGGAGCGCTGAGCCATTCTATAGAGCCCACGTACAACGGCATCGTGTCTCGTGGTGTGCTGCTGGACATTGCAAAGCTGCGCGGCGTCGACTGGCTGGAGGCAGACGCACCGGTGATGCCATCCGACCTGGTGGCCGCCGAGAAGGCGCAGGGCGTGCGCGTGGAAGAGGGCGATATTCTGCTGGTGAGGACAGGCAATTATCGGCGCAGGCTGGAGCAGGGGGGAGTGGATAGGTCAGTGCCTACGGTGGCGTGCCATGTGGCCTGTGTGCCCTGGTTCAAGGAGCGCGGCATCGCCATGATTGGCACCGACACCTCCAACGACGTTAGGCCGTCGCCGTACCCGTCGATCTCGTCGCCGTTGCACATCCTGTCGCTGGTGACGCTGGGTCTATGGCTCATCGACAACGCCAACCTGGAGGACCTGGCCAAGGCCTGCGCCGACCGCAGTCGCTACGAGTTCATGCTCAGCATGGGCCCGCTGCGCCTGATGAAGATAACCGGAAGCCCGGTGAACCCAATTGCTATCTTTTAAGTGCTTAACTAGCTAAAAGTAACGATATGCCTCCGAATGTAGTACTGTTTCTGCAAGTTTTCACCCTAAATCACCCCAAAGCATTAGGAGAAGCTGATGCAGGACAACGATTCGAAGCAATGGCAGGTAACGTGTGTGTGCGGGTGGCGCACAAACGGTACGAAGACCGAGGTCGTTCCGCCGTCATAGGCCACGGCAAGGACACGCACTCGCAAGACCTCACCGAGGAACAGGCGTTTTCGCAGGCTGTCGCCGCCGACTAGCGGGTGACCTTACCGGTTTTCGGAGAGGATGGGCTGACTAGAGGTGGTCTTAGCACCTGTGCCGACCCCATGCTGACCCCGCGCTGATGAGGAGTGCCAATATGCAAGACGATAAGGCTTCCAACGACATTCACTCTATGGGAGACCCGCTCTCCGAAATGCCCTGGTCGGCTGACTTCGTTATGCAGGCCCTTGAGGTCCTGCCGGTATTCTTGCGGAACGGTCGCCTGTCGTCCATGGGCCCCGGTCACGCAGACTCTTTCGTCGTCGGGTGGCCAGCGGGCTAGCGGTCAGAGGAGGCCGCCGAGGGGGCTATGACGCTTCTCGGCATGGAGCCACTGGTGCTGCACTCCACGTCCTGGAGGCACGCCGATAAAGAGGTGGTGCTGACGTACATCGCCGTCGTTCCGCCGAACTCAGACCCGCCGCCCACATGGCAGGTTGTGGACGTCGGTCACGCTGAGCTTGCTCGCGGCGACGCTACGGCTCCCCCAACGTCCATCGACATCATGCAGGTGCAGGAGCACGCGCTGCGCCACCTGGCCTGGCTTCTTCAGGACGACCCCGTCATTGCAAAAATCCTCGCCGACTGGTCAGACGCTCTTTCGGACTACATCCCAGAGCCCTTCCGCGCGCTAGGCGGCCCGGCGGGAATGTGACGGGCTGAGCAGTGCTGGTGAAGGAGCCGTAGTCCAGGTGAAATTCCCGCAACAGGCCAAGGTCCTCTAACCCACCAATACGGGCTGGGTCCAGGCTCGTTGGCCTGAGGAGCTGGTGATGACAGCCCTTACGTAGCCCTTATCGCCCTTTATCTCGTACAAGGTTTCGACGCCTTCGAACTCGGCCAGGGCTTTGCCATCGTGGCCTGTGAATTTCGTAACGTATATGAAATCTTTAAACTGCTCTACCTTGAGCGAGACGCCGCCCTCTGACACCTCCAGTTCCTCTAGCATTACGCCAGTTGATGAGTAGAACGTGCCCGAAGCCAGCCCTTCCACAATGGCTTCCTGGCTTAACTCCTCCGCTGGAACCACGACCCATCCGCGGCCAGGATTGCTGCGCGAGGGGCCGTAGTCGCTGCAGTGGTGAGAGTTGTCGGTGGGGACCCCGAACATGATTTTGCCTGCGCTGAGGACACCGTCCCATATCTCTTCGTAGCTGTATTTGCCGGGTGCGCCGAGGAGATTTACACCGGGGTGGCCGTTGAAGACAAGGCCACCGGCGCCGAGGAAAGCGTTGACGTTGGCCTGAAGGGTTGGGACGACCTCACCTGCGTCGATCGGTTCCACTAGCCGGGAGATGCCTATGCCGTTGATGTGAATGGCAGTCTGGACGCCGTTTATTCGGACCGAGACCTCTTCACCGGGAATCATGAGAGGCCTTTTGAATCGGCGTTGGCCCTGCCCGTAGTCCAAGAGCGTCATGTGATTGTGGTCGCTAAGCACGAGGAAATCGTAGTCGTGATGCCGATACCAGCTTGTCACCTTGGCGGGCTCGGCATCCCCGTCGGACTTGGTAGTGTGCGTATGGATGTTACCTTGCTACCACTGGTCTACCACTGGTCTACCACTGGGCCTTGGGCATGACTCTGTCTTTTCTTCTTGAGACGGTAAGGACTGTATTCATCATGGCAACGGATGTCAATCGTCATAGGTGACAAGGCCTGATATACGGGGGGCCACGCTATTCTGCCCTTTGACAGCCGCACAGGGTCGATGTAACTTGGCTTGCGAGTCCGTAACAGATGCGAAATTATGGAAAGAAAGCAGAAGGAGCCCAGCATGACAGCCCAGCGAATTACAGAGATTTCAGTGACACCTGTAAAAGTGGCCTATCGCAAGGAGCTAGGCCGCAATTCCAACCGTGAGAATATCGGAGCGAACAACATCGAGTGGCTGGTGAGAGCCCGCACCGACGGCGGCCTGGAAGGTGTGACCATCGCTAACCGATACATGCGACTCTTCAACGGCTTTCTTCGGCCTATGGGAAGAATGGAAGGGCTGATGGCCTTGCTCGAAGAGACCTTCCTCGGCAAGGAGACCGACGAGTTCTTGGAGATGGAAGGTGGCGTAGCGACGGGCGTGAAACCCGCGTTCCAAGACGTATTCAAAAGACACGGCTGGATGAATCTTCTGGCCTTTGATCTGGCTGGCCGCGATCTGGGTGTCTCCTGCGTGGATATGTTGGGAGGACGCCGGCGCGACACTATCGACGCCTACGACACCACTATCTGGCACCAGGACATGATAACCCCCGAGAACGCGGCGAAACAGGAAGGCGAGGACGCGGCAGCCTCTTATGCCGACGGCTATCGCCAGTTCAAGATAAAGGTGGGCCGAGGCGGGCGGTGGATGCTGCCCAAAGAGGGTATGCAGCGCGATGTGGAGGTCGTATTGGCCGTGCGCGAGGCAGTCGGGCCTGACTGCAATATCATGGTGGATGCTAACTTCGGCTACGACGGCCACATGGACCTGCTGGAGGACTTCGTGCGGGAGACGCTTCCTGCCAACTTATTCTGGCTGGAGGAGATGGTTACCGCAGACGTGGTGAGCTATCGTCAGTTACGTAGCATGCGGGACAGGTTGGGCTGTCAGTCAATGCTCGTTTGTGGCGAAGTAGACTTTACGCCGATAAGTCCCGTCTTCGCAGACCTGATGAAGGAGCGCCTAATCGATGGCTTTCAGCCCGACACCGTAACGATCGGATTCTCGACAATTCAGGCAATAGGCGGGCAACTGGAATCAGCGGGCGTACAGGTCATACCTCACAACTTCAACAACGGCAATTTTGGCACCCGGGCTAACATCATCTTAGGAGCGGCGTCCAGTGGTAGCGTCGAGCTGGAGGATGAGCGATACCTGCCAAACGTCTACAAGACAGACGGGTTCGTGTTTCAAAACGGCGCCTACGAGGTCGTGGACGCGCCAGGATTGGGTCTAGAAGTGGACGAGGACGTATTTCAGAGACACTTTGCCAAGAACGAGAGTCAAATCCGCGCCTAGTCTGGTGTGAGGGCTTCGTGCCAACGCTTTGCACACCTTCCGAATGTCGCCCATCAGTCGTTGCAGCAAATTGGCCTCTTGGGCGACCTACTGGTTGATGTCTTGTACGCCGGAAAAATTCGTCACGGACTCTCCTCGTGCACCTGAAATCTTGGCCCTGAAATAGACTTATGTAGAAGGAACCTATTTGAGCGTACCGGACTTGCCTCTTTTGCTCTAGGGCATGCTGGTATTTATATAAACATTTTGGTAGAAAAAATTGGCCTATAAGAGGGGTAATTTGTTGTGTCTACGTTGGCAGCAGGTTGAATTTTTCTGAATGACGCTCTACGACAATAGTTTCGAAGGAAGAAAAAGGGGACTGCCAAAATTTCAGTTTTCAGAGTGGATGCTGTTGATGTGATAACGTAGCCATAGATTATTCAGGGGATTCGGTGAATCGAGTAAAAGCTTGAGTGAGCCGGTACGCAGCCAACAGGCCGAACACGAAGTGCGTCGGGATACGTCCTTGCGCCGCGCCAGGACCTGCTATGACCACTTGGCTGGCGTAGCTGGAGCGCAGCTGTACGCGGAGCTTTCGATACGAGGCTGGATAACTGAGGCAGATGGCAATAGGCATCCTGCCGTAAGCCTGACGCTGGCCGGCAAGACAGCCCTTGAGTCCCGTGGCATTGACGTACAGCATACCTATGAGTCCAAGCGCAAGTTCGCGTACGGATGCCTCGATTGGACTGAGAGGGTGCATCACCTGGGTGGCGCACTGGGGGCCGATATTCTGATGGCTCTGGAGTCATCTAAAAGAGTGGTAAGAAACGGCGATGACCGATCGGTTAGCGTATCTGGTTCTCTATTTCAGTGGCTTGACGCCGGTAGCAGTTGATATGTAACTTCGAAGTGTCCTTCGATGATTTTCAATTTCTTGAATAGAGTAAACTGCACGAAAGGTTTGCTATGACTATAGAATCCCGTCCCACACAGGCGAACCCGGTCACCGTTAACGTCTGGTACGATTACATTTGACCCTGGTGCTACATCGGCCTGGCCAGGCTCGACAAGCTCCAGGAGGAATTCGACATCGACATCAAGGGTCGGCCTTATCTACTGAGGCCTGGCACGCCCAAAGAGGGCAAGCCCAGGGAGCATCGCTCCGGAGAGACGCCGGAGCACCTTAGCGATCCTCTGAAGACCTACGCGGAGGAGGCCGGGCTAATCATGCGCCCGCCACCTAAGACCCCCTACACCATGTACGCCCTTGAGGCCACCGAGTATGCCAAGAATCATGGCAAGTTCGAGCCCTTCCACCGTCTTATGTATAAGGCAGTGTGGGAGGATGGCAAGGACATTGGCGACCTGGCCGTCATTCAAGAGGCGGCTGAGGAGTCCGGGCTGAACTGGACCGAGTTGAAGGACCGGCTGGAGACTCGCCAGTACGAGAAGGTCGTCATGGAGCAGTACCAGCAGGCGATGGACATGGGCATCGAAGGTGTGCCGGGATTTGTAATAGGCAACTTTATGTTCACCGGCGCGCAGCCATACGATGTCTTTCAAGACGTGGTTAACCGCGTGCTGAGCGGCAATCAAGAGGGCGTAGATGGCGACCAAGAGGGTGAAGGCTAAAGTGGTCTTCGCAATCAACCGTTCATGAAAGTCCTCGTAGCGGACAGGTTTTCAGATGTGGCCCGCGAGGACCTACAGGAACTAGGCTTGGAGGTCGTCTACGAGCCGGATGCCAGGGACGAGATATTGCAAACCGTCTTGGCTGACACACTTTCGGACGTCTTAGTCGTACGCAGCACGCGTGTCACCGGCGACATGCTAAGGGCAAGCTCACTTGGACTGGTCATACGTGCTGGCGCTGGCTTCAACACCATCGACGTCGCCACCGCCACAGAGCTAGGCATCAAAGTTGCCAATTGCCCAGGTATGAACGCCAACGCCGTTGTGGAGCTGGCCTTTGGCCTGATTATCGCCCTGGACCGGCACATTCCAGAAAACGTTCAGGACCTGCAACAGGGCAAGTGGAACAAGGTCAACTACAGCAGCGCCAGAGGCCTATCGGGCAGCACGCTGGGTCTCGTAGGACTTGGCGTTATAGGCCAGGGCATGATTCCCAGGGCCAAAGCTTTCGGCATGAAGGTGGTGGGCTGGAGCAGATCGCTTACTGCGGAAAAGGCTTCGACGCTGGGAATGGAGATGCTGTCTTCACCGGCGGAGGTCGCCGCTGCCTCGGATATCGTCAGCCTGCATGTGGCTCTGAATAGCGATACTCGTAACCTGGCGGACGAAACCTTCTTTCATCAAATGCGAGACGGCGCCTTCTTCATCAACACTTCGCGCGCCGAGGTCGTGGACGAGTCTGCGCTGGCAGAGGCCGTGAAAACCAAAGGCATCCGCGCTGGGCTAGACATATTCAAAGGGGAGCCCGCAACCGTCACCGGTGAGGTGAACAGCCCGCTGTTCAAGCTGGACGGTGTGATAGGCACGCATCACATTGGCGGACAAACCTCTGAGGCGCAGCGTTCCATTGCGGAGGAGACCGTGCGCATCATACGGGAGTATCGGGACACTGGTTCGCCCCCAAACCAGGTCTTTTGAACTGCCTTTTTTCTGAACTACTGCCGCATTTGCTATGGAGACTGACCTCATATGAGCCTGTTTAGATGGCCATCTAAGGGCCCTGCTGGCAAGCTACCGAATCGTTATGGACCCGTTGGACGTCTTCACCACTAGCTTTGCATCTCCGTTACCAATCTTCCCTGCGATGTGATCTTCATCTCCGGTAGAGGTTGTCAATATTGGCAATTCGGTTGTGATCGAACCGTTGGAGGTGGAGGCATCGAGCTCCATGCTGGGTGTGCCTTGTAGCTTCACATCCATGTTTCCGTTGGAACTCCGCATAAGGCTGTCACCACCAGCAACCAGTTCCCCGTCGAACTCAATCTCGCCATTGCTGGTTTTGATCTGAAATGTGCCGACGGCTCTTTATACTGTCACCTCGCCGTTGCTGGTCTCTATCTCAAATTGCCCCGATACGTCTTCCACGGCGATGGCTCCGTTTGACGATTTGATGGTGCCGGATCGTTGCATTCCGTGAACCTCGATGCCGCTGTTGCTATTCTGAAGCTCAACTCGTGTGGCAGAAGGGGCAGTGATTTCGATGTTGGCTTGTGGCCCTCTATTAAAGTTCCAAAAGCTGCTGCTTTTCTGCTCGACAGTAACGGTTATCGTGTCTCCCGTCTGGTCAACGCTGTATTCCTGGCGATCGGGGCGCTCAAGAACCGTCTGAATTCGTATCAGGGCGTCGGCACTTGGCCTAACGATGATGCTGCCGTTTTCGCCGTTAAAAACCAGCCTGGGAGACGCGCCTACTTCAAATCTTTCATCGTGGTTTTCGGAGGAAGCGCCTCCGCTCTCTCTGCAAGCCGCAGCAAACAAGAAGGTGGCTGCGCCAACAATCCATATGCCTGTTCTTAAGCGTTTGGCTATCGCTGAAACGGTGGTTGCGTTCATTTCGTTTTCTCACGATAAGTGTAAATTGGTGTCACGCTGTCCGCATAATCGGAGATGCCTGATTCACAGACAGTGCCTCTCGGCGATAACTGCCGCTCTTTTAAATTTTCTGGTCGCCATTGAGAAAGCTTTGGATTACAACTGCCAGCTCCTCGGGTTTATGCCAACCTATGTCGTGTATCGTTTCCTGCACCCAGTGAATGCGGCTGTCTGATATAGCCTCGTTAGCCATCTCCACCATCTTGCGCCGCATGGCCGCGAACTCAGAGCCTGCCCGTTCTGGCATGGGCCCCGCTGGGACAATCAGCGTAGGGCAGGCGATGTCCGACCAGGTGTCGGATGCCGGGTCGTTCCACATGGCGCTAAGGACCTGGGCGTGGTGCTCCGGCCTCAGGATGTCACGCATCTGGCCGTCCTCGTCCTCGGTGACCATTGTAAGGAGGATCCGAGCGATTTCGTCGCTCCAGCACATGGAAAGGCTGACGCTCATCCTATTCAAGTAGGACTCGCGGGTGCCGGAGATGTCTCGCGGGGCCAGCCGGGCCTGGAACTGCTCCCAAGTAGCGCCGGGCATAATCATGGGACTGAAGAAACCGCCGTCGATCATTACCAGAGAGCTGGCTCGGTCTGGGAACTTGGCAGCTACGTTCACGGCCACGTTGCCCCCCCAAGAATGGCCCAGCACGGCTGCCTTCTCTATGCCCAGGTGGTCCAGCAGACCTATCGCGTCGGACGCCAGTGAATCCCAATCGTATCCAGAAGCTGCCTGTGTGGTCCGACCGTGCCCTCGCTGGTCTGGTGCGATGACACGAAAGTTGTTCTGCAGAAGCGGTGCTACGGTGTCGTACCAGTTGGCGGACGACGCCAGGCCATGCAACGCCAGCACCGGCTCGCCGTTCCCTCCCCAGTCAAGGTATCGCATCCGCAGGTCGCGCACGTCGACCGATATCTCTTCAACCATTTCCACAACGTCTCCGTTTTGTTTAATTAATAGATCAGAGCACGATGATAGCAAAAGGTCTGTGATTGGCACCATATGGATGCCTCGTGGGGCGGACGCATCAGTGGGGGCGTTCTTAACGAGCCATTGGCCTGATATGAAAGGGGTTTCTTAAGGCAAGGGCGACGCGAGTTTCATGCGGAGAGCACTTACTACGTTTACATGAGCCTGCTTTGACTTAATTAGTCGAGTAGGGCCTTTTTGAGGGGCATCGCTTCGTGTTGTCCTTTACGAATTCTTGGAGCGCTGCTGTTCACCCTCTTGGGCTGGCAGGTGGCCACAATGCCAGACACAAGCAACGAGTTCGCAGTTCCCTTTCTTGGCTCCATCGCTGGCGTATTCATAGGGGTGATGCTGTCCGTCGTAATCCTGGTCTTCCTGAATCCGTGGATGGAAGATGAGGGCTGGAAGTAGGTCGGCTACAGACTAGAGATGACCTTTTGTTGAAGGTCAAATAGCTGGTTGATGCCCTCGCCCGCCGCAGATAAGACCAGATCAAGTTGGTCCCGCGTAAAGGTTTTCCCTTCGGCTGTGCCCTGTACCTCGACGAACTCCCCTTTGTCGGTCATGACGATGTTGAAGTCGCCATCGGCCTGGAAATCCTCTTCGTAACACAGGTCCAGCAGCACCTCGTTCCCCGCGATGCCCACGCTGGTGGCGGCTACGGCTGCCGACAGGGGAATCTGGTCAAGCTTATCGCGATGTACCAGAGTGTGGAAGGCCTGATATAGAGCCACATAAGCACCCGTGATAGAAGCCGTCCGCGTTCCGCCATCAGCCTGTATCACGTCGCAGTCGACGGTCAGGGTCCGCTCACCCAGCTTCTCCATGTCCACCACAGCCCTTAGCGATCGTCCAATCAAGCGCTGAATCTCCTGGGTGCGTCCCCTGGGCCTGGTCTCTCTTTGGGAGCGGGTGTGGGTGGCGCGGGGCAACATGGCGTACTCGGACGTAACCCAGCCCTTGCCGGTGCCTTTCAGGAATGGCGGCACGCGGTTCTCCACGCTGACGGCGCAAAGTACTCTGGTCATGCCGGTTTCAATCATCACGGAGCCTTCGGCGTATGCCTGCGCTCCCAGGGTGATTGTGGTATGTCTCAACTCGCTGTTACTTCGCCCGTCGGTTCTTGCCAATGTGAACTCCCGCTAAAAATGCCCCAAAATGCCCCAGCGAGTATAGCACAGGTCTTTTTGAAGACTATGGGCTGCTGCTGGTAATGCTCGGTTCAAAGAGAGCCTATTTTTCGGCTATAAGCTCCACAGTCTTGCCGTCCGTAGTCAGCTCGATGGTGCCACTCTCGCCGGTGAGGTAGATCATGTCTGGCGTCATCTCGGTAGCAAGTCGGCTGAGCACTTCCAGAGTGGGGTGGCCATAGCGATTGTTGGCCCCTGCTGATATCACGGCAATGGCGGGGCTGACCTCTGCCAAGAATTCTGCTGTGCTGGCGTTGCGACTTCCGTGGTGACCGACCTTCAGCACATTACTGTCCAATGGCAATCCGGTAGCCAGCAGACGCCGCTCGGCCTCCATGAACATGTCGCCCGCCAACAAGAAACTTCGTTCGCCATAAGTCAGTCTCAAGGCTATGGACGCGTTGTCTACATCGGACCTTGTTCCCACCGGTAGTTGTTGTGGAGGACTCAAAATCTGAAGCACAACACCGTCGTCGAAGGTGATGACTGCCCAGCCTGCGCTTCAATTACCTCGGCTTTCTCCTGATCGACGGCCCGCAACCACTCGCTATAGACAGGGCTGTCGTAGTCCAGCGTTCTCTGCACGACTGTCTGAATATCGTAACGACGCAAAGCCTCCACTAGCCCCGTGGCATGATCTGAGTGAGCGTGCGTCAGCAGGGCAATATCGATAGTCCGGTCCTCTGGCGGCATGTGCTGGCCGAGAAACTGGGCAATGGCTTGAGGGTAAGGACCGCCGTCAATGAGGATTTGCTGGCCGCTGGGCGTAACGATAAATATGCCGTCGCCTGCCAAAGATCGCCTGACTTATGCCCAGGCTAACTGCCAGCAGGACACCTACGTGCAGGCCGGAGATCGCCAGCAGGTGAGAGGTGCCAGTCGCTCTGAAGTCATCCCGAAGGTCGGAGGGCAGGCCATCTCGAATGCCTAGCAAAACCGACTGACCCAGAGACGACTGAGGTTCCGGCACTGACCTGGCCAGCGAAGACGCCATGCTGTGTCTTGCCTGGTAAAGCCATCTGAGAAGATACTGTCGACGTGCAGTCGCAATCTGCTCTGTGCGCTGGACGACTGTGGGTCGGCCGCTATAGAGCCCTCGATCATCACGCCCTGGACGGAATGGTAATCGGGTAGAAGCCCAGGAGACCTGCCTTCGGAAAGCTCGAATCGCAACGCTGTCAACAAGAGCGCTGCCACTAAAAGCGCAGGCAACATGGTGCGGCCTCGGGTACGGAGTAGAGCCGCGGAGAGGGCGGCACCGATCAAGAAGAGCACCAGGGCCGTCGTGGAGAAATCCAAACGCCACGCGATTAGAATTCCCGCGATAAAGGCGATAGTGACCCTAATGAGCAAGTGTTTGTCTTGTCTCCCGCGAACAGTTACGGATTGCGCCAAGTCTAGACCTCGGCAAGGTCAGCGGCAAGTATGGTTGGGGAAGAATGCCAGCGTGGAATGCCCGGCCATCACTGCTATAATAGGCCTGTATGGGAAGCCTAAGGCGGTACACCTCAGGTATTGTTGCCACGTTGTTCGCGGTGGCCATGCTGTTTCCCGCCGCTGGCCCCATTATCGACCACCATTTTGCGGAAAGGCAGCCTGGGCATTTGCATCTGGGTGGAGCTTTTCCAGATACGCATATTCATGCCTTCTCATCTGAGTATCACCACGACGTGGTGCCAAGGGACGCGACAAGTCGAACAACCGCAATTTATCGGCATGATAGCGCCACAGTGGCCGCGACTGCGATTGCCGTGGCCGACGCAACTCTAGCGTCGATGCTATCTTTTGAGCCATCCTCTCTATTCGTTTTTCCCACTAATGCTGAGCGTATTGCCGCGCAACAATTTTACGCGCCGCCGGGACAACCGCCTCCGTTCCCTCTTTAGCCCTTTCCCGAGCTATTTTCAGAAACGACCTTAGACATCCCTACCGAAAGACGCGAGAGACCTACTTTGATGCCCAAATTGAAAAGCCATTTCTTGACGAACTTAGCCGTGATCTTAGCTCTTACCGTGGCAATTGCGGCAGGAGACTCCAGCAGCGTTTATGCCAATGGCAGAGTGCTGGAGTTCGACAAACGCGTGGCTGGACCACATGAGGTGGAGGTAGGCAAGATTCCCAGCACGCCTGGGGTCGGTGCCCTTCACCTGACCATCAGGGTTACGGAGGCCGCCACCGGCGCGTCTATGATTGGCGCAGATGTGGCTGTCACGGGCGTGGGGCCAGATTCGACGGCGGTAGAGATCGGCCCGTTGATCGCAACCTCCGACCTGCAAGACCCCACCTTTTACGATGTGGCCATGCATGTTGACCGCATCGGCACCTGGGTATTCACTGTGGCCATCAGCACTGAACTGGGCAATGGCACTGCGGACTTTCCTATTCAGGTGACTGAGGGCAGTTCGATCACTGGTCTCGTAACGGGAGTGGCGCTGGTCGCCTTCGTGTCGGTAATGGCATTGGCTGCAAGGTCGTTTTTGAGAGAACGAAACAAGGGTAAACGTCGTAATACTTAACGAGTGTCTACAGGGTTTGACTTGTTTATTGCGCCACTTAGGGCTAATACACCGGCAGACTGGAAGTCATCAGGAGGCGACGAGTGATGTTAACAAAAATGTTATTAAGAAAAGCAATGATCGGGTCATTGGGAATACTAACCATCACGGGTCTGGCAGCCTGTAGCAGCACCGCGGAACCCCAGGACAGGCAGTTTGATCTAACGATTGAGCACGGTGCTATTGAGCTTGAGTCAGGTGTTATTACCGTCACTCAAGGCGATAACGTCAGCATGAATTTCAGCTCCGATGAGGACGGTCTGGTCCATCTTCACGGATACGATATCGAGCAGAGCGTTGGCCCGGAAGGGACGCTTACAATTGAGTTCGTAGCGGACGCAACGGGAAGATATAACTTCACCTTCCACAAAGGCGATGACGAACATGAAGATAGCTCGTACGATGAGCATGATGCGGGCGTCGACGCACATGCTGAGTTATTCGAATCCAGTACGTTGATCATGGGAGACGTGTTCGAGTTTGAAGTCCCTCACGACCTACACGATGCTTCAATTCCTTTTCATAATCACATGAGCCATGACGTGACCGGACACATCATGGTGGATGAGCATGCTGCGTATGCCGATGAAGTGAGTATCGAGGTCAACAGCGATGGTTCGTTCACGCCTGAAGAGGTGATGGTACGGCCTGGGACCACCGTAGTGTGGGTCAACCAGGGAGAGGATCGCGCCAGGATATCCAGTGGCAACCCTCCTACTGCTGCGCCCGAGGAATCCGATGAACACGAAGAGCATGAGGCAGACGAAGAAGAGGGCCACGAAGATGATGACGATGAAGATGAGGTAACGCTTGGGGCCTTGGAAGTTATGCCTCGATAACCAACTGTTGGTAAAGAGCGTAAGGAATTTCAGGATGTTTAAACTAATTGCGGCGCTCATCGCAGGTGCCGCAGCCAGTCTCGTTGCGGTGCCTGCCATGGCGCACGCCTTTGGCGACAGGTATGACCTGCCGATTCCGCTGAACTTCTTTCTGATAGGCGGCGCGGCCACTGTTGCCCTGTCCTTTATTGTTATTGGACTGTTTGTGAAGCGCGGCTCCAACGAAATTGGTTATCCCCGATTCAATCTGCTTGGCGTCGGGGTCCTTGGAGCCGTACTACGCAGCAAAGTCTTTTTTGTGATAGTCCAGGTACTGGCAATTGCAGTGTTTATGGGGATACTGTCGGCAGCGCTTTTCGGTACAGGCAAGCCTCTAGGCAACATAGCACCTACCTTTGTCTGGATAATCTGGTGGGTGGGCATAGGCTATATTTCCGCGCTGGCGGGTAATCTTTGGCGACTGGTCAATCCTTGGAAAATACTCTTTGAATGGGTAGAGGCTTTGGTTGGTTCAGGCGAGCCTTCCGGGTCTTCCAGGCCTTCCAGAACGGGGCGAGGTGGCACAGGCCTATATCGCTACCCGGATAATTGGGGAGCTTGGCCGGCTGTCATCTTGTTTCTGGCCTTTGCCTGGTTGGAGAACGTGTACAGCGGCTCTGTGATACCTCGTCAGCTCGGACTCATAATAGTCCTTTATTCGCTAATCACGTGGGCGGGCATGGTTGTGTTCGGAAAGAACGCATGGCTAAAGCACGGCGAGGTGTTCTCCGTCCTGTTCGGCTTCTTTGCTCGCTTCTCGCCTACTGAGGTGAGAGTCGTTGACCAGCGCCTCTGTAGGAATTGCGAACTGCTGTGCAATCTCTCAGGTGATGACTGCGTGGACTGCTATTCCTGTTTTCAGAGGGCTAGCCCTGAGCAGCGCCAGTTCAACATTAGGCCTTTGGCAGTGGGCCTGGCACCGTCGGAGACGGTTTCCACGTCCGTAGCGGTCTTCGTTGTCTTGGCGCTGGCAACGGTGACCTTCGATGGGTTGCAGGAGACGCCTACATGGGTTGTAGTTCAGACCGCTATGATCAGGTCTTTACCTTTCCTGGGGAGCGGGGCAATAGACGTGATCGACAGCCTGGGTATCGTGCTGCTCCCTGCGTTATTTCTGGCGGTGTATCTGATTTTCGCATCGGGGATTCAGAAGCTCTCGAAGGATGAGGATACGGGTAGTGGTGTGGCCAGGGCGTTCGTCTTTTCGCTGGTGCCGATAGCGCTGGCCTACAATATGGCCCACTTTATCTCTCTCCTGCTAATACAGGGACAGCTCATAATCCCCTTGCTGTCCGATCCTTTTGGCTTCGATTGGAACCTGCTAGGCACCGCAGACTATCGAGTGAACATCGGTGTGATTAACGCCAAGATTGCCTGGATCATTTCGGTAACAGCGATAGTTCTGGGCCACATCATCTCGGTCTACATAGCCCACGTGGTTGCCTTGCGGCGAGTTACAGATTATAGGCTGGCTATTCGAGGCCAGTATCCGATGCTGCTTTTGATGGTCTTCTACACGGCGACAAGCCTTTGGATAATAGCCCAGCCCATCGTGGCAACATAACGTTTCCGGGTCATCGGCGACTGCTTTGCTGTTCATGTGAAGCCAGCTCGCGGTAACGACCCTTCTCTGTTGACCTGAACAGACTTTGTGTGCCGGGCTGTAGTTTCACGCAATCCTAGTGCAGTGCGTCCTTCTTGTTAGGCTGGCAAATAGGGGAAAACACCTGCGATAGCTAGATATGGCTAGTGGATTCCGTCAGACATATTTCAAAGAACCATCAAGATTGGTCATGAAATAATATTTCCGCACCCTTAAGCTCTACCATGCTAAGCTCTACCATGCGAGGTCCTCCATCATATTGTTACAGGTCTCGTAGTTGAAGGGTGTTAAGAAGGAGGAGAATTCATGGCTACCGAAACCAAGGTGAAATGGGCAATGGAAGCGGACTATTTGCAGGCTTGCAACTGTGACTACGGTTGCCCGTGCGAATTCGAAGCACCGCCTACTCAGGGGCATTGCGAAGGAATAGGAGCTTGGCGAATCAATAAGGGGAACTATGGTGATGTTTCTCTAGACGGGCTAGGCGTAGGTTTTTCCCTGAGGTCGAAGGCGGCCCTTCACGAAGGGGACATAACTCTGGCGGCCTTCATCGACGAGAAGGCTAACGACGATCAAAAAAATGCCATCTTGCAGATCATGACGGGGGCCGCCGGTGGGCTGCCTTTCGAAATAATCGCATCGCTGGTCTCAAACATGCTCGAGCCCCAGATCGTTCCATTTACTTTCAATATCGATGGGCAGAACAGCAGCGCCAGTATGGGCAGTACGGTTATGGCTTTTGAGCCGATTAAGAATCCCGTTACCGGTGACCCGGAAAAGATGCGTATTGAGCATGAGACGGGCTTCCTGTTCAAGGGTGCTGATGTGGTATCTGCCAAAGAGTGCACCTCTACAGTAGCTGGTCTCGAGTTCTCGTGGCCCAACATGGCAGGCTTCGTTACGCAGGTTACGTACGGGAATTAGGAAGAGCTGAGGTCGCAATCATGGCCAGGTTTAGTCCAATTATTGAGGCTACGCTGAAGAAGGACCGAGCCGTCGTTGTCGCCGGAATCATCGGCGTTGCAGTACTGGCATGGGCATACATGCTCTACCTGGCTTGGGACATGAGCAGCGCGATGGGAACGATGGATATGCGCTCCGCCGTCAGTCCAGAGATGGTAGCGGCACAGACGCGCTCCTGGGGCGCTGTCGACTTTTCGCTCACGTTCGTTATGTGGGCGGTCATGATGGTCGCGATGATGGTCCCCACGGCGGCACCGATGATACTGGTGTTTGCTACGGTGAACCGCCGCCGCCGGGAGCAACAAAAGCCTTTTGTGCATACCAGCGTGTTCCTTGCTGGATACGTGGTGATATGGAGCGCGTTTGCCGTTGGAGCAGCCATGGCCCAGTGGGGGCTTCACGCAGGCTCGCTCTTGTCGCCCATGATGGTAAGCACAACTCCTTTCCTGGGAGGCGGTCTGCTAATTGCAGCAGGCGTTTTCCAGTGGAGCAAGCTGAAGTACGTATGCCTGACCCAGTGCCGAACGCCGTTGGGGTTCATAATGGCCGAGTGGCGAGATGGCACAGGCGGCGCCTTGACCATGGGGCTTCGACACGGAGTCTACTGTCTCGGCTGCTGCTGGGTGTTAATGGCCCTGCTTTTCGTCCTAGGGGTCATGAACCTGCTATGGATAGCTGCCCTGTCGGCCTTTGTCCTGGTCGAAAAAGTAGCGCCAGCGGGGCATTGGGTAAGCAAGGCCACTGGAGTACTGTTAGTGGCCTGGGGCTTCTGGATGGTCGTCGGAGCGCTGGTCTGATAGCAAAGTAGCTTTGGTCTGGCCAATCTTAGGTAATCTTCCGGCTCATCGTTGTTTTGTCACGACGGTGGGCCGGTTGCATAGATATATTAGTTAACTACGGAGCGCGTGGCCCGTCGATGAGTGGTATTATTCCTATGAGGGAAAGAGAATCTACGTGAGAGTCCGTATGTCTTAATTTAGAGCAGTCGAAATTAGGTGCTCCGCACAGTAAATTCGGGATATAATCGATTGACCGACTTATAATTAGACACATATAATGCAGTTGCCTGGATTCATTTAGGGGATGAAAAGCCATCGTCTCTAACAGCGATTTTCCCTATCATGATAATGCGCAGGAATATTCAGAGGATTATCCTCGAGATGCCTGTGGCGTTGTAGGGGTTTATTCCAGAACCGAGGACGTTGCCAGAGTGGCATTCTTTGGTCTGTATGCCCTGCAGCATCGAGGTCAAGAGAGCGCCGGTATCGCTGTTGCTGACGGCGATAACATCCGAGTAAAGACCGCAATGGGCCTCGTAGGCCAGGCATTTCAAGAAGAAGACCTCTCCACACTCACAGGACACATCTCCATCGGTCACACCCGATACTCCACCACAGGCAGCAGCCGAATCGAAAATGCCCAGCCAATCGTCTCCAAAGGGCCTGATATCACTCTAGCGCTCGGTCATAATGGCAACGTTATCAATGCCATGGACTTGAAACAGGACCTTCTGGAGTGGGGCTGCACCTTCAACGGCACCAACGACTCTGAAATCATCGCCCACCTTCTCAGCAATGCCCCGGCCTCCAACTGGCAGGAGCGCATCGCGTACTGTATGCGGCGGCTGGAAGGTGCCTATGCTCTGACCATTATGACTAAAGGTGAGCTGGTTGGCATGAGGGACCCTCTCGGTGTGAGGCCCCTCTGCATCGGCAAGTTTCACGATGGCTGGGTGCTGGCCTCCGAGTCATGCGCTCTAGATCATATTGGGGCCGAGTTCATTAGGGACGTGGAGCCAGGCGAAGCTGTACTAATTGACGAAAAAGGCCTGCGTACTATCTACAAGCGGGACAGCGTAACCGGTCGAACGGCAGGCTGCATGTTCGAGTACATCTATTTCGCCAGGCCCGATAGCATCCTTAGCGGGAAGCTGGTCTACTCCACGAGGATGGCCATGGGTGCGGAGCTAGCCAAAGAATACGCCACCGATGCCGACATCGTCATTGGCGTTCCAGACTCTGCTATTGCTGCCGCCGTAGGTTATTCCCAGGAATCGGGCATTCCCTTTGGCGAGGGACTCATCAAGAATCGCTACGTAGGTCGCACCTTCATTCAGCCTGACCAGCGTATGCGGGAACTGGGCGTGCGGCGCAAGCTGAACACGCTTCCTGAGCTTATCAAGGACAAGCGTATCATCGTGGTGGACGACAGCATCGTGCGCGGCACAACGACGCCACACGTCGTTTCTCTTCTCAAGAAGGGCGGCGCTAAAGAGGTCCACCTACGCATCTGCGCCCCGCCTATCGTAGCCCCCTGCCATTTTGGCGTGGATATGGCTACCCGTAAGGAGCTCATCGCCGCCAACATGTCGGTGGAGGAGATACGCGAATTCGTTGGCGCGGACTCTCTTGGCTACCTTAGCCATGAGGGGCTTTTGCGGGCCGTAAGCATATCCAAGCGCAACGTCTGCATGGCCTGTTTCACAGGTGAGTACCCTATTCCCGTGCAGCTGGAGATGGACAAGCTGGCCCTGGAAGTCTAAGCCTGCATCGTCTTTTGCTCTTCCCAATTATCCGCTCTCCCTACAGACTACTGGCAGACCACTGAATTACCCGTCTTTATCGTTTCCAATGGGCCCGTTTCTGGTGCATACTTAGTGTGCGAGTCCCATGATGGAGGGTGAATTGAGGCTGGGTGTCTTGGCGTCCCATGGCGGAACCAACCTGCAGGCGATTATTGATGCCTGTAATGATGGGAGTTTGGATGCAGAAGTTGTAGTTGTTATTAGCAACAACGCCACTTCCATGGCCATCAAGCGAGCAAATAAAGAGAAGATACCGACCTGCCACATCAGTAGCGTTGAATATCCCACCTCTTCACTAATAGATATGGCAACGCGGGAAGCCCTTAAAGTTCATGGTGTCGATTTGGTAGTTTTGGCTGGCTTCATGAAGATGTTGGGCCCTCTTACTTTAGCTGAGTACCCCGGTAAAGTGCTAAACAGCCATCCCGCGCTACTTCCCAAGTTTGGCGGCAGAGGCATGTACGGCACTCGTGTTCACGAGGCCGTGCTGAATGCGGGAGAAAGCATCACTGGGGTGAGCATTCATCTCGTAGACAACGAATACGATCATGGCGAGGTAAAGTATTCGTGCGAAGTGCCCGTTTACACAGATGACACAGTAGACACGCTGGAGGAGCGCGTTAAAGAAAGGGAAAGGTCATTCTGGATTGAGGTCTTGAGCAAGATTGCCTCACACGAAAATTTTCAATAATCCAGATACCTATGCTACATCAGCAGTGTCCGAACATCTAAATTTAAAAATACCCGGCCGTTGCCGGCGAGGACAGGCATGACAGAACAGACTTACAAAGCAGCGGGCGTTAACTTGGATGCCGCTCAGGACGTCAAAGAGCGTATTGGTGCCATAGTGAAGCCTACTCATGGGCCGCAGGTGTTGGGCGGCGTGGGCGGATTCGGCGCAATGTACCAGTTGGGAAGCTATCGCGATCCAGTCCTGGTCTCCAGCACTGACGGCGTTGGCACCAAGCTGAAGCTGGCCATCATGATGGACAAGTACGACACCATCGGGGAAGACCTGGTGAATGCTTGCGTCAACGATGTGATCGTCTGCGGTGCAAAGCCGCTTTTCTTTCTTGACTACCTGGCCGTCGGCGAGTTGGAACCCTCTGTAGTTGAGGCTCTGATTCAGGGTATGGCCCGGGCCTGCTCGGAGGTGGACTGCGCCCTGATTGGCGGAGAGACTGCCAAGATGCCCGGCCTGTATATCGACGGTGAGTTCGATATGGCAGGTTTCGTTGTAGGCGCTGTTGAGCGGAACGATATTCTGGATGGCTCCAGTATCAGCGCCGGTGACGTGCTGATAGGACTGCCGTCTAATGGCCTTCACACCAATGGATACTCGCTAGTCAGGCACGTGCTTGGCCTAGACGACGACCAGTCGCCTCTCTCGGAGCAAGTGCCTGAGCTAGGCAATACCTTGGGCGAAGCTCTTCTGATGCCGCATCCCTCCTATGTTGGTGCGGTGGCAGGTGTCTTGTCGCAGATCAAAGGCATGGCCCACATCACAGGCGGCGGCCTTATCGAGAACGTGCCCCGTGTGCTGCCTGATGGCGTGGCGGTGCGATTCGATACGTCGACCTGGTCCGTGCCGCCGGTTATCACCCTGTTGCAAGAGCGCAGCAGCATTAGCCGGGACGAGATGTACCGCGTGTTCAACATGGGGCTGGGCATGGTGCTTATTTGCGAGCCCTCGTTGGCCGACGACGTGGTGCGGCAGGTCCCCGACGCCAGGGTGGTCGGCGAGGTGTTCGCCTCCGACGACGACGCTCGCGTAATTATCTAGTTAATCTTTTCAATCTTTTCTCATTAGGTATCTGATATGAAAGCCCTTCTCAGCGTTTACGACAAGACAGGACTGCCGGAGTTCGCAGCGGTTCTTAGCCGATGTGGCTTCGAATTAGTTAGCACGGGCGGTACAGCAGCAGCCATATCCGGTGCAGGTCTGCCTGTGCAAGAGGTGGCCGACCTGACCGGGTCCCCCGAGATCCTCGATGGCCGCGTAAAGACTCTTCATCCGACGGTTCATGGCGGCATATTGGCGCGTCGCGACGTGGACAGCCACACGCAACAGCTTGAGCAGCACGGTATTGCGGCCATCGACGTCGTTGTGAGCAACCTCTACCCCTTCGTAGAGACGGTGAGCCGTCAGGGAGTAACGCTGGAGGATGCGCTGGAGAACATCGACATTGGCGGCCCGACCATGATTCGTGCCGCTGCCAAGAACTTCCCGGATGTGATCGTGGTGGTGGACCCTGCCGATTACGGTTGGGTAGGGGAGAAGCTTTCGCAAGGGGACGACCATCGCAGAGGACTGTCTCTGGAGGAGCGCAAAGGGCTGGCCCGCAAGGCCTTCCAGCACGTGGCGCTATACGACACCGCCGTCTCCCAATATCTGAGCGATGGCGATGCGCTATCTCTGGACGAGACTACGTTCGGATTCAACAAGGTCAATGAGCTTCGGTACGGCGAGAATCCACACCAGAAGGCCAGCCTATACACGGCGCCGCTGTCGACAGGGGGCATTGTGCGCGCCGAGCAGCTTCACGGCATCGATATGTCCTTCACCAACATTCTGGACGCCGACGCCGCATGGAAGGCCGTGTCCGACTTTGCGGAGCCTGCGGTGGCCGTCGTTAAGCACACCAACCCATGTGGACTGGCCATTCATGAAGACCAGCCTACCGCCTACCAGCGTGCCTTCGAAGGCGATTCGATCTCTGCCTACGGCGGCATCGTGGCCTTCAACCGCGAGATGACTGTGGCTACCGCCGAGACCATGCGCGGAGTACTGTTCGACATCATCATCGCGCCCTCATACGAGAACGGCGTTATGGACATCCTTAGGAAGCGGCGAAGGACTCGCGTGCTGAGAATAGACCCGGCGGCTGGTCCTCAAGAAGGGCTGGACGTTCGCCTGGTTTCCGGCGGCGCATTGGTCCAGATGGCCGACGTTTTGGAAGAGGACCCGCAGTCGTGGAATGTAGTCACCAGTCGCAAACCCACCGATGCTGAGCTGGCCGACCTTGCCTTCGCATGGCGAACTGCCAAGCACATCAAGTCCAACACCATCGTGCTGGCCAAAGATAGGACGCTGGTAGGCATGGGCGCAGGTCAGCCCAATCGAGTCGTTAGCGTTCATCTGGCCCTGCGTATCGCCGAGGATAAGGCCAAGGGCAGTGTGCTGGCGTCAGACGCGTTCTTCCCCTTTGCCGACAACGTCGAGATGGCTGCCCATGGCGGCATTATTGCCATCGCACAACCTGGAGGGTCCATTCGTGACGATGAAGTGATCGCCGAGGCTGACAAGAACGGCATCGCCATGGTTTTCACCGGGGTAAGACACTTCAAGCACTAAGCTTGATGTAAGCGTCAAACTACTTGCGACAAGCAAGCGTTCACGGCAGCGTGTCCTGAACGTGGCAAGCTACGCTGCGGTTGTTTCGCAAATATCGACGGCTGTCCGCAACCTGATTTCTATTGCAGTAATTCTTCTATGGGCGTTAACATATCCCATCCAATGAATTACATTAGTTATAGAACCGAAATCAGCTACCGCCGAGGTTGAACGGCATGGCCAATGTTGTACTGGTCATTGATATGGTGAAAGGCTTCCTGCAGCCGGGTAATGCCCTGTATTGCGGTGACGAGGCCAGAGGGATCATTCCAAACGTCCAGCGCCTTATCGAGGGTGAGCAGGCCGCGGACGGCACGGTGCTGTTCCTATGCGACACCCATGATCCCGACGACCTAGAGTTCGAGATGTTCCCGGTGCACTGCGTTCGTGGGACTCATGAGCCGGAGCTTATTCCTGAACTTGCCGGCTACGAGGGGCGAATCATCCCCAAGCGTCGGTATAGCGCCTTCTTCGAGACTGACCTGGAGGCAACGCTAGAGTCGCTTCAGCCAGACAAGATAATCATCTGCGGCGTTTGCACTGACATATGCGTCATGCACACGGCTGCCGACGCCAGAAATCGCGACTACAAGGTCGAAGTGCCTGTAGACTGCGTGGCGTCTCTCGATGATGATGCGCACAGGGCGGCCCTGCAACATATGGTGAAGATTTTGGGTGTCGCGCTGAAGGACCCTGTCTAAATCAGAAATATTCTAAAAAATCTAATCAGTCCCGTAACGAGAAGCGTTGTCTTCTCGTCAAAGGGCAATAAGAGTGAGTATTAATGGTAAGTCCTGAGTTTGATATTCGGCCTTCGGTGCTGGTTGGCGATACTGCCGATGTGTATCTGCAGAGAACACTAACCATACTTCGCAATGAGGGCATCAACCCCAGCGTGACTATGGAGTTCTACCCCGAGCGCAGGGGGATGTTCTGCGGCATCAAAGAGGTGCGTGCTCTGCTTGCCAAGGTTCTTCCTGAGACCGGCAGTGAGGTCTGGGCCCTGGAAGAGGGCGAGATGGTTGAGAGCAAAGAGGTGGCCCTGCGAATCAAGGCTCCTTACAGCGCCTTTGGCCTCTATGAGACTACCATCTGCGGCATACTGGCCTCCTGTTGTGGATGGGCGACTGCTGCTCGCGAGAGCGTGGATGCGGCACAGGGCATTCCTGTAGTCGGCATGGCTGCTCGGAACGTTCATCCCAACGTCGTCGCCATAATTGACTACTCGTCAGTGGTTGGTGGATGCGTTTCCGTGTCTACTGTGCTGGGAGCCAGACTGTCTGGCATCACTCCCGCTGGCAACATGCCTCACGCCCTGCCCCTGCTAATGGGCGACACCGTCAAGGCCATTCAGTCCTTCGACCGACATATGCCCCAGGACGTGCCCCGAGTGGCCCTTGTGGATACCTTCAAGGACGAGGCTGAGGAGGCGCTGAACGTGGCCCGTGCCTTCCGAGAGAAGCTGCGCGGTATCAGCCTGAACACTCCTGAGGAGCGAGGCGGCGTCACACCTGAGCTTGTGAACGAGGTGAGAGGCCGGTTGGACCAGGAGGGCTTCCGTCACGTTGAAATCTTCGTTACGGGTCACTTTGGTCCTGAGAAGATTCACGAGTTCGTGGAGGCTGGCTCGCCTGTGAACGGCTTTGGAGTAGGCTCCACCATATCTAACGCTCCTCCCAACAACTTCTCGGCAGACATTCACGAGATCGACGGCAAGCCTGTGGCCCGAAGAGGGCGCACACCGGGCATTACACCCAACCCACGCCTCGACCGCGTAATGTGATTTTTGTATAAATGGGGGTTGGGATACTGCGATGGTTAAGTGGTACTTCGGGCATGCAGCCTAAATTCGCTTTGTGAATTCCACCCGTAGCGATTTGGTATCAGTGTCCCGGACCTTGGCCCAGTCAGCTACCCGCCAGCCGACAACCCAGGCGATTCCTCTAGGCGTCACTAGCAATGGAACGTCGTCCCTCTGCTCTCGGGGTATCTTGCTATCCACCATGAAGTCCTGAAGCTTTTTTTGATGCGACATGCCCAGCGGCCGAAAGCGGTCCCCAGGTCTTCGCGAGCGCACCCAGACCTCATCTCCCAAGGCCGCTTGCGATAAATAAGCGACGAAAGCGCTGCCTTGAACCGCGGTTGCGTCGGTGGCAAGGCTGATGTGGACACACCAATCAGTCAGCTCCGTATCACCAGGAGCGCTCAGCCTTTGACATTCCTTTAGCGCACCTGCAGACGGCGTAATCGAATCTGAAGAAGTTATGGTTGCCTCGTCGTAACCGACCTGAAAACGGATGCCTCCTGGTAGGTCTAAGCCTTTGCCAGCCGAACCCTGCGCCAGGACTGCCATGGCCTCAAGGTGTTTCTGCTCTACGTCAGCCAGATCTCCTTTGAGATGCAGGATGGCGCGGCGAAACAGGTGCTGCTGCAACGAAGGGTGTAGTTCGCGATATGCCTCAAGATTGATCCTAAGACTACCAGCGTCTGTCCTACACACTCGGTCCCATACGGCATCAACCTCTCGGCTGATGAAGTCCAGGTCCACTGCTGCGTTCTTGGAAAGCCTTATGAGGGCCTGCCTAACAGATGGGTTGTACGATTCCAGCATCGGCAGGAGCTCGGCGCGAACGCGGTTGCGCGTCATGTCGGTAGTGTCGTTTGTCAAGTCGTGCCGGGGCTCTAGGTCCATGGCGGAGCAGTAGGCCACCGTATCTGCCCTGGAGACCTCCAGTATCGGACGAACGATTTTCAAGTTTGCATTGACTGATACCCGCTGAGTTAGCGGCTGCATACCCCGTAGGCCAGTCAGACCAGTCCCGCGTACCAGATGCATGAGTATGGACTCGGCCTGATCGTCGGCAGTATGGCCTACGGCAACAGCGGCGGCCTCTTGTTGATTCGCCACCTTCGCCAAGAAGGCGTAACGCATATCCCGCGCGGCCTCCTCTAATGAAAGGCGATTGGTCAGTTGGTACTCGGAAACATCGGCTTCTTCGACCGTTGCGTCGATTCCAGCCCCGACGAAGAGTTCCCGTACAAACCTGGCGTCATCGCTGGAAGCCTCCCCTCTAAGGCCGTGGTCCAGGTGGGCGCCATGCAGCGTCAAATTGAGTTCTTCTCGCAGGCTCATCAATGCGTCGAACAGGGCCATGGAGTCTGGCCCACCTGACACAGCCACCACTACTGTGTGGCCAGCCATGTCTGCGTCCGCCAGCGCCTGACGAACGGGCCTGCGGACGGCACTGACTATTTGATTATCCTGATGGCTCATTGCCCGTGCCATTGGTTTCCACGTTATTACCTGCTGAATCTTCAGTGGCCAAACGGGTGACCCGCACTGTTTCGATCTTGAGGTCTCGCATCTCTATGATCCTGATGTGCAGGTTTTCGTACTCGAGTTCCTCACCCTCTTCGGGAATGTGTCCTAGCTTCTCTAGTAGAAAACCTGCAACAGTGTCGAAGTCGCCCTCGGGTAGACCTAGAGACAGCTCTTCGTTGGCCTCCTGAATGTCCATTCCTCCCTCAACGTGGAAGGTGTTATCGGCGACCTCCTCGTACTCCTCTTCTGGTGCTTCCCCCTCTTCGCCGACTGGTCCGACGACCTCTTCGGATATTCGTTTGAGGGTAACGACACCGGCTAGACCTCCATACTCGTCGACGATCATGGCCATCTGGTTTCCGGAGTGGCGCATCTCATCGAAAAGCTCTGCAATGCGCTTGGTCTCTGGAACGAACACAGCGTCCCGAATCTCGTTGGTGACAGAGTCCTCGTACGCCATGCCCTGATTGGCCATGACCTTGAGCACATCCTTGGCGGACACAACTCCGATAATGTCGTCGACCGACCCATCATATATAGGGAAGCGGGTGTGCGAGTTCTCACTGTAGACATCGAGAAATTCACGAAGCGTTGCTCCGCGTTCCAATGCCTTGATCTCAGGGCGCGGCGTCATTACCTCCCGCACCTGCCTGTCGCCAAAGCGGAATACGTTCTCGAGCATCTCGGCCTCGGCAGATTCAAAAGTGCCCTCAGCCTCTCCTATATCGATGAGAGTTCGGAGTTCGCCCTCGGTGATGGACCGCATGCGCGCCCGGGCGTCAGAGCCGCCAAATGCGTTTTGAACGCGACGAGTGAGCCACTGCAACATCATTACTAGCGGCCACAGCATTAGCTCGATTCCCTTTAGCGGACGCACGTACATAAAGGAAACCTTGGTCGAATTGTGAACTGCGATGGTCTTAGGAATGACTTCGCCGAAGATTAACACCACTATGGTTCCCACTGCCGTGGCGACCAGTACCGCCGTACCGCTGTCCTCTATGTATGAGATGGCCAGCACGGTAATAACCGCTGAAAATGCGATGTTCACCAGGTTATTTCCCAGAAGAATGGTCGATAGCAGCTTTTCAGGACTAGCGATCATGTCTGAAACGCGCTGGGCCCCTGGCACTCCAGTGTTAACCAAGTGGATGATCGTTACCCGCTCCAGCGACAGAAAGGCTGCTTCCGAGCTGGAGAAGAAGGCTGAGAACAACAGCAACACGACAATAACGACGATATTTATTAATGGTCCTTCGGGCATTAAGGTTCCTCCTGCGTACCGCATGACTGCATACTCATTATTTGTGCCGCTTGGGCAGGTAGAAACTTGAGAGGCGCAGTGGGACTAGGTGGTTCGGATTTGGCAGAGGGGTTAGTCACGTTCACTAACCCCTGAACTATCGAAAAAGGGAAGTTCTGTGGATTCGGTGCTTAAGGAAGAATCGATCTGTTGCTCGGATTCGGTCCACAGCCGGGTTACAACATTTCGGCTTGTGGAACTGTTGAATCCTCTTCGGCCGAGGTGTGCCCACAGCTTGGTACTGAAATTTTGGAAGTCCAAGTCACGGAGACGCCTGACGTATTTCTGGCCTGCTCTGTAGGCTGCATCGGCCTCGTCGAGATCAGCAACGGCCTGGGCGGCCAGGTCAGGGGATACGCCCTTGGCTCGCAGCTCTCGCTGAATGAGGAACGCGCTGCGTGGCCTATGGCTGTCTCGGCTCTGCTTCCAGAGGTAAGCGAATTCTGAATCATTAATGAGGCCCTGACGAGTAAGGGTGGCCAGTACCTGGTTAACAAGTTCAGACGGGTACCGCTGCAGCAGACGTGTTCTTACCTCTGCTTCGCTTCTGGCCCTATAGGAGAGGAAACGTAGCGCAGCGGAGTTGGCTCGTTTATACGCTTCGCTGTCATTCATGGGGCCGTGGTGGCCTTTGCCGTGGTTTTGGTACAGAAAAAGCGCTCGGGACGCCGATGCTTATGTCAGTCGTCCCGAGCGCATGCCGTCTAGAAATATCTTAGTTGGTTTGCTCAGAAGAAGCTACTACCGCCAAGGCAGGCTCATCCGTACCTTCGTCGGTTTCTGTAGTAGTGGAAGGTTCTTCAGCATCAACGGGAGGAGGGGAGAGCTTGTCTCGGACCAGCTGCTCAATCTTCTCTGCAATTTCTGGGTTTTCCTTGAGGAACTGTTTGGAGTTCTCGCGTCCCTGCCCCAGACGAATGTCTCCGAAGGAATAGAAGGCGCCGCTCTTCTTTACTATCTCTTCGTCGGACCCAATATCCAGAATCTCGCCAAATATACTGATTCCTTCACTGTACATGATGTCGAACTCAGCAACGCGGAAAGGAGGCGCAACCTTGTTCTTCACCACGCGGGCGCGAACGCGGTTGCCCAGGATATCCGTACCCTGCTTGAGGGACTCTAGCCGACGAAGGTCGATGCGGACAGAACTGTAGAACTTTAGTGCGCGGCCACCGGGTGTTACCTCGGGGTTGCCGAAGACGACACCGATCTTCTCTCGCAACTGGTTGATGAAGATTACGCATGTATTGGATCGGCTAATCGCGGAGGTCAGCTTTCGGAGTGCCTGAGACATGATGCGGGCTTGCAGGCCCATGTGCGTGTCGCCCATGTCGCCTTCTAGCTCGGCCTTTGGCACCATTGCGGCGACGCTGTCTATGACAACAATATCGACAGCCCCGCTCCTGACCAGGTATTCGCAGATCTCCAGGGCCTGTTCTGCTGTGTCCGGCTGGGAGATCAGTAGCTCCTTGATGTCGACACCGCACTTGGCAGCGTAGCCAGGGTCTAGTGCGTGTTCAGCGTCGATGTAGGCAGCGGTGCCGCCGTTTTTTTGAGCCGACGACATTACGTGGTAGGCAAGGGTAGTCTTTCCAGAAGACTCTGCACCAAATATCTCGATTACACGGCCTCGGGGCAGTCCGCCGACGCCTAGTGCTACGTCTAGCGCGATAGAACCTGTAGAGAGAGAGGGGACTTGCGTATTCTTGAGCGAGTCGCCCAGTTTCATTACGGCGCCAGTGCCAAAATGGCGGTCAATCTGTCCTATGGCTAGTTCTAATGCCTTCGCTTTGTCGTTTTTCATGTCACTCCTCACGGCTAGTCTTTTGTTCATAAGTGTTATGCAGATTCATTCGTTCGTAATGGCTCTGTCTTTACTCGAGTTCGCAAATATTAGCATTGAGAATTTCATTTGTAAATACATTTGTTCTAAAAAATTAAGCAATCGTGTTTCGAATCAGATAGGAGGCCGTTAGTGGGGAGCGAATGGAGATCACTTAGAGGCTGGTGAGCCGCAGAAATAATTGTCGAAAAAGAGGAACATCTTATTTTTGATCGAAGGATTGTCGCTATGATGGATCTTAGGACGGTTTGCCCTCGTGGGGTGCAAAAGGCGAACTTTGTGGCGCTGAGTCTGGTTCTTACGTTGCTACTGTGCTACTGTGCTACTGTTCGGCTGTTCTGTCGAGTTGCAGCAGGTGATGTTAGAGCCACCGACCGGTTCTGACGCCTCCCCCGAGGAACTTTTCTCCGTAGTGCTGCCTGATGAATGGGAAGTGACCAACCCCCAGGCGGGTGGCGATTCTTGGACCGGCACCCTTTTCGGCGATGGCTTCACTATCAGTTTCCTGGGCGGACCTTTTGCAATTAGTGATATCTATCGGACCCTACCAGGCGGTGGTGACTCGCTATTGGAATCAAAGCACATCAATTTCGGAGATGAGGTCAACGGCCATACGGCAAAGATTGTGCAATCCCGTAATCCCACTGAAGAGGGAGTGACCGGTATGGTTCTGGACCTCTCCTCTCGTACGATCGTGTTCACTGCCATAGGCCTATCTCAGGAAGAACAGGATGTTGCCATTGATATATTCAAGAGTATTCAGTAGCTGTAGAGCATGTCTTAGAAGACCGATTTTCTTTTCTTACTCTCTCCCTCTGCACTCCCAGTCTGGTTTCTGTGGATTCGTGAATTAGTCACCAGTCCACATCTGTTGTTGAGCCTCTCCTGACCCCCTGTGTTACCATATCGCTTCAGTTATATTGAGACGAAATTAAGTCAATTAGGAGCGAATAATGCAGGGTGAAGCCACGTCGTTTCGCGTCGATGATCCAGGTATCCGAGCGCTGTTTTCTGAGGAATCTCGGTTGCAGTCATGGTTGGACGTAGAGGTGGCTCTGGCGCAGGCCCAGGCTGAGTTGGACATTATTCCTACGTACGCTGCGGAAGAGATCGCCAGCAAGGCCAAGTTCGAGCTCCTGAACCTGGATAACATACACGAAGCGCTGGCTCGCACCGGCCACACCATCGTGCCGCTCTTGTGGGAATTTGATCGCATATGTGACGGCGACTCCGGGGGATACATCCACTGGGGCGCTACGACCCAGAACATCACTCAGACGGGTAAGTTGCTGGTCGTCAAGCAGGCCCATGGCATCATCTTGAACCAGTTAAAGGAACTTCTCCTTGAGCTGGCTGACCTGGCAGAAAAAACCAAAGATATGGTTTTGCCCGGTAGGACCCATGGTCAGCATGCGGTGCCTGCTACTTTCGGCTACAAGGTCTCCGTGTGGATAGACGAGCTATGCAGGCACGTTGCACGGCTTCAGGGCTGTGAGGAACGCGTCTTCGTGGCCATGCTAGGTGGCGGAGCCGGCACGCTGGCATCGCTGGGTGAGATTGGCCTCGAGGTACAAGATCGCATGGCGGTGAAGTTGGGAATGGCATCCATGCCCATGCCCAGCCGTACCATCGGCGATCACATGGTGGAGTATGTCTGTCTATTGGGCATGTTAGCGGCCACCAGCAGCAAAATCGGGCGCGAAGTCTATACATTGATGAAGGACGAGTTCGGAGAGGTTGAGGAGCCCGTGCCACCGGGAACAGTCGGCAGCAGCACTATGCCTCAGAAGCGCAACCCGAAGCTAGCTCAGGACATCGTCGCGGGTGCCGCACAGATCCGTGCGATGGTGCCACTGGCTCTGGAGGCCATGCAGACGGAACACGAGGCGGACCGTACCACCAGCGTCATGATGAGCAAGGCTATGAGCGAAGCGTGCGTGACTACGGGCGATGTTCTGCAACGGCTGGTCGATCTTTTCGGCGGGATAAGAGTCTTCCCCGAGAGGATGCGGCAGAATCTGGACCTGTCCGGCGGATTGATCATGGCAGAGGCCATCATGCTGGAGCTGGGACGTGAGATTGGAAGGCAAAATGCCCACGATGTTGTTTACGAAGCATCGCAGGCAGCGTTTCTTGAAAGCCGACCCTTCAGCGAGACCTTGGCTGAAGTGGATGAGGTATCTAGTCGGCTTTCACCAGAACGTATTGCTGAGCTTTTGGACCCTACGCGTTACACCGGCGTATGCAGTGTTTTTGCCGAACGAGGGGCCAAACAGGCCAGAGAAGTAGCTGCCTCGCTGGCTTAGCCCTTATATTTAAGGTTCTCGTTTAGGCAGATACGTATATAGAGCTCACCGTATTCGCTCTTGAAAGACGTGAGGATTTGCATACCTGATAGTGTGGGAATCCTGCTGCCTGAAGGCTCAATAATCAGGGGTGGACTGATGTCGCACTCGTAGCCTTTTGCCGAAAGCTGCGTGGCAGCGTTGCCAGTAATCATGTTGGCAAGCTCACCTAACGCCGACATAGACATGTCGTCAAGTTCGGTGATTGTTTCGCCTATCATGGCGCTAGCCACCGCAACCGCAGTGCCGCCGCCAAAGCCGTAAAGGACGTTGCCCTGAAGCTGGCCGCTGACACGGAGGATAGCTGTCAAGTCTTCCGTGGTGTACTGGTGGTCGACTGCCTTGGCCCCTACGAAATTCAGTGGGGTCTGAAGCTTTTTTTCTCAGACCATTTTGGCTGGAGTTAGGAACGCGTTTACGTATTCCTCTTTCATTTTTGCCCCTGATAATTTGCGTTGTCACCGTATGCTTGGGAGGCTGACTAATGGTCCCGTCGTTGCGTATAAACAGTGCAGTTCCAACTTTCTCATGGCCAGGGAACGGGGGGAATATGGCCTTCACGGTAATAACTGAGTACGTTCACGTAATGGATTCACAGGCATGACTTTTAATGTTGCTTTTATTGGAAAAAACGATGTTTTTATCGGAGGCAAATCGGCATGTGGATTCGGGATACTGTGCGCGGCGAGTAGCGGAGGGACCGGGCCTGTGGGCGACAAAAGCGTCATCTTCACATTTCATGTGCCATCACGTCTTTGAACTCTAATTAGATCGGAGTGAGCCAAGGCTGCCGTGCATCACGATTCTTTGCAGACGGAACGCTTTTCTGACGCCAGGTCTGATGTGTGGTCCAGCGGTCCACAGGTATAGCTGCTTAAAGAATTGACGGGCGTACTAGGAAAAGGTGAGAAGAGGCCACTGCGGGATTAAGCTGGGCTAAGTTGGAGACTGTTGCTGAGGGACATGTTGCCTGTGAGTTGCCCGGAAACTCCTATGACTGCGGTGACGTTTTCGGGTGTCTTGTAATCAGTAGCGATTTTGGCTTCGATGAGCTGTAGTGGCTCGCTTAGTTCTGATTCCCACACCATCTGTGCCGGCGCTAGGAAAGCGTCCAAATACTCTTGCTTCATGTTTTACCCCCACCCTTCCACTTTAATTCCGCTGTCCGCCCATGACCTGAATTTATGTTAGAACCATTTGCGGATTATTTGCAGAATGTTTGTGTTTGATCGGCTCATTGTTGCACCGGGTGCAGGGAAGCATCACAATGCTGATAGGGGGGTATACTTACTACACCCATTCCGTCTGGTGGTAGACCACAGTAGGGTTCGCCTCTAGCCCAACCGGCGAGAGCACGGGGAGATAAGCGTGAATTTGGCGTGTAAAGGCCATTTATTGATATGTATCCTAAAAACGCCTAGCCGCGCTGGGCAGCCCTGTGTTAAAGCTAAATGGGTACGATTCTAATAAAGCTGAGATTGGCGAGAGCGTATTGCGGATACTTTTGGCATTAGCCGGTTTTTCGATGCTTGCGGCGGTAGCATGTAGCAGCGCGACGCCGTCAATTATCTTTACCTCGGATAGAGACGGCAATCTGGAAATATACTCCATCAGCTCCGATGGTGAGGCCCTCCTAAACGTGACAGACTCCTCTGAGAATGAGTCCAAACCGGTGAAATCGCCGGACGGCACTCTGGTTGCTTTTCAGTCTGGTTCTGATAGTAACAACGCTATTGAGGTCATAACCTCAGATGGCGGGACTCGCACTCGAATGACGAACCTGGGTGGCGGCCACCGGTATCAGCGCTGGGCGCCAAGCAGCAGCAGGCTGGCGTACGTATATGAAAACGGCAGCGACTCCACCATATACATCGCAAATACGGACGGCTCGAACCCCATCAAGCTGTCCTCAGTCCCTGGCGACGAGGTCGGCGACTGGTCCGGCGACGGCAAGTTGATAGTGTTTGTGGTTCGAGAGGGTGAAGGCCGGGGCCTGTACCTTCGCAATCCGGACGGGGTCAACGAGCGGCGACTTACGGACACGCCCGACTCCAGCCCGGTCTGGTCTCCCAACTCGCGCAAGCTCGTATTCGTCTCCACGCGCGACGGCAACTCCGAAATATACGTGATGAACGCTGATGGCTCTGGCCAGGTACGCATCACCGATACCGATGAGCCTGAGCATAGCCCTGTCTGGTCGCCTGACGGCAGAAAGTTGCTTTTCGTTTCCGAGCGAGACGGCAACGCGGAGATCTACGTCAGCGATTCCAGGGGCAGCGATCTGCAGCGCCTTACGCAGAACGGTGTGCGAGATGACCAGCCTGTCTGGTCACCAGACGGGAAGCAGATTGCCTTCGTGTCCTACCTGGATGGAGATGCGGATATCGTCGTTATGAATGCAGATGGAACCGAGCAGTCTCGTCTGACCAATAACAGCGCTCAGGATACCGACCCCGCCTGGTAGGCGTCGCAGTCAGCGCTCTCGGTGGGAAATAGGCATCGCACGCTATCTTGTACTCATCCTCCCTTGTTGGTCTCTAGGGCTCACTGATATAATGAGTTTCTGAAAAACTCATGCACCCCTTGATGTAGAGGCCCGTAAGTGTCGGCAAGCCGCCAAACTCCTTCGACGAATAATCCTGCTAATACGGATGGTTCAAACACATCTAGCGCAAGCTCGTATAAGCGTGTCGTAGCCAAGGTAGGCACAAGCCTGCTCACCGGTGGCACGGGACGCCTGAATATGGATATAATGGCTGCCCTTGTGGCACAGATAGCCAAACTTCACGCTGAAGGCAAGCAGATGCTCCTGGTGTCTTCCGGAGCCGTTGCAGCGGGCCGTCATGCGCTGGGTATCACACAAGAGGACAAGAATACGCCTCAGAGGCAGGTTCTTGCTGCCGTCGGGCAAAGCCATCTGATGCACGCCTACGAACAGCTTTTCGCTACGCATAATATTCCGGTGGCGCAGGCACTGCTGTCGCGACGAGACCTGACGGACCGTCTCGGCTACCTCAATATCCGGAACACGCTGGAGGGCCTTCTGGACCACGGTGTGGTGCCAATCATCAACGAGAACGATGTTGTGGCCGTGGAGGAGCTTGCAGGCGAGGCCTTTGGCGACAACGACACCCTGTCCGCTCTGGTGGCGAACCTGGTGGATACCGACCTGCTGATCATGCTGGGCGAGGTGGAAGGCCTATATACGGCTGACCCCTTCATGGATTCCTCGGCATGCCACATACCTGTCGTTGAGCACCTTACTGAGGACGACGTAGAGCGTCTGGGAGGCCCGTCCTGGGGCTCTCGGGGGCGTGGGGGCATGCGAACCAAGCTGGAGGCGGCACGCCTTGCTACGGCCTCTGGCGTGGACGTGGTAATCGCCGGTGGGTATATACCGAAGGTGATCGAGCAGCTGGTTGCCGGTAAGAGCATAGGCACCAACTTCCCAACCTCAACAACAAGGCTTGAGAGCCGCAAACGCTGGATGCTTAGTGGCGTCTCAACCAAGGGCGAAATTCTGGTGGACTCCGGTGCGGTCCGTGCGCTGCGCGACAACAACCGCAGCCTGCTTCCGGCTGGTGTGACGTCCGTAGTCGGCGCATTCGAGCGAGGGGACATCATATCCATACTTGATAGTGATCGGTCGCAATTGGCCTGCGGTATCAGCAATTACGGGTCTGACGACCTTTCGGCAATCAAGGGCCAAAACTCCAATCTGATCTCAGAGACTCTGGGTCACCACTATGGTGACGAGGTCGTACACCGCAACAATATGGTGATTCTGTGAAAGCTTTCAGCGGTTAGTCTTCAGCTGTCAGCATCTGTGTGAAGACCCTGACAGCTAAAAACCGAAGGCTGATTGCTTTATCCGAAGGACGAAACTGTGGCAGATGAGCTTGAAATAAAGGCTGGGGCGGCCCGCAAGGCCTCGCGTACGCTGGCAAACATCACCAGCGACGTGAAGGATCGCGCCCTGCGCAGCATCGCCGCCGGCCTGCTGTCAAATCAGGCTGATATTCTTGACGCCAATGCCAAGGATATCGCCGCTGGACATGAGAACGGTCTCGATGAGTCCTTTTTGGATAGGCTTTTGCTGAGCACAGACAGGCTAGAGGCCATGGCGGCTGATGTCCGCAGCGTGGCCTCCCTGCCTGATCCGGTGGGCGAGGTGCTGGAGATGCGCTCCATGCCCAACGGCCTCAAGATTGGCAGACGAAGAGTCCCCCTCGGCGTGATAGGCGTTATTTACGAGAGCCGTCCCAACGTCACCATCGACATATCGGTCCTATGCCTGAAATCTGGCAACGCCGTAGTCCTGCGAGGCGGCAGCGACGCTATTAACTCCAACACGGCGCTGGCGGCAGTGGTAAAGAAGGCAATTGCCGACGCAGGTCTGCCGGGAGACGCCGTGCAGGTCATGGAGTCCACAGACAGGGGTCTGGTAGGCCAGATGCTGAAGGCCCGCGGCATGATCGACCTGCTGATTCCCCGAGGAGGCAAGGCCTTGATCGATCGCGTGGCTGAGGAGGCCACTATGCCTGCCATCACTGGCGGCGTGGGTGTCTGCCACACCTACGTCGATAAGGCCGCCGAGCTAAATATGGCGGTAGACATCGTAAACAACGCCAAGGTGTCTAGACCGTCGGTATGCAACGCCCTGGATACAGTCATCGTCCACTCTGCGACTGCGCCTACCTTCCTTCCCGCCCTGGCGCGAAAGTGGGCTGAGCTGGGTGTGCAGATGCGATGTGATACCAGGGCCCTAAGCATTGTAGGGGCCACCAAAGGCGTATCGGCCATCCCCGTCACGTCGGAAGACTGGGACACCGAGCATCTGTCACTGACGGCCGGCATTAAGGTCGTTGACTCTCTGGATGAGGCTATGGAGCACATAGTCGAGCACGGCTCCGGCCACTCCGAGGCCATAGTTTCCGAAGATTACACGGCTGCTATGCGCTTCATGGACGAGGTTGATGCCGCGGCGGTGTTCATTAACGCATCGACGCGCTTTAACGACGGCGCACAGTTCGGCCTGGGAGCCGAGGTTGCTATTAGCACCAACAAGATCCACGCTAGAGGGCCGATGGGCCTCAAAGAGCTGACCTCATATAAGTGGACAGTCATGGGTAATGGCCAGGTGCGTAATTGATCCAAGACGATTTTGAGATGGGTAGGTGCTAGCGGATGCCAGAGTTCGACTTTGAGCGGGAGTGCCGGACTCCCAACTCCGAATGCTACACCGTTGTTGATGAGGAAGACCGCAATATTGGCCGGGTGGACATCCACTTTGCCGAGGCTGTGATTCACGCGACCCTCAGCGTGGACGAGAGCTTGACCACCGACGAAATCCAGGACCTGATCGATAGAATCGACGAGGAATTGCTGGATTCGGTCGGCATCGTAAGGCAAGAGGTCATCATCCATGTCCACCAGGGGCGAGACCTAGGCGTCTACAGCACTCGGGATTTCGAAGGCGAAGGCGGCGGATACCAGTTCATGAGCTGACAGGCTTGTCCTAGCCAGTCTTTAATTTCATAGTGCCGTCTTCACTAACGAGGCCAAATTTCTTCAATTAACCACCTCTAAATGCGCCACTGATTGCCAGGTTGTTCAGACATCTCTATTGCAGTAGCATGTTGCCTACAATACAGACATCAGCAACCGGACGGAGGCGACAATGGTATCTGCAGACTGGGCAAGCATTTACAAGGAACTGGGCGCCAATCCCATCATCAACGCCACAGGCAGCGTGACCCTATTGGGCGGCTCTACGCCGGTCCCTGAGGTGGTGGAGGCCATGGCCATGGCTAACCAGGCCTATGTTCCTCTTATGGAGCTTGAGGAGAAGGCCGGCAAGTTCATTGCCGATATCGTTAACGTTCCGGCTGCATACATCACCTCTGGCGCAGGCTCCGCTCTGACGCTGGCCACCGCCGCGATTATGGCGGGCGACGATGACGACAAGATTGAGCAGTTGCCGGATACCACTGGCATGAAGAACGAGATTCTCATCCAGAACCGACAGCGCTACATGATGCATTACTGGTACGACCGCTGTTTGGAGTTAGCCGGGGCCAAGCTGGTCGACTTCGGCAGCGAGGATCGGACTACCGCCCAAGACCTGGAAAACGCCATCGGGCCTAATACTGCTGCTGTGCATTACTACGCCGTGGAGCAGAGTCCAGACTCGCATGCGCTATCCCTAGAGGAGACCATCGAGATAGCGCATGGTAAGGGCCTGCCTGTCACGGTAGATGCGGCAGGTCAGATTTACCCTCTGGAGAATTTCGGGAAGTACGTGCGCATGGGAGCCGACTTCCAGTGCATAGCTGCCAAATACCTCGGCGCATCGCAGTCGGTGGGCTTGGCGCTGGGCACCGAGGAGATGATCTACAAGCTAGGACTCCAGGCATTCGCATCTTACGAAGGCAGGCGAGTTCGGGGTATCGGCCGGCCGCACAAGGTTGATCGTCAGGAGATGATGGGCTGTGTTGCCGCTGTGAAGCGCTGGATGACGATGAATCACGAAGAGCGTCTAGCGAATGTAGAGACTCGAACGCAGACTATCGTGACTCGCCTTCTGACTGTTCCCGGCGTGCGCGTCGAGATGTTGGACAACATCATTGGCCACCAGCCCTTCGGATTTAACCTCTGGGTAGACGAGGCTGTGACGGGCATGAACATTCGGCAGGTTGCGGACAAGCTGAAGGCAGGCGATCCTCCCATCTGGACGCGGGTGCGGGACTGGGAAGACTTCATCACTATTCACATGTTCGGCCTTAACGAGAACGAGGAGCACATCGTAGGCGACAGGATAGCTGCTCTCTTCGAATAGCAGGAACCGGCAATAACATTAGATAAATCAAAGGGCCTGGAGAAATCCAGGCCCTTTGATTTTGCGTTCTTGGGAGTGTGTAGAACTAAGTCTAATAGCTTTCGAAGAGTTGGCCCCACTCGGTATCCAGCGCATCCTTGACTCGTTTGCGACCCTTGAACGGCATCCAGTAGGAGTTGTGGTAGGTATTGGACGCCGCGATGCCCACGTTGATTAGCGGAGACCTGGTAAGGATGTTTTCTAGCGACCGCAGTGGTCCCCAGTACACCGACTTTTGGCTCAGGCTGAACAGGGTATTCTCCGCGCCAGTGAAGTGCCAGTTTACATTGCTGATGTCCTCGCCAACGACCTCGATGTCGTCGATGTTGGCGCACCCCAGGCCCATTTCGTGCGCCATCCAGATGAATTTGATGGTCATAGGGTCGAATCCCATCATCTTGGCGGCCACGGCGTCCACTGCCACCTGATCGGCACCGGCGAGAATGACGTTCTTTATGTGCCAGCGCATGGCTCTGGGCCCTGGTCCGTCCCCGGCAAAGGTCCCGTCTGTGACCGCGAATATGCCTGGGTGGATCTCCTTTTGAATCTGCAGCAGGTCGACCAGCGTCTCGTGGATCACGGGATGAGTCCAGTGGCGCTGGTGGTTAAGCAGGCCACCAAATGCGTTCTTCATCGCCCCTGTAATCGTCGTGAAAACGTGAGTCTTCATGGTGGGCAGGTGCAGGATGTTCTTGCCCGGGAACGCCTCGGGAATCTGGAAGCCCTTAGGGTAGACCTGGTCAAGCGCGATCATCTTGGACTTGGGCTTAAAGTCCATCCAGGGAGACTCTTCCAGGTGAAGGCTTTCCAGGCCATGGGCT
>Ga0310124_10000166_pt1 | contig 43247 bp, 37 predicted proteins | sample CB11b_AW_Bot5_MG_FD_203507 | JGI IMG/M metagenome (GOLD analysis project Ga0310124, IMG submission 203507) | Marine microbial communities from Western Arctic Ocean, Canada - CB11b_AW_Bot5 | ecosystem: Environmental > Aquatic > Marine > Oceanic | place: Canada: Western Arctic Ocean | collected... | reverse complement strand
GACCATCGGTGAAGTGGATGTGTTGGTGCTTATGCTCGACGCGACGGCTCGTACCGGGGCGGGTGACCGATATCTGCTGACGCTGATCGAGAAAGCGACGATCCCCGTGGTGCTTGCCCTCAACAAGATCGACCTCGTGACAAAGACTGAGCTGTTGCCGCTCATGGACTGGTATCACCGTCAGCGATCGTTTGCGGCGATCGTGCCGGTCTCGGCCTTGACCGGGGATGGTGTTGCCGACTTGGTGCGGACGGTGGTGGACGTGCTTCCCGAGGGTGACGCGCTCTATCCCGAAGACTATCTGACCGATCAGCCGGAGCGAGTGCTGGCAGCCGAGACCGTCCGCGAGAAAGTGCTCCAGCACACCCGGGCTGAGCTACCGTTTGCCACGGCCGTGGTCGTTGAGCAATTCGACGATCCGGATGGGGATGGTCTCATGCGGATGGCGTGCTCCATCCTTGTCGAGCGTGGGTCGCAGAAGCGGATTGTCATCGGGCATCGAGGGGCGCTGATCAAGCAAATAGGCAGCGAGGCCCGGGCCGACCTCGAGCGTTTCTTTGGGTCGCGCGTGTATCTCGAATTGCATGTACGAGTGAAAGCGGGATGGCGTGAGGACGACCGATTGTTGGGCGAGCTTGGCATTGGTGGTAGTCGGTGAACGGTCCCAGAGAAAGCCCATATGTAAGACCACGTGGTCCGCGAAAACCCTGTGCTACACTTCATTTTCTCACGTTCATGGACGAACTGAATATACGTTCGCGGCTTGTCGCCACTCCAAATTTCCAGGTCCAACCGACAAATTTGAAGTTCGGGGACTTTGGTCATTTTCTTTATGTCGCCTCAGCGCCGGCTCGATGTCGTCTTGGATTCAGTCAAACGACTGCAGAGGATTGGTGCGACCGCGAACCTGCTGAATCTCCTCCAAAAGCAACATCCCGCTGACCTCGCCGAGGTCTTGAGCGAGCTCCCAGAGCCCGCCCGTCGATCCACGTTTAGCACGCTCCTGGGTCAAAACAGCCGACTGGCGATGGAAGCGCTGTGTGAGCTCGAGCCAGAGTCTGGGGCGGCGCTCTTGGTCGGTCATCCCTCTGACGAACTGGCGCAGCTGTTTCAGGGAGTGCCGTCGGATGATGCGGCGGCGGTAATCGATTCTCTGCCGGACGACCTCTCACAATCAGTACTCGAGCTGATGCGTCAGAAGAAAGCTTACGACGTTCAGCACCTGCTCGAGTACGCCGACCAAACCGCCGGGCGGATCATGAACCCGGAGGTCTTTGCGCTCTCAGAGGACCTGACCGCCGGTGAGGCCATTGGCGCCCTCCAGACCTCGCGCGACTTCGAGATGGTGTTCTATCTGTATGTCGTCGACGAGCGAAGTCACCTCGTTGGCGTCGTCTCACTCCGACGACTCCTGCTGGTCTCCCCAGAAACGCCGCTCAACCGGATCATGACGACCGAGTTGACAAGCGCCCGGGTCGAGACGGATCAAGAAGAAGTTGCCCAGCTTGTGGCGTCCTACAACCTGCTCGCGATTCCGGTGGTCGACGACGAGAACAAGCTGGTCGGGATTATCACGGTCGACGACGTCATCGATGTCATCAAGGATGAGGCAACCGAGGACATCTACCGGATGGCCGGCGTGTCGAGTGACGAGCACGTGTTCACTTCGGGGGGCGAAGCGCTGCGCAAGCGTTTGCCCTGGCTCGGTCTCAATTTGGCGACCGCTCTACTCGCCGCAATGGTCGTGCGATATTTTCAGGAGACCATCAACCAGGTCGTCGCGCTGGCGGCCTTTATGACGATCGTCGCCAGCATGGGCGGGAATGCGGCTACTCAGACCTTGACGGTGATTGTGCGCGGCATCGCGCTGGGAGAACTTACCTGGGGTCATACGCGAAAGGCCTTGCTGAAAGAGGCCGCCGTCGGGCTGGGGAACGGAATGATCCTTGGCCTGGTCGGTGGAGGGGTTGCATGGTGGCAGGTTGGGAATCCGTATTTTGGGGGCATCCTGGCCCTGGCGATGATGATCAATCTGCTGATCGCCGCGGTCGCAGCGACGTTGATCCCCATTGCACTGCGCGCCCTGAAAGTGGATCCGGCCCTGGCGTCCGCAGTCTTTATTACGACGCTCACTGATATGTTCGGTTTTTTCGCGTTCCTGGGTCTGGCGACCGTGTTCCTTCAGTATCTCGACTAAAATAGGGCTGGCTTTCGCTACCCAATGCCGCTATACACGGCCGATGCGCTGATCCTGCGCACTTACAAACTTGCTGAGTCAGATCGAATAGTCGTGTTCCTGACGAGCGACCGAGGCAAGCGCCGCGGGGTAGCCAGGGGCGCGCGCAAGACGCGCTCCCGTTTCGGGGGAGGGCTCGAACCTTTCACGCGCGCTCGCGTCGAATACTTCGAACGTGAGCAACGCGACCTCGTCCGTTTGTCGTATGTCGAACCGGTCGCCTCGCCACTCTCGTGCAGTAGCGGTGACGTCTTGGAACACGTCAGCTACTTTGCCGAGTTGGTGGATGCCTGGGCACTCGAAGCCGATCCGAACGACACGTTGTATCGATTGGGGGCATCGGTCGTCGATGCGCTCATAGCGGGGCTCCCGGTGGATCGGGTCGCGCGATACTTTGAGTACTGGCTGTTGCGTATCCAGGGTGTCTATCCCTCATTGGTTTCCTGTCACGAATGCGGTAGCACGCTCGAGGGAGGCGGAGCGATTGCGCGTGCCACGGGCGTGTTGCGGTGTCGTCGCTGTGGCGTCGACACGTCAGATGTCGACCTGCCGGCCGACGCCGTGGCGTTTCTTCGTGGCGCGGCCCGCGTGCGACCAGAGCGAGTAGGCGAATTGACGCTCAGTGGGCAGGGTGCACGACAGCTTGCCATTGCGCATCGTGCGCTGATCGCCATGCATCTCGACCGCGACTTGCGGTCGGCGCGGGTCTTGCGAGAACTCGGCGCCGGCCTGTCGAATTCGCCCAATCCGGCGAAGACGGAGTTTGTATCGTGATGTTTCAAGATCTCATCCAGGCGCTTTCCAAGTTTTGGGCATCGCATGGATGCTTGTTGCACCAGCCCTTAGATATCGAGGTCGGGGCGGGCACCATGCATCCCGCAACGTTTCTGCAAGTGCTGGGCCCGCGTCACTGGCGGGTCGCCTATGTCCAGCCGTCGCGGAGGCCTGCCGACGGTCGCTTTGGCGAAAATCCCAACCGGCTCTTCAAGCATCATCAGTTTCAGGTCATCCTGAAGCCGTCTCCGGACGATGCGCAAGGTCTCTATTTGAAGAGTCTCAGCGCGTGTGGCATAGACCCTACCCGTCATGACATACGGTTCGAAGAGGACAACTGGGAGTCGCCGACACTTGGGGCTTGGGGCATTGGGTGGCAGGTCTTGCTCGATGGTCTGGAGATCACGCAGTTCACGTATTTTCAACAGGCGGGAGGTCTCGACTTGTCGCCGATTTCGGTCGAGTTCACCTATGGACTCGAGCGGATTGCGATGCACCTCCAGGGCGTCGACAACGTCTACGACCTGATGTGGTCGCCCAGCGTGACCTACGGTGACGTGCGTCATCGCGAAGAGGTCGAGCAGTCGCGGTATGTGTTTGGAGACGTGGACATTCCGCACGAAGAGTTTGCGACCGTCCATCGACGACTGTTCGATGAGTACTTCCGTCTCGCGGAGCAGTTGTTGGCGTCGGGCGTGGTGTTTCCGGCCGTCGACTATTGTCTCAAGTGCTCACATGTCTTCAACGTCCTCGACGCCAGCGGGAGCATCGGCGTGACGGAACGCACCGCGTATATTCTCCGAGTCCGCCAGCTCGCAGTCGCGATCGCTGAGGCCCATGTGGCCGCGACCACTCCGCCATCGACAGAGAACGCCCATGTTTCGTGAGCTGCTGATCGAGATTGGGTGCGAGGAGATGCCTGCTCGGTGGCTCCCCTTGTTGAGGCGTCAACTTGGCGAGTTGCTCGGCGCGGCGCTGGATGACACCCGCCTGGAGTGGACCTCACCGGTTCAGGTGTTTGCCACTCCCCGACGTTTGGCGGTGAGCATTGCCGCCGTCGCGCCGCGACAGCGCGATGTTGAAGAAACCGTCACCGGCCCGCCGGTCCGAGCGGCTTTTGGTCCCGACGGGCAGCCAACCAAGGCGGCGATCGGATTTGCTCGAAAATATGGCGTCCGGGTTGAGGATCTCGAGCGGATGCAGACCAAGCGGGGGGAGTATCTTGGGGTCACCCGCCGGGAGCGCGGTGAGAAGGCCGGGGTGGTGCTACCAGTCGTCTTGACCCAAGTCTTACGGCGCCTCACATTTCCCAAGCAGATGAACTGGGATGCTCGTCTCAAGGACGGCGCCGAGACGTTTCTTTTTGGGCGTCCGATTCGATGGCTGCTCTTCTTGTATGACGGCAAGGTCGTGCCCTATGAGATCTTGCGCAGCGAGGCGGCGACCAGCGCGGGGGTAAGAACCGTGAAGGCCGCGGCCATCACGTATGGGCACCGGATCTTTAGCCGCGACGGCACACCGGGCCGACCGCTCCGGGTCCGCTCGTTGGATGCCTACAAGAAAGCGCTAGCCGCAAACTATGTCGTCATCGAGCGGGACGTCCGCCGCGCTCGAATCGCCCGAAAACTGGCGGCCTGCGCAAAAAAGGTCGGCGGCGAGGTGGCAGCCGATGCAGCCCGTAGCATGCTCCTGGACGACGTTCCGGATTTGGTCGAGTATCCCTCCGTTGTGACCGGCACCTTTCCAGAGGAATTTCTGACTCTTCCGGACGAGGTGCTGAAGACAACGATGATTCATCATCAGCACTACTTTCCGATTGCACGGAATGGCCGTTTGGCACCGCACTTTCTCGCGGTCACAAACACCCCGCGAGACAATGTCGCCCGGATTGCACGCAACTCGGAACGGGTGTTGATCGCGCGTCTCCGAGATGCCAGGTTTTTCTGGGACGCGGACCGCAAGGGTCGGCTGGACGATCGACTCGACCGTCTTGACACGCTGCTCTTTCACAAGAAGCTTGGAAGCTATCGACAAAAGACTGAACGGACCAGTGCGCTGGCGACCCGGATTGCCAGCGAACTCCTCGACCTAGACCCCGAGGCCGCGGCCGCCGCCGGGCGGGCAGGACTGTTGTGTAAGGCTGACTTGGCGACCGATATGGTCGGCGAGTTTCCCGAACTGCAAGGCCAGATGGGTGGTGTCTATGCTCGGGAACAAGGCGAACCGGAACGGGTGTGGCGTGCGGTCTATCACCACTATCTGCCCGTCGGTGTCGTCGCCACTGACCCGCCCTCGAGAACCGACCTCGGGGCCGCGGCCGCTACCTGGGCAGCGGTTGCGCTCGCGGACAAGCTCGATACCTTGGTCGGACTCTTCCAGGCTGGTGAGCGGCCGACGGGCTCCCGCGACCCACTGGGGCTCCGGCGGCAAGCGCAAGGCGTCATTCGCGTCTTGATCGACCTCCCGGAGCTCACCGGGTTGTCAGCACGTGTGTCGTTGGGGGCGCTGCTACGGATGGCCGGCGACCTGCATGGACAGCCCGACGAAGAAACACAGGCGCGCCAGACGTCGTTTGTCCGAGAACGCCTTCGCTCCGTCCTGGAAGAGCGCGGTGGCGACGTGCGCAATGTCAGGGCGGTTACTCATCAGGCATCCTTGGACGACGTCTGTCCATTGGACGCGCGGCGAAAGCTTGAAGTGCTCCCAGAATTCACGGGGTCCGAACGCTTTCAGCAGCTCGCTACCGTGTTCAAGCGGGTCAAGAACATCGCGCGGGAGCTGGGAGATCGCCCGGATGCGACGGTCACGCATCGGAGCCAGGACTTGACCGAGGTGGCGTCACGTCTCACCGAGCCGGCGGAGCGCGCCTTACTGGACGAGTTGACACGGCGAGGTGCCGCAATCGACACCGCCATCGCAACGGGCACAGACTATCGTGGCGCTTTTGGTGAGGCATCGGAGTTTGGGCCCGCCGTCGACAGGTTTTTCAATGAAGTATTCGTGATGGTCGACGACATGTCTCTTCGGGATGCCAGGCTTCGTCTGATGCGGCGGCTGGAAGAGACGGTCGAGCTACTGGCGGATGTGTCAGAGCTCGTCCCGGAAGCGAGTGGCAGATAGCCGCTTTCCCTCATCTGGCAAAATACACAACTACCTTGGGGCCCACCGAACGTAATGACAAAAAAAGCAATGAAGAAAAAGACAAAGACGGCTTCCCGGACGAAGCGGGGTCACAAGCATGTGTATTTCTTTGGTGGCGGTGTCGCTGACGGCGACGGCAGCTTGCGTGACCTCCTCGGCGGTAAGGGCGCCGGTCTGGCAGAGATGAGCAGTGCCGGTCTGCCGGTGCCCCCGGGGTTTACGGTCTCCACCGCAGTGTGCTCGCTCTATGAGGCCAGTGGAAACGCGGTCCCGGATACCGTCGAACGGGAGATGGAGACGCATCTTCGGGCGCTCGAGAAGCTCACAGGGTCGACGCTGGGCGCATCCGCCGAACCGCTCCTGGTGTCCGTGCGGTCCGGAGCAAAGTTCTCGATGCCCGGGATGATGGACACGATCTTGAACCTGGGTCTGAACGACGAGGCGGTCGAGGGGCTCAAACAGCGCACGTCGAACGGGCGGTTTGCATTTGATAGCTATCGCCGGTTGATCCAGATGTTTGGCAACGTTGTCCTCGAGCTCCCGAAGGAAGCGTTCGAACAGGAGTTTGATGGGGTCAAGGCCGAACGCGGCGTAAAGCTTGACACGAAGCTCGGCGAGGACGCGCTCAGAGAGGTGGTCCGGCGGTACAAGGACGTCATTCGTCGCCAGGCCCGTCGGTCGTTTCCCCAGGATGCGAGGGAGCAGCTCCGTATGGCCAGGGACGCGGTGTTTCGGTCGTGGCAAAACCCGCGAGCGATCGAATACCGACGGATCTACGACATTCCTGATGAAATCGGGACCGCGGTAAACGTGCAGGCGATGGTGTTTGGAAACAGCGGCGAGCGGTCCGCGACCGGTGTCGGATTCACCCGGAATCCCGCGACAGGGGCCAAGGAGTTCTATGGTGAGTTCCTCGTCAACGCCCAAGGCGAGGACGTCGTGGCCGGTATCCGGACACCCCAGCCAATCCGAGATCTCGAGGCGGTCATGCCAAAGGCCTATCGGCGGCTTCGGCAGATCACGACTCGTCTCGAGCGTCACTACAAGGACATCCAGGATTTTGAGTTCACCATTCAGGATGACCAGCTCTTTATGCTCCAAACTCGTAACGGGAAACGCACCGGGCACGCCGCGGTGGTGATCGCGACCGACTTTGTCAAGGAACGACTGGTGACCACGACCGAGGCGTTGCTGCTGGTCGACCCCGATGCGCTGTCACAACTCCTGGCGCCGGTGTTTGACCCCAAGGCGTGGAAGGCTCTCCCTGTCGCAACAAACGGGTTGCCTGCGTCACCGGGCGCGGCTTCGGGTCATGTCGTATTTACGGCGGACGATGCGGTGGCGTGGACAGAGCGCGGCAAGGAGGTTGTGCTGGTCCGCAAGGAAACGGTGCCGGACGACATTCATGGGATGCATGTCGCAAAAGGTGTCCTGACAGCGACCGGTGGGATGACCTCCCATGCAGCGGTCGTCGGCCGACAGATGGGAAAGCCATCGGTTGTCGGGGCCGGCGAGCTGGATGTATCGGAGGAGCGGCGGTCGGTCTCGATCCACGGCGAGACTCTCAAGGAAGGGGACTTCATCTCGTTTGACGGATTGACTGGTGACGTCAAGGTCGGGAAGGCCGCGACAAAGCCGAGCGAGATCCTCCAAGTCTTGACGGGTGAGCTTTCGTCAAAGCGGTCCGATATTTATCAGCGGTTCGAAAAGCTCCTGAGCTGGGCCGACAGAGTGCGCACATTGGGGATTCGGGCGAACGCCGACCAACCGGAGCAAGCGACCGTCGCTCACGCGTTTGGGGCGCGAGGCATCGGTCTGTGTCGGACCGAGCACATGTTCTTTGGGAAGGACCGGTTGCCGATCATGCAGCGCATGATCTTGGCGAACAACGAAGATGACCGCCGAGCCGCGCTCGACGAGCTGCGGCCTTATCAGACTCAAGATTTCTGCGGGATTTTCAAAGCAATGCCCGGCGAGCCGGTCACGATCAGGCTGGTTGATCCACCGTTGCACGAGTTTTTGCCAAAACGCGAAGACTTGATGGTCGATCTGAAAACGCTCCAGTTGGGCAAGGCCTCGAAGAGACTGGTCAAGAAGAAGAGCGATCTCCTCCGTCGCGTCGAGCAGTTGCACGAGTTCAATCCCATGATGGGGCATCGAGGGGTCCGGCTGGGTATCAGCTATCCGGAGATTACCGCGATGCAAACGCGCGCCATCATCGAGGCCGCCTGTCAGTTGAAGAAGGAAGGGATTCGCGTCGTTCCTGAGATCATGATTCCGCTGGTGGGCCACGTCAGGGAGTTTCAGGATCAGAAGGCGGTGGTGACACGAGTCGCGACCGAAACCATGCGTGCGGCCGGGTTCAAGGTGAAGTATCTGGTCGGGACGATGATCGAAGTCCCCCGGGGGGCCCTCACCGCAAGAGCCATCGCGGCCGAAGCCGACTTCTTCTCCTTTGGCACAAATGATCTCACCCAGATGGCGTTCGGCTTTTCTCGAGACGACGCCGCGAAGTTTCTCCGCGTCTATCGTGACAAGCGGATTCTCGACCGGGACCCGTTCTCGTCGATCGATGTCGAGGGCGTAGGTCAACTGGTGCGGCTGGGCGCGACCGAAGGCCGAGCGGCCAAACCTGGGCTCAAGCTCGGAGTGTGTGGTGAGCACGGCGGCGACCCCGCGTCCATTCAGTTTTTTGCGGAGGTTGGTCTCGACTACGTCAGCGCGTCGCCCTATCGGGTTCCGACCGCGCGTCTGGCCGCCGCGCATGCTGCGCTGCAGGAGCGGTAGCCTTCACAGGCGTCCGGAAGAGCGCTGCGATGGGTCGAATTAGTCGGCTGACGGCTGAGCTCGCGAACCAGATCGCGGCCGGAGAGGTGGTCGAAAGACCGGCTTCCGCCGTCAAAGAACTGGTCGAAAACGCGCTTGACGCCAATGCGCGTCGCGTGAGCGTCACCATAGAACTTGGCGGCAAACGGCTTATTCGTATCGAAGATGACGGCGAGGGTATGGTCGCCGGCGACGCCGAGCTTGCGCTCGAGCGACACGCCACGAGCAAGCTCAGTTGTCTCGAAGATCTCGGGGCGATTGCCACTCTCGGATTCCGCGGTGAGGCGTTGCCAAGCATCGCGTCCGTGTCGCACCTGACGCTTCGCACGCGAGCTCGTGATACCACGCACGGCACCCTGCTGCGGGTGGACGGGGGCGTCGTTGGTCCGCCGCGTGATGTCGGGATGCCGGAGGGCACCGTCGTCGAGGTCACCGATCTCTTTTACAACGTTCCGGCCCGTCGCAAGTTTCTCAAATCCGACGGCGCCGAGTCGTCGCACATCTCGCGCGCGGTCACCCAGCTTTCGCTCGGATATCCCGCGGTCGGGTTCACCCTCACCAGCGGTAAGCGCCAGCTCCTCGGGTGTCCACCCGTCGCTCAGCTTTCAGACCGTTTCTTTCAGCTGTATGGCGAACGCAATGACCTCGTCGAGGTCGCAAAGACGGCAGGTGGGGTCAGCGTGCGTGGATACATTGCCGCGTTGGCCAACGATGGTTCGACGGGTGGGCCCGTTCGGGGGCCACAGAACATCTTTGTCAACAGTCGAATCGTCAAAGACCGAACCATCGCCCATGCCATCCACGAGGCATATAGCCGGGCGACCATCAAAGCCCGAATGCCAGAAGTGCACCTGTTTATCGAGCTTCCGTCGGACCGGGTCGATGTCAACGTTCACCCCACAAAGGCTGAGGTGCGGTTTCTCGAGCAGTCCTTTATTCATGAGCTCTTGAGACGTGCGCTGGGTGAGGCGTTGGGGTCATCTTCGTCGACGCCGGTGTCGTTGTCACCGTCTCTGGCGGGACCGGCGCCGTCCGCGCGTTCCATTCCAGGCATCGTCGACGGCATGGCCGCACCGAGTCGATGGGCAGGAGTGACCCAGGTATTTGCCAGGGAGAGCGGTGCCACCGCCTACGCGTCAGGCGCTGACCTCGCAGACTCTCCGGTGTCGTCCCCCGCGAAAGACGGGCACGACGCCACGGTCTCGTCCACGGTAGCGACCGGTCCGCTCATGCCGTTGGGTCAGTTCCGCGATACGTTCATCATTGCCGTCGACACCAATGGGATCGCCATCGTGGACCAACACGTCGCACACGAGCGTGTCCTCTACGAACGCGTGATGGGACGACTGACGGATGGCCCGCTGGAAGGGCAAGGGCTCTTGACGCCGATCATGGTCGAACTGCCGCCCGGCCAGCGAGACGCACTGACCGCCCACGGGGCACACCTGGCCCGACTTGGCTTTGACGTCGAAGCGTTTGGCGGCGAGAGTATCCGAATCGCGACCGTGCCGAGCCTGTTGAGTGTGGGCGAAGCCGAGACCGCCGTACGTGCAGTCGCCTCAGATCTGGAAGGGCTTGACGAGGGCGCGGCCGTTGAAGAGGTGCTCAAGCGGATCGCTGCGACGACGGCGTGTCACGCTGCGGTTAAGGCCAACGACCGGCTGACCCAGGAGAAGATGCTCTACATCCTGGACGAGCTTCGTCATACCGAATACTCCACCGTGTGCCCGCATGGTCGCCCCGTCGTCCTACGGCTGACGCGTCATGAGATCGAGAGACGGTTCGAGCGGATCTAGGGGACTGGCCATGCAGTCCGCTAGAACTTGAAACGGAGGCCACCTGCCAGGTGAAGGCCGCCGAGCTCGATCGCGGGGTGAAAAGACCCGTCGAGTACGAAAGCCGGAGTGGCCCGGCTGTAACGGGCAAGAATGCCCAGGCCGAGGCTCCGTGCCACGAAATACGACAGGTCGAACGAGACGTTGTAGCCGACCCCGTTGACCGAGATCCCGTCCGTCGTGTGAGACTCGACGCTGACCTCGTCGAACGGAAAACCACTCTCACTCGTCGTCAGTCCGGTGACGATATCCTGTCTGGCATCAAAAAACGTCGGGCCAAACGCAAAGGTGAATCGCAGTGACGAGCTCAGAGGGATCCAGAACTGGGCTTGCGGATGTATAGCCAGCTCACTGTGAACGAGCCCGGGCACGCTTGATGTCACCGTTCGATGGAAGTCGAAGAAGAACGGATTTGGTATCGCCGAAGTAACCGTCGCGGTCTCTCGACCCTGTAGAAACGACGCGGCGATGCCGACACCAAACCATCCTGCGAGACGCATCGCGACGGCGCCATCGTAGACCGTATCCGGTCCGATGGTCTGGGTACCCATCAGGTTTCCGGATTCGGCGAAGAGCTCAAAGTCCGTCGTGTCGGTACGTGGCGATGGCAGCGTTTGCGCGCCGACGTTGAGATCCAGCGCGAATCGCGATGTGGCGGCTGCTTGGGCAAACGCCGTCGTCGAGAGCGCGACCACAAGACAAAAGAGGATGAGAACGGTGCAGGGGTGTAGGGGCATGATGTGTCTGTGACTGGCGACGTGTTACTCGATACCGACCGCCGACCACGCGGTCGAGATGGTCTGTTCCACGACCTGGTCGTCGCTGAGATCGCGGGCTGACTGGAGCGTGGCGTCGCGTGCCATGGAGAAGGTTGCGTCCGTGGGCAGCAGCATGGTGAGGGCACGATAAAAGATCTGCTCGACCAGCGCACGCTGCCCGACTCCCAGGCCTTCAACTCGGATACCCGACGTGCCGTTGATGCCGCCCTCGATGGTCAAATAGTATACGTGTGTCACGATCGTGGAGTTTGTATGGACGCCGCCATTGTCCGCGGTTCCCCTGAAACGACGCGAGTAATGGTCCGGGTCGCCCATCGACGGGGGATCGGATATCGAGCGAATGCCGCCCGGGATGAGGACGTCTTCCCCCACGGTGTAGTCGGCAGGCTCGAGAGCGTGACGACCAGTTTCGGCGACAAAGAACTCGGTGCCGAGACCGAGGAGGTCCGAGAACGCTTCGTTGAGTGCTCCGGATTCTCCCTGGTATACGAACCGAGATGTGTAGTGGGAGACCGCGTGGCCGATCTCGTGCGCGACGATGTCAAGAGCGCTGGCGAAAAAGTCAACCACCTGCCCCAAGGGGGCGAGGCGTTCTCCGGGGGGGAGACCTTCACCAAAGAGGAGGACGTCCCGGAGTCCGCAGTCTTGACAGAAAAATGCATTGAGATGAAACAACGAGGCGACTTCGTCCGACACGGTAAAAAACTCTGAGCGTCGAATCGGATGCACCAGGACGGTGATCGGACCATTTTCGCCGTCGAGACCGGCGCGCCCGAATCGATAGTGGAGGTAGTCGAGCGTCCAGCCGGTGCCCGTGTGCGCATCGACGCTCACACCGTCCGTCCAGATGTTGTCGGTGTCGCTCGCGAGGTCGACGTCGACAAGGGGCGTGACAGCGTTGAGGATATCGAGGGCGTGCTTCCAGTCGCCTTTGAGGTCGTATGTCGAGATCGCCGTCTGACGTAGGCCGTCCTTTGCGACAAACCTCCCGCCAGTATTTTGTACGCTGAGCTTCTTGAGGTCGCCTTTTGTCCCCCGACCGTGACCGACTGCGCAGTCGGCGCATTGAAATGGGGCGCCTTGAGCGCGCAGTCGCGAACGGGTCGAGACGACACTACCGGTGTGCGCATCGACCTCGCGTACGACCGGGCGACCCGCGAGGGGGCCAAACGTGTCGAAGGAGGTGACGTCATATACAAGCTGGTACTCGTACTCGGCGACGCGTGACTGCGCCGGTACCGTTGGGGCGAGGACGATCGCCAACGTGGGGAGGGTGGCGCCTGCATGACCGTGACCGGCCGCGAGGGCGATCCGTAGTGCATCCTCCGGCGTGAGCGTTGGTCGCGTGTCAATGGAGACGTCGGGATGGATCCTGCCAAAGACGGTGATCGTCGCCCCGAGGTGGGTCTGGACCCGAATGTCGCCGCCCTTGACTCGTACGCCCTGGTGATGTTGGACGAAACGTTGATGCACCCGTCCGGGGACCATCGGGTCGGGCGTGACCTCGCCGGACCGGAGGTCGTTCCGTCGTTGCATTTTCTCGAGGACGTTCTGAGCTCGCTCAAGGTCATCGGACTGGGTCGCGGTGATCGTCAGAGGGCCCAGAGCAGGTTGCGCACACAACACGGCGGTCGTCAGCGCTGCAGTGGCGACGTGCCCGACCATGAAGCGTTGGACTCGGAGGAGACGGTGCGCTGGCTGGTCTGGGGATGGCACGAATGGCTCAGTGTACAAGCCTTTTTGGGGGCGGGCCGCCCGCGATGACGTCTCGGTGCAGAGAAGGATGACGATGGGGTGCGGCGGGGCGCCGTCTCTCGGCGCCGCGCGGGACCGCGACCGTGCCGGAAGCCGAAACGGGGCGCTATGCGGTGGGGCCGCCGGTCACGATAACCCGCAGGGCGTTCACCAACGCCGTCATGTCGTCGCGGTCGTTGTAGACGTGGGGGGCTACTCTGACGGCCTGGCCGCGCACCGACACGCTTACCTGTTGTGCAGCCAGGACCGCCTTCACCGTGTCGACGTCTATGGGGGCCGGCGGGCGAACGCCAAAGAGATGAGAGGCTCTGTCCGCTGCCGGTTCAATCCAGCATCCAAGATTGATAAGTTCGGGAATGACGTCAGCGATAAGCGTGGCGCAATAGTTCTGGATGGCGTCGGGACGCCAGCGGAGGACCTGCGTGAGTCCGGCCTCCAGCATGGGGAGCAGCACGAAATTTGAGCGCTCTCCCACATCGTATCGAAGGGCTCCCGGTTGATAGGTAGGGCTGTAGTCAACGAGTCCGGCAAAGTCCTCGCTGCCTTTGCGCGCGATCCAATTTTCCTCGATGGGAATCCCGTCGTCATAGGCGGGGCCAAAATACGCCAGACCAACGGAGTAGGGACCCGTCAGCCATTTGTAACCCGCACAGACCAATGCGTCGGGCCTTGTCTCGTCCACGTCGAAGGGGAGGGCGCCTACCGATTGCGTGCCGTCCACGATCAGCGTCGCGCCACACTCGTGCGCGCGCCGACGAATTCGCCCGAGGTCGAATCGTGTTCCGTGAGCCCAATGAAGCACCGGCAGGACAACCGTCGCGGTGTCCGGGTCTACAGCCTCTACGACCGCGTCGTTCCAGCGCTGACCATGGCGCTCCGTCGGTTCCGGCTCGGCGACGACCCGGAGGGTCGCGCCGGTCGCGTCGCAGGCCCGTTGCCAGGTGTAGATCGCGCTAGGAAACTGCTCGTGCACAACGACCACGTTCTGGCCCGGCATCAGTGGGGTGTTACGGGCGAGGGTGGCCATGGCATAGGACACCGAAGGGATGATGGCCACGCGTTGTGGGGAGTCGATGTTGACGAGCCGTGCGAACAGGTGCCGCACGCGTTCGCTGGACGCAAAGAAATCCTCCGGGGTCAACCGGGCGGGTATACGTAGTTGGTCTACCGCCTCGCGCGCGGCGTTGGCAACCTGGTCTGAGACCGGTGCCATGAACGCGCAGTTGAGGTAGTGCAGGTCACGTGGCAGCGCGAACAGGTCGCGTTGACAGTCCATTGGCCGTCCGCCGACGCGCCGAATACCTTCGTCCGCGCGGGCTGCGGTTCCCGCGTCTCGCGTCTCTGGAGGTTGATGTGCCACGCCGAGATGTCCTGAGTAGTCATCGTATACCGCCGGCGACCCAGAGTGTGCGCAGTGATGCCATCTCGCGTGTGGAAGACGTGTGCGAACGGGGGTTATACGATCAGTGCAATATCCGAGAGTCCGAATCTCGCCGACATGGAGCGACGACATCCCGACTCGTGGCTCGACTACTTTATTCTGGACACATTTGGCTTCTTGAGAGGTTCATGACTGCAATCCTCGGGATTTCCGCTTTCTATCATGATTCCGCGGCGGCGTTGGTTGTTGATGGGGACATCGTCGCCGCTGCGCAGGAGGAGCGTTTCACGCGGAAGAAACACGACCATAGATTTCCGCGTCACGCGATTGACTACTGCCTTGCAGAGGCCGGTCTCGCTTCGGACCAGCTTGACATCGTGACGTTCTACGAGAAGCCGCTCGTCAAGTTCGAGCGCTTGCTCGAGACCTACGTTGGCTACGCACCGGTAGGGTTTAGGTCTTTCTTGGCCGGCATGCCGCAGTGGCTACGACAGAAGCTCTATCTTCCCCGCGAAATGGACCGTGGGCTCGACCACAATTACGCGGGTCGCTATGTCTTCACCGACCACCATGAATCACATGCGGCGAGCGCGTTCTTCCCCTCTCCATTCGAGGAAGCCGCCATTCTCACCGTCGACGGCGTCGGGGAGTGGACAACGTCGAGCTTTGGTGTCGGTCTCGGAAATCGGATCACACTTACTCACGAGCTAAGGTTTCCGCACTCTTTGGGCCTGCTGTATTCCGCATTTACCTACTTCACCGGATTCAAGGTCAACTCCGGCGAGTACAAGCTGATGGGGCTCGCGCCGTATGGCGAGCCTCGTTTTAAGGAGAGCATTTTACGCAACCTTCTTGATCTTAAGGACGACGGCTCATTCCGGATGGACATGTCCTATTTCAACTACTGTCAGGGACTGACCATGACGGGGCCGAAGTTCAATACGCTCTTCGACGGTCCCCCTCGTCGCCCGGAGTCTGCTGTAACCCAGCGCGAGATGGATATCGCAGCTTCCATTCAAGCGGTCACGGAAGAGGTCATTCTACGAATCGCGCGTCACGTCAGGCGAACCACGGGACAGCGGAATCTGGTGATGGCGGGTGGCGTGGCTCTCAACTGCGTCGCCAATGGTCGCGTCGTAGAGCAAGACATTTTCGACCGAGTGTGGATCCAGCCTGCGGCCGGGGATGCCGGAGGAGCGCTGGGAGCGGCTCTTTTTGTGTGGCACCAGCTACTGGACAAGCCGCGAGAAGTTGACGGGATTCACGACCGCCAGCACGCCTCACTCCTCGGCCCGAGCTTCTCGGAAACTGAGATTCGCAACTTTCTTGACGGCGCCGGCGCCACCTACCATCACCATTCGGACGAGGAGGAACTGCTCAATTCTCTGGCTGGCCAGATCGAAGCGGGCAAGGTCATCGGCTATTTTTCTGGTCGGATGGAGTTCGGGCCCCGCGCCCTGGGAGCTCGTTCGATCATCGGTGATGCCCGTTCGAGCGACATGCAGTCCGTCATGAATCTCAAGATCAAATTTCGAGAGTCATTTCGCCCGTTTGCACCGTGTGTGCTCCGCGAGCACGCTCATGAGTGGTTTACGGTACGCCCCAACGAGGACAGCCCCTATATGCTGCTGGTCGCTGGCGTGCATCCTGAGAAGCGACTCGCCGGGGCTGACGCTTCGGGCGAGAAGGGCATCGACCGGTTGCTTCAAGTCGTGCGCTCTGAGATCCCCGCCGTTACGCACGTTGATTGCTCGGCCCGAGTGCAAACCGTCGATGAGCATCGCCACGGACGGTTTTATCGGCTGATCCACGCATTCGATAGTCGCACGTCGTGTCCGGTCATCATCAACACGAGCTTCAATATTCGCGGCGAGCCGATCGTCTGCTTACCCGAAGATGCGTATCGCTGTTTTCTCGTCACGAACATGGACGTACTCGTCCTGGACGATTTCGTGCTTTTCAAGGAGGAACAACCGGTGGCCGAGGAGCATCTTGTTGAGCAGCATCTCGCTCGTTTCGAGTTGGATTGAGCAGATGGCATTGATAGAAGTCAACTGGCGTCCTTGCCATGACGAGCTCCGCAAGTTCGGTTACATATGTTTTGTCGTCTTCGGCGGTCTCGGTACGTGGCTGTTTTTTCGGGAGTCCGTACTGGGTGTCACACTCGACGCCGGACTTGCGCGAAAGATCGCTATTGGCTTGTGGGTCTTGGCCGCCGGCTCATTGGTCTTGAGTCGAATCTCGCCCCGGGCTCTGAGACCGCTCTTCGTGATACTGACCGCACTCAGTTTCCCGATCGGCTTCGTGATCTCTCACGTGCTGATGGCGTTGCTCTACTATGGAGTTCTTACGCCGGTGGCCATTTTCTTTAGGCTGATCGGTCGCGACGTGCTGCATCGCCGCTTCGACCGAGAGGCGCTGTCGTATTGGGAGCCGCGTCGTCAAACGACACCCGATCGGTATTTCAGACAGTTCTAGTCTCCTGTCTCCGTCTTACCTCGATCGTGTTCTGGCGCGCCGGACAAACGCGGTAAGGCGTCTTGGTTTAGAAGAGCGTGTAGATGAACGGCGCGGCCGCCGTCCCGCCGACGATGAGCAGACCACCCACAAGCAGGAACACCACGACGATCGGGAGCAGCCACCATTTCTTGTTGTCGCGCAGAAAGTTCCAGAAATCGCTGGCCAGGCTGTGCCGTTTCTCGAGCACGTGGGCGCTGAAATCGTTGTGGTTATCGGCCAAGGAGTCTGTCCTTTTTGGACCCTGCGACTGTTTTCGAGCGTGCCGTCCTCCTGAGTATGACACGCAGGAGTGGGGACGTAGATCTTCTGTTGGGTTGCGGCCTCAGAGGAGGTCTCTCTTGGACACTTTAGCCACTATTGAGTAGCGTGTCGATAGAACGCGTCTTCACTCGTCCACGCGAATCGAGCGGTTGCGCGGCGGGATCCAGCTTACGGCTGAACACGCGACGTGGGGCACGTTCTTGCTGGCACGGGGGCTCGTCCTCGACTTTCCTCTGCGACAGTCCACGAGGCGGTGGCTGGGTGTCCCGACATCGCGTCGCAAGGCCTTACCGCGTACCAGGGGCTCGACACTCTGCCTGGTCGCGGCTATGAAAAGGGTCGATGGAAACCGGCCCATTCACGGCACCGTGACGATTCTGAGCGCGCGTCCCAAGTGTGGCGAGGTGCCTTTCTTCGGCTAGTCTGGTGCACTACGATCCAAAGCAGGGTTTGACTGGCGCGAACGTCGTGCTGTTGCGCGGTTTCGGGTGGTTGGGCCAAACTTGCGCACCGAGAGGAACAGCATATGGAATCGGGCCCCCAAGGGGCACCGTCGTATTACGGGGATCTGAGCCGACTCAAGGAGCGTCTGCTGGCGATGGGAGGCGAAGCCGAGCAACAGGTTCGGAACGCGATCCGCGCTGTGGCCGAACCCAACGCCCAGTTGGCAGAGCAGGTCTTACGTGGCGATCGACCGATAAACGATCTGCACCTGGAGATCGACGAGCGCTGCCTGAACATCCTTGCTCGTCAGCCGCGGGAAGCAGGTGACCTTCGCGTGATCGTTTCCGGGCTCAAGATCAATGGTGACCTTGAGCGAATCGGGGATTTCGCCGTGAACATCGCGGAAGCGACGTTGTCATATCTCCGGCATCCGCCAGTCAAGCCGCTCATCGACATTCCGACCATGGGTGACATCGCCCAAGCGATGCTTCGGGATGCGCTCAACGCTTATGTTCGGCACGACCAGGGTCTCGCGACCGGCGTGCTTCATCGTGACGACGAGGTCGACGCGCTTAAGGACCGGGTTTTTCGCGAGCTCTTGCAATGCATGCGAGACACACCTGATCTGACTACATCGGCTCTTGAGCTGATTCTGGTCTCGCGTCATATCGAACGGGTGGCGGACCATGCGACGAACATCGCGGAAGATGTCATCTTCATGATTTCCGGACGCGACATACGACATCATGCCCAAGAGGGTGTAGAGACGGGATGACGACCGGGCGGCCCCCGCAACAGGTGCTCGTGGCTGAGGATGACGCCGACATTGCCGATCTGGTGGCCCACCATCTCGACCGCGCAGGGTATATCGCGAGCATCGTGCATTCCGGGGCCGATGTGCTGCCGTCAGCCAGGGAGCGCCGGCCAGACCTGATTGTGCTCGACTTGATGTTGCCAGGTCTGAACGGCCTGGACATTTGTCGGGTGGTGCGAGCGGAGTCGTCACTGGCTGACGTCCCGATCATCATGCTGACCGCCAAGACAGAAGAAAGCGATCGCATTGTGGGTCTCGAATTGGGCGCCGATGACTACGTGACAAAACCGTTCAGCCCAAAGGAGCTTGTAGCGCGGGTAGGCGCTGTGCTCAGACGGGCCGGTCGCGGACAGCCCGAATCACCGGCCCTGACGTTTGAATCGTTGGTCATCGACACCGACCGTCACGTCGTGTCGGTGCATGGCAACGAAGTGCGGTTGACCGCCAAGGAATTCCTGCTGCTCAAATACTTGGTCGAGCACCGCGGCCGAGTGCTGTCGCGCGACGTCTTGCTGTCGGATGTGTGGGGGTATCGTTACACCGGCGGCACTCGAACCGTTGATGTGCACATCCGCCGGTTGCGAGACAAGCTGCCCGCGCTGAGCCGTGCCATTGTGACCGTCAAGCAGTTTGGATACAAACTGACTGGCGGCGACTCGTAGCGGAGATGAGGCTCCGAACCCGTCTGTTCCTCGCGGTGTTTGCCATCGCCACGGTCAGCGTCCTGCTGGCAACGGCCTTCCTCGCGTCCACACTCGAACGACAGCTAATCGAGAGAATCGAGAGCCAGCTCGTGGTGGAAGCACGCTTGGCGGAACGGTTACTGACTTCTCTCTCTGCCGTCGACCGGTCAGGATCACGGCTGCACACCGAGGTCGACGAGTTGGCGGGAGTCGTGGGCGCGCGCGTGACGATCGTCGGGTTTGACGGGGTGGTGTTGGCCGATTCGGCGGAGGATCGCGATGGTCTCGCGACGATGGAAAATCACGCGCAGAGACCAGAGATCGCCAGCGCCCGTCGAATGGGGCTTGGCGTGTCTCGTCGATTTAGTACCACGGTCGGAAGACCCCTACTCTACGTCGCGGTTACCGCGGATGATCCGGTGATCGCCGCCGTGCGTTTGGCGTTACCGCTGACCGTGATCGACCAGCAGGTGGCCTCGATTCGTCGGGCTGCGGCCGTTGGTTTGTTTGTGGCCCTCACCGGTGCGGTCGTGCTGGCGTGGGTGACGTCCTTCGCGTTGAGTCGACGAGTGAGCTCGATCGCGGCGGCGGCCCGACGATACGCGGGCGGTGATTTGACTCCGCAGCGGGGGCACTACCGAGATGATGAGATCGGTACCGTTGCCCGCACGCTTGACGAGACGGTGCAAGAGCTCGGAGGACGGGTGGCCGAGTTGTCGAGAAATCGCCGGTTGACGGATGCCATTCTGGCGAGCATGGCCGAAGGTGTCCTTGTGGTTGACGCGACGGGACATGTGCGTATGGCGAACGAGGCGATCCGTCGGATGCTCCAGTTTTCGGAATCGCCCGTTGGCCGGCACTACATCGAGCTTGTCCGTCATCCCGACGTGGCGACGCGTATCGAGGCCGCGCTCGAGCACGGTCGGTCGAGCCGGGTCGAGATCACGGTTAATACGAGTCCTTGGAAGGTGTGTCTCGCCAGTACGACACGGTTTGTGGCCGCCGATGCCCCGGGCGTGATCGTCGTGCTTCACGACGTATCCGATTACCGGCGGGTCGAACAGATCCGTCAGGATTTTGTCGCCAGTGTCTCCCACGAGCTCAGAACGCCGTTGACGTCTATCCGGGGCGCAGTTGAGACGTTGTTGGACGACGCTGAGTCCGCCGCGGATCGTCGCTTCCCGGACATAATCGCCCGGAACACCACCCGGATGCAGCGGCTGGTCGACGATCTGCTGCGTCTCGCGAGACTGGATGCCGGGCAAGAGTCGGTCGACATCGTCGAGTGCTCGACCGTGTCTCTCTTCGGGGCGGTGGAGACCGAATTGGTACCGCTTCTGGAGGAGAAGCGTCAGCGTGTGGAAACACGTATCGAACCGGCGGCGAAGATGTTGCGCGTGGATTCCTTCAAGCTCCACGACGTGCTCAAGAACCTGCTCGAGAATGCGGCGCGATACGCTCCGGTGGACACGACCGTGACACTGACCGCAACGGTGCGGGAGGCGGCGAGTGTGCTGTCAGTGGAGGACCGTGGTCCGGGTATTCCGGATACGGATCTCCCTCGCGTGTTTGAACGTTTTTATCGGGTGGAGAGGTCACGGGCTCGAAACCCGGGCGGGACCGGGCTCGGTCTCGCGATTGTCAAGCATTTGGTGGGGCTCCACGGGGGGCACGTGTCAGCCGTGAATCGGATCGGCGGTGGCTGTTCGTTTGTCGTGGTATTGCCACAGGCAATCGGGGCGACCGGAGTGCTCACCGACAGCTCACCGTCCTGAGCCGTTCTCCAAGAAGGCGCGTAGTTTCCGGAACGCACGTCCCCGATGGCTGACGGTAGCCTTTCGCGCGCGAGAAACTTCGGCCAGCGTGCAGCCAAACGGGGGATAAAAGAAGATCGGGTCGTAGCCAAATCCGTCGACGCCGCGCGGGTCGGGAACGACCGTGCCCTCGACCGTCCCACCGGCTTCGAAGACGATCGCCTGACCGTCGGCGACGGCGAGCCTGCACACAAAGCGAGCCGTGCTTTCGGGCTGTCCACGCTCCGCGAGCTGCGTTCGAATATGAGAGAACTTCTCCGGATACGATGAGCCACGATACCGGGCGGAAAACACTCCTGGGGCGCCGTCCAACGCGTCGATCTCCAGCCCCGAATCCTCGGCCACCGTCAGTCGGCCGGTCAGCCCGCTGTAGTACCGCGCCTTTTGCCGGGCGTTCTCGGAGAACGTTTGGCCGTCTTCGGGAGCCTCGGCAATGTCCGGATACCGACTCAATCCGTCGAGCCGGACGGCCACACCATCCAGGATGTCTTGTATTTCGACGAGCTTCCCGGGATTTGTCGTCGCGACCAGCAATTTCATGACGCCTGGCCGACGTGCGAGAGATACTTATCGACGATACGTCGCTGTTGTCCGACGAGATCGGCGATGGCGCTGCCGGCCAACTCCAGAAGTCGCGCTAGCGTGTCGGGGCCAAACGGGTTTCGTTCGGCGGTGCCCTGGACCTCAATGAATTGTCCGCTCCCGGTCATGACGACGTTCATGTCGACATCGGCTTTGGAGTCCTCGGCGTATGCGAGATCGGACACTGGGTGGCCGCTCACGACGCCAATGCTGATCGCGGCGACGTAGTCGTTGATTGGCACCGTCTTCAACGTTCCCGCGGCGCGGAGCTTTTCGAGCGCGAGGACCAACGCGACAAAACCGCCGGTGATTGAGGCAGTCCGCGTGCCACCATCTGCCTGGAGCACATCGCAGTCCACCCAGATCGTCCGTTCGCCGAGAGCGTCGAGTCGGGTGACGGCGCGGAGCGAGCGACCAATAAGCCGCTGGATCTCCTGCGTCCGACCACCCAAACGGCCTTTGGTGGCCTCGCGGGTGGTTCGGGTGCTCGTCGCGCGGGGGAGCATGCCGTATTCCGCCGTCACCCATCCTTTGCCTGTGCCGCGCAGAAACGGAGGCACGCGGTCTTCGGCACTGGCGGTGCAAATCACTTTCGTGTCGCCGGCTTCGATGAGCACCGAGCCCTCGGCGTGCATCGCCCAGTGAGGTGTCAGACGCGTCGGCCGGATCTCATCGGCACGTCGGGCATCGGGTCGGACGTAGGGCGATACAGGTGGGGTGTTCGATTGAGCGGTCGGTTGAGACACAAGCGGCTCCGAGTGAATGAGAGAAACGGTGGCCGGCCGCGCGCGATGGCGACCCGCACAGGCGCACGTCTGCTGATAAGGGTCCTATTCTTCGGCGGTGGAGGCGTTGGCGAATTGGGCCCCGTTGACCGGTTCCGCGACCCACTTCATATTCCGGGCCAGGGGATGACGGAGGTCGACGTGACCGGCCAGCGTGTCAACTTCGTGTCCTTCGACCAGAATCTGCACCGCGGAGATCTCGGGAACATTGGTGGTCAGCGCGTTGACGAGGGCATAGACGGTGAACAGCTCATCGAGCGAGCCACCGGCGTGACCGCGACTGACGTCACCCGTGAGGTCAATAAAGGCGTCGCCGGTCGTCGTGAGATACACCGCGCGAATACCAGTGCCCTCCGGGACGGGCGACGTCAGCGGGGCCGGGGGCGGTGCTAGCTGGCGTTCCAAAACGAGTCGGGCTCTCTGCATCGGGTCGTAGCGACCGCGCGGCACATCGTCGCCGACCTCCTCAGGCGGTAACTGAGTCTCACGCTCGACCAACGCCAGCCCGTTGCCGGCGACGAAATAGAGTGTGACCTGGTCGGTGGCTGCTGGCGACGCGGTGTCGACCCCCTGGGCGCCGGAGCCCCCAGCGTTGGGGGCACGGCGTTGCCACCCGGCCACAAACATGGCGGCGGCAACCCCGACGAGAAGGACGCCAACCCCTACCGCGCAGAGGACCCGTCCTCGCGGGCGGCTCGATGAGGGCACCGCGCTGGTGGTTCGCAAGCTCGGGATGGCTAGCCTCCTGAAGATGGGCTCGGGCGACCGAGCGTGTCCCGAAATCGTAGGATGCCGTCGATGATGGCGCCGACCACCGCGTTCTGAAAGGCTCCGCTGGTCAATCGGGCGTGGTCCTGGGGATTAGAGATGTATCCCATCTCGATGAGTACGGCTGGCATGTTTGCCCCCACGAGCACCCGAAACGGGGCATCCTGCACGCCTCGGCTACTCATCGGGATACGACGGCTGAGCGATCGGTGGATGACGGTCGCCAGCTGCGCGGACTGATCGAGATATCGTGTTTGCGCGGTATCCCACTCGACGAGGTCGAGGGCACGGGTGCCGCCGCCGACGAGTGGGATCGCCGCCGCTGCCCGTTCCGCGGGGTCATCTGCCGCTGCGTCAGCCTCTTCCTCTCCAGACTGTTGCGCGCTCACCTCCTCCGCGCCGGAAGCGTCCGCAACGTATCCCTCTACTCCGAGATAGTACACTTCGGCGCCGCTCACGGTAGGTTGAACCGACGAATTGACATGCAGGCTGATGAAGAGGTCCGCTTTGTTGTTGTTCGCAACGGCTGCCCTGGCGTCGAGGTCGACCGTGTCGTCGCGGCTGCGCGTGAGCACGACGCGTAACCCGAGCTGCCGTTGGATGGCGTCTCGTAGCCGGCGGGTTACGCTCAGTGTGATGTCTTTCTCGACGACATCCTCGCCCTGCCCGCCGAGATCCGCTCCGCCATGACCAGCGTCAATAGCCACCACGCGGAGCGTCGGCGTCGCCGAGACGTCCCGTAGGATGTCGAGCTCGCGGGCGGCATCGGCCGAGTTTCCCGCCGGTCTCACGGGCGCCCCGACGGAGGAGGGCTCAGGACCGGTTGCGGCTCTTGGGTCGGCTGCACGGAGCGTGAGCACAATTTCGGTCCGGTCATCTCCATCGGGCCGGGTCGCCACGTCAAACGAATCGAAGCTCGGGCCGACCTCGACTCGGAGGGCCGCCGACGAATCAGCAGCCGTGAAGCGCGAGACGAAGCGCCCATCGGGTGATGGCAGGGGGCGGAGGTCGAGGCCGCTGGCCTCAAACTGTAGAACGAGCGCGCCCTGTTCCTCAGCGAGCGTGAATGGCGTGTCCGGTGCGACGATCACGCTGAGTCGACCACTGCTCCGGCGCGCACGATAGGCGGTGGTGACGGTGGGCACGTCCACATCACCGACGAGGATCAACCGGGAACGAGGCCGCACCGCGATCTCTTCGTCGTAGACTTGGTCGAGTGCTTGATTCAGAAAGCTGAGCGGAACTCTCCAAACGCCTCCGGTTTTCACCGGGGCCGCTCTCAGCGAGACCAGCTGTCCAGCGACCGAGACGAGACGGTCGCCCTCGGTCAGAATGATCGTCTGTCCCCGATACGAGACACGTACCCGACCCGGGGTCAGCTCGCCGAGGAGGTCGAGGTCGAACAGCCGGACGAGGTCATTCAAAGCCACCATGTCTCGCCCGCGGGTGGTTGTCGTCGCGATCGTGCGGCGGCCGTCGGGGAATACGAGGGTGAGCAAGTCAGACTGAGCGCCTAGCCGGGCACCGCCCGTGACGGCGATAAGGTAGACGACCCCGCACGCGAGACCTAGGAGACGTGACATGGTTGAAGAAACACGGTGTTTTCAGTAAGTCCGGGTGTGCGGCTCTTTTGCAGCGAGCCCTTATTGAGCGAGATAGAGGACACGACCCTCACCGTCCAACGATGATAGTGTACAGCGCCGAGGAGACTCGAGTGACCCGAACGAGCCAAAGGCTCAGCGCCCTGATTGTTCCGTGTCTGCCAGCGCGTTGGCTGCGACCTTGCGCTGATGCTTGGTGACAACGTGTATGAGAATGGCATCGAGGTCGACGAACGGCGTGACCGGTGGAAAATCCTTTTTGGTCATCATCCGGTCTACAACAGTGGACACCATCGGAATGACGGCAACGAGCAGCGGACGCGGGCGCTTCTGGAAGAACCGCTCATACGCGAGTGTGGTGTCCATTTCTATCTGTCCGAGCATGCCCATCATCAAGAACATTTGACTATCGACGGATTCGAGCAAGTCATTCAGGGGGCTGCCGCCAGATCAAAGGGCAACAATCGCGCGCGTCGTGACCCGCAGGTCCGACAACGTTTTTTCTCGAAGACCTTTGGGTTTGCCGTGCTCACGTTGGATGTCGCCCTTGCGCGTCTCGATTTCTACGACGTTCTGAACACCGCGGAACGAACTTGACGCGTGACCACGCTAGCGGCAGACGAGGTCGTGCGGTCGTACTCCTGCTGCGGAGCCCGGGGTGATGTCGGGCACCCGATGCGGGCTCAGACGCCGTGCCCCTTTGACTAATGGCACCAGGTGTCCGACGTCACATGCGCGCCGGACCGAGATGGAATACCTGTCAAACGACGTATTGCGACCGCTCTGGGAATACCTGGCCGTCTCCGAAACGCCGCGGCCGGCCGACGTGATTTTCGTGTTTGGCAGCGGCGACCTCCGCGTACCGACTCGTGCCGCCGAATTGTTTCGTCAGGGCTACGCGCCACGCGCGCTCGTGACAGGCAGCTTTGGGCCAATGACCCGGCACGTGTTTCCGAAACCCGAGGCCGATGTGTTTGCTGACTGCTTGGTCGCCCAGGGCGTACCGAGGGCGGCGATCGTCACTGAGGACGAGGCGACGAATACGCTCGAGAACGTCCGGCTTGGAATGTCAGCGCTGCGTGCGGCAGGGGTTCATCCGAGGACAGCGTTGCTGGTCGCCAAAGAATTTGTCATGCGGCGCTGTGTCGCCACGTTCGAAAAGCAGTATCCGGAGGTCCAGGTGACGCCGTGTCCACCCACGGGCGGTATGGCCGAGGCACGAGACCGGAGCCCCGTGGCGTTTGCGACGCGCCTCGTGGCCGAGATCGACCGGCTCGACCGGTATGGTGGCCGCGGCGACATCCGGCCGCAAACTGTAGGTCCCTCCGTGCGAGATGCGGCGCAGGCCATCGATACAGGTCTGGGGGGGGGGCGTTATCGCCGCCCGCTCAATTGAGCACTCGGATAAGAGACCGGGCGCGTGGGCTCAGTCTTGCCGAATAGTGGTCACAACGAGATCCGCGTTTAGGGTCCTTGGGGAGTTTCTGGCGGTGCACCGTGGAGCACAGCCCCCAGAAAACGTTCGACGGCGTAGGTTGTGATCTGGCCGCAGGGACCACTGAAGACGTAGTCGCACCCATGGGTGGCCCAGGGCATACGGACCATGAGATGGGTGACGCCTTCCTCTAGCAAGCGCGCGCTGACAAACTCCGCGTGAAATGGCGAGACGTGCTCATCGCGGAGGCCTTGGATAAATAGAGTGGGTGGCGTGAATTCGTCGACAAACGAACTTGGCTCCGCCGCGTCGTAGGTCTCGCCATGGGTGAGAGGCGACCCACCCAGATAGAGCTCGAGTACCCCACTCGAATCGACAATGCGCGGCTTGGCCGGGTTGTGATATCCCCATCGAAGGGCGGTCGGTGCGTATAGTGAGACGACCGCCCGAATGGCGGGGTCGGCCAGGGTGTAGCCGGCGAGAAGCGCGATTTGTCCACCGGTCGACCGTCCGAGGAGGGCAAATCGTGTGGGATCTACTCCGTGGGTGGTCTCCAAATTTTTGAGATACCGGATAGCGGCGGCAACGTCTTCCTGGGCAGCCGGAAATGACCAGGCGGGGGCGAGACGATAGCCAACACTCGCGACGACATACCCCCGCGCCGCGAGGTATTGGCTCAGCTTTGGGAGCTGACGCTGGTCGCCGTCGGTCCATCCGCCTCCATGAACAACGACTACCGTGGGTCGGGGCTCTGAGCCAAACCGGGGGCGATACAGATCCAAAGTGAGGTTCTCGCCGGTCGCCGTGTCCAGACTGTAGACATGTTCGTCGAGAAGGACCTCCCCGGTCGATACCCCGAAGACCAGGTCAGACACGACAAGCGGCGACGGTCGAGCTGCTTCGTCGGTGGTAGACAACCGCGGTGGGGCGCCGAAGGTTGTCTCGAGCGCTGCCGCGATGGTGGGGGCTGCCATGAGCGCGCGGGTCACCGGTGACAGGAGGAGTACGACTCCGGTGAGGGTCAGCATCGCCGCCGTGCCGTGGAGCCAGGAGCGGCGGAAGCCAGGGAGAAGCAGCAGGCTGACCGCTCCCAGCCAGTGCCCCCATCCCCCGACGAGCACACTGGTTTGCCACATAAGGGACGTGTACGGTGCGACGACGGCTATGATGCCCAGACTCGCGACCACCATGCCGAGCACGAGTCGGACGACCCCCATGAGGCCCGGGCGATTTTTGGTAGACAATGGAAGAAACGTCGACGCGGACGTCGCTAGGGGTTGACGATGACGGTGACTTCTATAGTGTTGTCCAGAGCGGAATCTTCGCCGGTGAGCGCCACGACATATTCGCCGGCCTCACTGAAGTAGGCCAGTGTGCGAGGCTCTTGCGGACGGTCGAACCGGACGCCGCCGGGACCGCTGATTTTCCGCCATGTGGAAGAGACCGCTCCGTCGCGGGGGAGCCCCTCGTCGCGGACGCTGCCAAACAATTTGAGTGCCGCCTCGACCGAGACTGTCAACTCGTTCGGACCTCGGCGTCCACCGTAGCCAAGTACCCGAACCACCGGTGGGCGATTTAGGCAGACGTTTCGTTCAACAACCGTGGGGGCTTCGATCGCCCGCAGCGCTTGCCGCTCATCAGAGGCGGCGAACTCCCAGTTGTATTGAAGCATCTCGCTGCTGGTTGTCGTCGTCCTTCCCGCGTGCGTGAGCGTCCATCGAAGGTCGCCTGCGAAGCCCTCGTCGACAACGACGACGCACTGCCAACGATGGTGACCGGGTAAAAATGTAGTCGGTTGACCGATGTCGACGGCACCTGGGCCAAAGAAATTATTCTCGCCGGGCGCAATCTGTATCGGTGACGAGTTGTGGCTGAAGTAGGCAAACGAGAGAGTCACCGAGCCATCTTCGTTGCGGGTGAAACCGTCGTAGACCGGGAAGACCGCGAGACGCTCTTGCCCGGCATCAAAGAGCGATTGTGCCAGCGCGTTGGGGGGCAGCAACATAATCCCGAGCGTTGCCACGATTGACAACGATGCGGCGGCCAGCGCGCCCGGAGTTGGACGGTGTGTGTCGTCGCGCATTGTTTCCGTCGTGTTCCGTCTTGGCGGGTTGCCGCGACAGTCTACTCGTTGTCGTTGTTCGTCGACGTGCGACCGCTCATCTCCCGTCGCGCTTGATACTGCTCGTCGGTCATGAAGGCGATGTCGGTCCAGCCGTGACCCATTTCGTCCATCGTCCGTCCGCCCCAGCCGATCCACGCCGATGGGTCGGGGTTGTGCTTGTTGTTGGCGGTATTGTCGTGCCATGTGACGCTGTGCAGGATCGTGCCCTTGGGGAACAGATGAGGTTCTTTGAAGGGGTAGACGAGTTGCCACGATTGCTCGTACTTGTTGACGTCGATAAGCGTTTCCCGGCGGCCATCGAGATGAATCGCTTCGAGCAACATCCGGTTGCCCCGAAAGTGCATGTGGGGTTGGAAACTCAGGATGAGGGCGGGGTCGGGAAGCGGCCAAAATCGCTCATGACGCGCCACCGAATCCGGTGGGATGCTCATGAGGGCGACCCCATTGAGGGTGTTGTCGTCTACCCACGCATCGGCGGGCATCTTCGTAGCGTGTAGATCGAGGTCATACCCGGCCCGCAGGAGGCGGTCCTCCACCGCTTCTCTGTTCAGGAGCCAGTCGTTGCCGACGCCCGTGCGCAGCCGGTGGGCGGTGACAATGAGCTCAGGCACCTCGCCCTTTGGATAAAACTTTATGCCGACACGCTGTTTGTCGACCGACTCTTCACCCCAGGGGTGGTAGTGAGGGGCAAACCGAAACTGTCCTCCGGCGGGTAGCTTGCGGCCAGTTCCCTCAGGATAGAATTGGCCGCTGCTCCCCATCGCGTATTCAATGAGGTCGATCTCTTCCGTATTCGAGCCCATGCCCAAGCGAAAGCCCTCGAGGTTCTCGGTCGTCTCCGGCACACTGACGTAGACATGGGAGTGATGCACGCAGCACCAAGCCGACGGGATGATCTGCACCCATTTGACATAGCGGTCCTCGGTCAGACCGGGGTCAACCACCTGTGAAGGATAGAAGTCGGGCCCCTCGGCGGGGATGACAAACCCTTCCTCCATCGAGACGATGAGGTCAGGTTCACCGTATGTCCACAGTTCGAGGTCTGCTAGTTCGAGCGGTGGAGGCGCGTCCTCTGGATTGCCGCGCGGCGCACCGCCGTCGACCCAGGCGACGATTGTCGAGATCTCCTCGGGGCTCAGCGACGGATCGGACCCGAAGGTGCCGATAGAGCGATCGAGGTGCCACGGGGGCATCTGACGGGTGACGACCCGATCCTTGATCGAACGCGCCCAGGGGCGCGTCTGGTCGTAGTTGAGGAGGGACATGGGCGCCGCGGTACCTGGGCGGTGACACTGTTGACAGGAGCGTTGAAGGATCGGAAGCACGTCTCGTGTGAACGTCGCCTCGTTGTCGGTCTGCCCCGCCGCATACATTGGTGCTGGTGTATACGAAAGGCCGATAAGGGCTATCCCACCGATCGCGCCAACAAGTCTTGTTGCTCCACGCATACGTTCCCCTTGGGTCGGTGGCGGTCCTCAGACTGTCTTGCCAGGACGCGCCCTTGCCTACATTTTTGTCTCCGCAGTTTACCACCCCGCGGACCGCCGCGGCAGCGATTTCAGACGACCGGGGCATGTCGCACGCTGGCGGTCCTGGTGGCTCGTTGTAGGACCGCGCAAATCAGTCGGACATGCCCGTGTGTGACGAGGGGCCGCGCCTATCGGATATATTCGGCAAATGTTTATTGGTGGTGCGTCACGCTCGAGTGAGGATCGGCGGTGGTTGGCGCCAACCAAGTGTGGAGGGTTGCGCATGTTTCGAGTCGAACAGAGTAAACGCTGTGGCGCGTGCCTCGTGTTTGTCGGTTTTGCAGCCATGCTGGGGACGTCGGGTGTCGTGTTTGCACAGTCTCAGGATTTCTCTACGCCTCAGTCGTCGGGGCTGACGGCACGCCTGTCGTGGACCTATCGGCGGATGACTTCTCGCTGTCGCTAGACGGCACACCCCTGACCGTCGTCTCGGCGAAGGTCCAAAGCGATCCGATGAAGGTGGCTTTGATGGTCGACAACGGCAATGCGATGTCGGAGGCGAATGGGGATACCTCGCTACGCGCCGGTCTCGCGTCGTTCGTAGACACTCTGGACCCTGTTCACGAAATCGGCGTGTTCACGATTGCCGGAAACGTCCAACGTCGTGTCGACTTCACGTCGGACCGTGATGATCTCAGGAAGGGCACTGGAGAGATTTTCGCGGAGGGGGCGGGCCAAAGATGATGGATGGTTTGTTCGAGACCTGGGACCGCCGGTTTGACGACGACGATGCGTGGCCCGTCTTCGTGGTTCTCGTCACCGATGCCAACGAATCCAGTGGCTACATAGGCGACAACAAGTACAACGACTTTATCGACGACCTCCGTGCCCGGGAGGCGACGGTCCACGTCTTGGTGGTGTCGGTACGAGGGGCCGACGGACAGAACGGCGCTCAAACCCAATATGGTCTCAATTTGACGGGAAACACGGGCGGAATCTTCGAATCGATCGCGACGGTCACGGGGCTATCGGACCGACTGACTGATTTTGCGAATCGGCTCGACGTCAATTTTGAGCTCGTGTCGACGCGGTACCGTGTCGTCTACGACGTGGCGGTTGACGTTGGTGGTGGCGGGGGGATCTCGGTGAGCGTGAGCCGGCCGAGCGTGAATCTCCACTTGCTCGCGGACCGTCGTCTGCCTCAGTAGCGGTTGGGGGCGAATGGGCAGAGGACTTGCCGTTAGCGAAGCTCGGCGAGCGAATCCAGCAACTCTACGGTGAATCCGCCCCGCCCCCGAGCGGCGGCGGCCCTCCGCGGAGTTTCACCGCGGTCGTTTTCAACGTCGAGCCGTGCGCCGTGCTCGACGAGATAGGTCACCACGAGGTCATGGCCGTTGACGGCGGCATAGTGGAGTGGGGTGTCGCCAGTCTGGTCCGCTCCGTCCACGCTCGCGCCAAGGTCCGTCGCCACCCGGACCGCGTCGAGCACAGCGCGCTCGGGCTCGACGCGCGCCCGTTGTATCCACGCTCGTTGCGTATTTCCACCCATTCCGGTCGCGGCCATGACGGCAGTGGTCACGTCACGTTGGTGTTTCGCGACGCCGCCACGGTAATCCGCTTGGTATTCGACGTCCAACGTGAACAGTGGGTTGGCGCCATAACTGGCCAGGATGCGCATGAGACCCGCCTCGGCAAACCGTGCCGCGAGCCAGAACGGGGTTGCACCCACGAGGGCCGGCTCAAAGTTGTGGTCGGCCGACGCTCGTCGCCGGGGTGTCCACGCTCCAAGCTGGACATTCGGGTCGGCCCCGTGCGCGAGGAGGCTGGCTACCAACCGCTCGTTCCGATGCATGACCGCCGCGTGAAGGGGGGAAAAGCCCGCGTTGGCTGCGTCAGGGTCGGCGCCGTGTTCGAGCAGGAGCTCCGCGACATCGGTGTGACCGGCATGGGCGGCCATTGCGACCGCCGAGACGCCCCAGGCGTTGCTATCTGTCACATCCGCCCCGGCCGCCACGAGCCGCTGCACGGACTCAACTGCGCCTACTCGGGCCGCAAACATCAACGCGGTGTTCGCGCCGTGCGGGACATACCGATGATTGCTCGGGTAGCTGTGAGGCGGCACGGCCATGAGCTGGCTCCACACCGCAGACCGTGCGTGCACATCGGCACCATAGTCGAGCAAGACACTGACGACATCCGCGTGCGACTGCGCCGCCGCCCACATCAGTGCCGTCTGATGTCTGGTGGACCGCGCATCGAGGTCGGCGCCGCCCTCGGCCAGCATCGCGATCACCGCCGCGCTGCCACTGCGGGCCGCGACCATTGCCGGCGTTTCCCCGTTCAGGAGTGCCACGTTCGGGTCAGCCCCGGCGTTGAGGAGCAGCGTCACCATCGTTGCGCTGCCATTCTGGCTGGCCGTCCACAACGCCGTCGCACCCAGGTCGTTTGCGGCGTTGACTGGCGCGCCCGCGCGAATCAAGAGGCCGGCGCTGTCGAGGTCGTCTCGATAGCTCGCCCAATGGAGAGCGGTTGTGCCATCTGGCTCCGTCGCCTCGACAGCCACGCCTTGTTCGAGAAGGGCTTCTATGGCGCCGCTGTCGGCTTTTTTTGCGGCGTCGATGAGCGGAGCCAGCGCAGCAGGGCGAAATGCTGCTGACGAGGCGTCAATATGAAACGCCGTTGTGACGACGACCCCGACCAGAAGCGCGACGAGCGTCCGGCGCGCGCACCGTCTCTCAGTTTGTTTCATGCCCACTCTCGTCCGTCGCTGACGCGTCACTGCGGCTCGCCGAACCGGTTACACCCCGGATAGCGTTTCTAGGGGCAACCGCCCGGTGCTCCCACCTACACGTTCGACCGGGACGTCGAGCTTGTCCATAAAGGTCACCAGCAAGTTGGCGATCGACGGCTCGTCCGGGTAGCTGAGGTGTCGACCGCTGGGAAGCGTGCCCGCTCCGCCGCCCACGACCAACAATGGGAGGTTGTTGCCGGCGTGCCGGGTGCTGTTCGAAATCCCCGACCCGTAAAGAATAGTCATGTTGTCGAGCAACGAGCCATCACCATCCGGGGTAGCCTCGAGCCGGTCCAGATACTGCCGGAATAACTCGGTGTGATACCGGTTGATCTTTGCCATATGAGCGATCAATTCCGGCTGATCGTTGTGGTGTGACAGTGGATGGTGTGCTTCCGGGACCCCGATGTTCGGATAGGGTCGGGCGCTCTGCTCCTTGCTCAACATGAAGCTAATGACGCGCGTGAGATCCGACTGGAGCGCCAGCACCTGCAGGTCCAGCATCAACGCCAAATGGTCTTCAAACACTGACGGCGCGCCTTGGGGTTGGAGCACCTCGGGCAGCTCGAGGTCGCTCTGCTCCTCTGCCCGTTGGATCCGCAGCTCGACGTCGCGAACCGCGTCAGCATACTCCTCGACCTTGATTTGGTCCTGCGGTCCGAGTTCGGCCCGCAGGGCCGCGAGTTTGCTGGACACCGCGTCGAGCAAGCTCTTGTGTTGACGGAGCCGAGCTTCACGGGCCGACCGTTCCGTGCTGCCCGTGTCGCCGAAAAGGGTCTCAAATACCGCCCTCGGGTTCCACTCCATCGGGAGCGGCTGCGTTGGGCTCCGCCACGAGAGCGTATGCGTGTAAGCGCAACTCAGGTTCCCGGTACAGGCGCCAGCATTTGCTGGCCGGTCCATCGACAGCTCGAGAGACGGGACCTGTGTGATCTCGGCAAAGTGCCGCGCGAGCATCTGGTCCATGGAGGTGTCGGCGATAATCTCGATCTCGTTCCGCCCGCCGCGCACGGTGCCCGTAAGAAACGAGCCGGACGCGCCGGCGTGGATGTAGTTCCAGTTCGCCTTCAGCCCACTCACCACCAACATCCGGTCGCGATAGCCCGCCAATGGTTCCAGAATAGGAGAGAGGGTGTAGTCGATACCGCTCGTCGACGGCGTCCAGTGCTCCATCGCCATTCCGTTTGGCACATAGAACGCTTGGAATCGGTGGGCTGGCTTGGTGGCCGCGCTGGCCACCCGGGTGGCCGTCGGAACCATCGCGTCGAGGAGGGGGAGCGCCATCGTGGCGCCAAGGCCTCGGAGTACGAGACGGCGAGGTAGGGCCTTTTTTGTCAACAACGGCATCCGTATCTCCCTTTGAACATCCCTAGTTCGTAACCTGCTCGAGCGACCGCGTCAGAAACGCCGGACTCTTGACAATACCAGAGACGATGGACGACCAGCGGTAATCGTCTTTGGCCGCTTCCCGCACAATCTGCCGAACCGCGGGCTGGTCGTGGGCCGCGAGCGGTCGACCGAGGGCATACGCCAGGAGCTTTTCTGTCATCGTTCGGGGAAAGCTGTCCGGCCGCTTCAGCAACAGCGCGCGCAGCCCTGCCAATCCCTCGACTGTCGCCCCGCTGGTTGTGGTGCCGGTTGCGTCCACGGGATTTCCCCGCTCGTCCTTGGTGCGCCAGCCACCGATGACATCAAAGTTTTCGAGGGCGAACCCTACGGGGTCGATGAGCGCGTGACACGTGGCACAGGTCGGGCTTTGCCGATGCAAGGCCAGCCGCTCGCGAATCGATGATGTCGGTGTTCCGGCTTGGCTGTCGAGGTTCGTGTCCACTCCTGGCGGCGGCGGAGGGACCCGGATACCAAAAATATTGTCGAGCAGCCACTTTCCCCTCAGGACCGGTGAGGTCCGATCAGGGTAGGACGTCGTCGCGAGCAGGGCCCCGTGGGCGAGGATTCCACCGCGCACGGCCGGATCCGGCAGTGAGACCCGCCGAAAGCGACTGCCGTACACACCGGGTATGCCGTAGTGCTCGGCCAGGCGCTCGTTCACAAACGTATAGTCTGCGCCGAGTAGTTCACGAACACTTTGGTCTTCCCGAACCGTGCTGGCCAGAAAGAGTTCTGTTTCCTGAACAAATCCCTGAAGCAAGTTCTCGTCATAGTGCGGATAGCGGCGTGCGTCCACGACGACGTCGCCCACTCGACGAAGGTTCAGCCACTGCGCCCCAAAGTCGTTGACAAGTGTCTCGACCGCGCGCGGGTCCGCGAGGAGACGGGCGACTTGGGCGTCGAGCACTTCGGGGTCGGTGAGCCGGCCGTCCTCTGCCAGCCCGAGCAGCTCGTCGTCGGGAATGCTGCTCCACAAAAAGAAAGACAGCCGACTGGCAAGCTCAACATCGTCCAATGCGTATACCGTGCCGTCGGCGTCGATCGGGTCACGATACACGCGTAGGAGAAAGTCCGGGTCGACCAGCATCCGCTCCAGCGCAAACTGGATGCCGGCGTCAAAGCTTCCGGCGCCTCCTGGCTCACCGCTGCTACGTCTCTCGCTTCCGCTGTCTACTCGGCCCTCCCAAAAGAAGTCCAGGAGGGACGCGAGGTCGCTGGACGTGACTGGGCGACGATACGCGCGTCGGGCGAGACGAGTCAAAATCTCGGTCGCGCAAGCTCTGTCCGCGGCTTCTGTGCGGTCCGGGGGCTGGCACGAGAATATGAGGCTCCGGCTCGGGGTGTCGCCGAGGCCGGTTGTATGGAACGGACCGCCAATAGAGACCGCTCCTACCGACGCGTGGTCCATGTAGATTTGATCATTTGTAATGACCCGACCGCGCTGGAGTGGTTGTGGTAATCCTTCGGGTGCCCACAGGTCCCGCACAAAGGACACGCCGACGATGTGGGGTCCAGCGTCGACCGGGATCCGCGCCTCCAAATGGGCGTCGCCGGTGACCTGCATGAACTGCTCCCAGCGCGGGTCGGCGGCAAATCCGGGCTCACCGTCGCCGGCGTAGCTGGACGCGGCCGGTTCCCCTTCGGCGTTGCCCCCAATCGTGAACCGCTTCACAAGCTGGCCGTCGAGCCGGACGTCCAGTTGCTGCGGCCATCCCATGCCGGTGATGTAGTCCTGATATTGCCGCCTCAGTCGGACTTTGACGAGATACTCCCCGTCCACGGGGAAGTGATACGGAATCGCCATACCGCCGCGAGACCCAAACGGAAGGTCTTCGCTTTGACGGTCTTTCTGGATGACGTGGAGCGGTATGTCGAAATTGTCGCCAGCCGGTCGGTCGGGCGTGACGCCGACCGCCAGCCGGGTCACATGACGCGCCACCGATAGATAGCGTTCCAGATGCGCCTTTGAGATGGTGAGCGCCTCGGCAAAATTGTCAAAACTTCCGTCGGCGGTCTCGTCTCCGGGCAGAAGCGTCGTGACATCAATATTCAACGCCAGGAGGTCGCGAATCGCATTGCCGTATTCGGTCCGATTGAGACGATGAACGGCCGCCGAACGGCCTGGGTCTGGGGCCGTCATCCAGGCCTGGTCGAGCTCTGCTTCCAGCCAGCCGGCCACCGCGTCGTACGTTGCTGAATCGGGGCGAGGCCGGCCCGGAGGAGGCATGGATTCGGCCCGGAGCCGAGTGACCACCTTTTCCCACACATCTGGGTGCTCGGCTGGCGACGTCGCGTCGAAGGCGTCCAGGGAGAGGTTGGCCGTTTGGAGTCGATCGTTGTGACAACCGACGCAGTATCGATCGACCAGCGCCTGGGTCTCGGTCGCCAGGCTCACGCCGGGCGCTTCTTGGGCGGAGGCTTGCCCGTGCAAGGCGCTCGTTGCAAGCACCACACCTACGACGCAGACCCCGCTGGCGAAGGCGCTCTTCGATGCCATTCGGTAATTTATTTTCTTATACACCACGCTACGATGGCATCGTAGTGCCGGCAGCGTCGGATCGCAACCCATATTTGTCCATTTTATACGCTGCGATCTCCTTCATGTGCTGAGATTCGCGATGAGGACCCACATGGGTCGGTTGCCTCCCTCGTATGTTTCAAGCGGTGTCAAGACGCCGGTGCTCGGATCTGCCTCATACGATGCGATTCGACCGGAATCTAGACCACCGACGAACACAAAGCGGTCGCTTGGGTCGAGACTGAAGGCCCGCGGGACAGGCTCTGTGGAAACCCAGCCAGTGGCGGTGAGGTGGCCGGTCGACTCATCGACCACGAAGCTGGCGACGCTATTGTGCCCTCGGTTGGGGGCATAGAGAAACTTGCCAGACGCCGCGATCTGAATCTGTGAGCACGTGTTGTTGCCGGTGTAGTCGTCGGGCAGGGTAGTGATCGTTTGCACCGGCTCCAGGGTGCCCGTGGACGCATTCAGACGATACGCCGTCACACTGCCACCCTGCTCATCCGAAAAATAGACGATGTCCAGACTCGGGTGAAACGCGAGGGCCCGCGGTCCCAAGTATTCCGTCGGCGAGTGGCGCGGCGGGTCGTTAGGGGTCAATACGCCAGTGGTTTCATCAAACGCGAATTGAAAAATCGCGTTTGGTCCCCGATTTGCGATGTGGGGGACGAACGCGTATCTATTGCTGCGGTCTGTCTTGATGGCGTGGGCGCCGTGGGCCGTGAAACGCCACTCGACCGGAGGGAACGTAATAGCGCCGTCGTCTCCAACCGCGTGCACGGCCGCGGTGCTTTGGTAGTAGTACGCCGATAAGACGAATCGGCCGGTGCGATCGGTGGCCACATATACGGGTTCGCCTTGCAGCGGCACCGTGCCGATTAAGGTGAGGCCGCCCGTGGCCGCGTCAACACGATAGCTAGAGATTTCTTGCCGTCCCCTTCGCCCCACATGGAGTACACGCTGGTCGGGAGAGATGGCCATCGGCGCCGGTCCACCCTCTATGGCGACATCTTCTTGCCAGACAAGTGCACCCGTGTCGGGATTCAGCGTAAAGATTGAGACTTTATCGTCGTCCTGAAACGACACATACACGTGAGAGGCGGATTGTCTGGTCGTGCTCATGGCTGTTCTCCGTCGAGATCGGGGTCGCGAGAAACGAGAGAAATGAGGCCCTGAGAATAGCGGTTTCCGCTGCCCTCGTGAAGGTGCGGTCAAGGTTGGGCCGGCCAGTATCTACGCGCTGGATCTTGCGTCGCTTGGCCTGGGGGGCTTTGTCATCGCAGTGAGGGGTTGCGCACGGCAGGTTGCGGATCCACCTACCGGAGCGGTACAGTGCAGGATCTGGCCAGGAGGGTCGATGCAACGACTATTCGGTATATCAGTAGCGTTCGTCATCGTCATGTCGGTGGTCGTGACACCGAGTGCTAGCGCCGAGGATGGCGTGCCGACGTTTTCGTCGGACATCGCACCTATATTTTTTGACAATTGTGTCACGTGTCACCGGCCGGGCAACATCGCGCCGATGTCTCTCCTCTCGTATGAGGAGAGCCGGCCGTGGGCGCGCTCGATCAAAGAAATGGTCGTGTCAGGCGTCATGCCGCCGTGGCCTGCCGACCCAAACAACAGCGTCGCGTTTCGCAACGAACGGTTGCTAACTCCCGAGCAGATCGATGTGATCGCCCGGTGGGTGGACGGCGGCGCGCTGAGAGGTAGTGACGCGGATCTGCCAGCCGCGCCGGACTTTCCGAAGGGGTGGACCTATACGGAACGCGGTGAACCAGACTACGTGTTCGAACTACCGGTCGAGTATGAGATCCCGGCCGAGGGCGAAGAAGACTACATCGACTTCTACTCTGACATCCCGTGGGACGGGGATAGGTTTGCGGAGGTTTTGGAGCTTCGACCCAGCAACTATGCGGTCGTTCACCACTCCGGTGCTTACACGGTCGATCTTCCCGAGGGGAAGACGGTTGTCGACGGGGTCCTTGTAGAAGACGATAGCGCGGCCGCAAGTCTCAAAGAGACCCGGTCAGCAACCGTGGAGCAGGCAGTCTTCAATGAGGTGAATCTCCCTGGGAGCAGCAAGCTCTTGTCCTATGTGCCGGGCCGAGGAGTGGAGCGTCATCGACCGGGGACAGGGAAGCGGCTCAATGGCGACAAGTGGATCCGATGGACGATGCACTACAACCCGATCGGAATCCCGCAAAAAGAGCGGAGCAAGCTTGGGCTCTGGTTCAACACTGCGCCCGTCACGCACGAAGTGCTGACCCGGCAGGCGGGTAATGCGTTTCCCACCGACCCGTTTGGCAATGACATCTATATCGTGGAGGGCGTGGAGATTCATCCGACCCGTGACCAAGAGACCGGTCAGGTTCGACGTGCACGCATCCCAAACATCCCGCCGTATGCGGATGACTGGAAGATCACCGGCATCACGCCCATCAATGAACCGGTCACGTTGTTTGGCCTGTCCCCACACATGCACCTCAGAGGCAAGAGCCTGAGATGGGTTGTGACCTATCCCGATGGCCGCGAGCAGACACTGCTTGATGTGCCAGAGTTCGATTTCAACTGGCAGATTCACTACGAGCTCGAGGAGCCTTTGCACCTCCCGGCCGGCAGCAAGATCACGGGGATCGGGGTCTATGACAACTCGCTGGGAAATCGGTGGAATCCTGGCCCTCATCTCGAGGTCTATTGGGGACAACAGAGTTGGGACGAGATGTATCAGGCGTTCACTGAATACACGGTCGACAGTCAGGATTTGACAAAGGGTACGCCCCGTACCAACGACAACGACTGATGCGCGCCGTCGCACTTTTTGTGGTCTCGCTCGGGCTGTCGGTGCCGTCAGCCCTGGCTCAGCCCGCTCAGCCTCGCCCAGCGGAGAGACCGCAGGGACAGATTCCCGACCTCGGACGACCGACCGAGAGCACCGACCAGGTGCCACTTTTTGACTACGACGCCTATTTTCCTGGAGTGTGGACGTTCGAATGGCGGACTCCAGAGAGCCCGCTCAGCATGGGCGGCACTATTCGTGGCACCGAGACCTACAGCGAAAGCGAGGATGGGCGTCACTACACGAGCGCTATCCAAGCCGACGAACAGGACGGCTCCTTTACGGCCGTGTCGACGATTGTCTATCTTCGCGAGCAACGGGCCTTTGCGCGGTTCGAAGCCGATAGTCGTGGCTTTGACATGCTCAAAGTCGGTCACGTGGGGGGAGACCTGGGCGGGTTCTATACGATTCACTACGAGACAGCGCCGTTCCAGGCTCGTGGGAAGACCGTGCGTCTGCGACTGGTCACGCGATTGGTCTCGCCGGTCAACTATCGGGTCGAAGCACGGATTTCGGTCGATGACGGCCCATTCTCGAACTTTGGGACCGGATGGTGGCAAAAACAGATCGACGGACAGCCGTGACGCTGTCAGGGTGTGATCCCGTGCTCGCATTCCGGATGGCTCGCCGACGTTCCGCGGCACCCTTACGTATGCTGGCGCCGGCGATCGTGATCGCGCTCGTGGTCGGGGTAAATGGTGACGCCGCGGCTCAGCAACCTGGGCCAAATTTCCGGCCCACCGTCATGATGGTGGGTTGTCTTGCGGACGACGGAACTGGCGCGGTCAGGCTGGACCGCGCGACCGCACCGGTCGTCATTGAGGAAAGATTGCCGGAAGAGCCCACCGCGACGACCCCTTTGGGCGACCGACGGATTCAGCTGATCGGGACACTGGAAGAATTTGGGGTTGGGGCGCACATCGGTCACAAGGTTCGGGTCCGGGGTCTCTACATCACTGGCGACGCGGGCGAGCTCGAAGGTGGCCGCGCCGACGACGGTCATGACCGACTGAATCTGACGTCGCTTTTGATGCTCTCTCCATCCTGCGCCATGTGACGTCGCCGCGGAGTACGACGGCGCGGTTTCTTTGGCGGCGCCAATATAGCGATTGGGCTTGGCACTCCTGCAGGTCTCCGTCTTGCGTTGACCCCGCATCCAAAGCATTGCACTCGGTCCACCTTTCTATGCGTCGGGGCCTCGAAACCGGACGCGGAGGGTCTGTTGTTCTCTGCGACAGGCCACTGGTAATACTTGTCGCCTCAGCAAGAACGTTCGAGAATACGCGTATTCTTCAGAAGAGCAGCAATACGCTCATGAAACCGGTGAAACTTTGACTTTCCCCGACAGTGTCGAAATGCCCCAGTAAAACGGCCGAACGATCCAGCAAAGTAGTAGGTAACGCGAGACACTGCACGACTTATGCGAACAGCGATTGTGACGGGGGCAGGTTCGGGTATCGGGCGGGCAGTCGCGGAAGCGTTTCTCAGGGCAGGGTATACGGTTGCGCTCGCAGGCCGGCGGGCCGAACGGCTGGAGTGGGCCGCGGGGCTGGAGTCCGCGGTGGCCATTCCTACCGACGTCCGACAACCAGATGCGGTGCAGGAGTTGTTTCGTCGGGTAGAGTCAACGTCTGGTCGGCTCGACGTTCTTTTCAACAACGCCGGGGTCTTTTCTCCGGCGGCAGCCTTTGACGAGATTTCGTTTAACGACTGGCAAGCAGCGGTAGAAACGAACCTGACCGGTTCTTTCCTATGTGCTCAGGAAGCCTTTCGGATGATGAGGTCACAAGATCCTCGAGGTGGGCGCATCATCAACAACGGCTCGATTTCGGCGCACGCGCCACGGCCGTTCTCCGCGCCGTATACGGCGACCAAGCACGCCATCACCGGTCTGACAAAATCGCTGTCGCTCGACGGACGCCCCTATGACATCGCGTGCGGCCAGATCGATATTGGGAATACGGCAACGGATATGACGGCCAAGATGTCGTCTGGTGTGCTTCAGGCCGATGGCTCGATGGCGACGGAGCCAACGTTCGACGTCGCCCATGTTGCCAGCGCCGTGGTCTATATGGCGGGGCTGCCGCTCGACGCGAACGTGCAGTTCATGACGGTGATGGCCACAAAAATGCCCTTTGTCGGTCGCGGCTGACGCGGCAATCCAGTCACTATCATGGTCGCCGATGCGCCCGACGGCCCAGGCGCGAGACGCGCCCACATCTGGTGCTACGAGCGCGTCGAGGCGGGTCGGTGTTGCAGACTTCAGGATCGGGCGGATCCCTAGAGTGTTGTGCACGATGACCATCATCGCTAGCGTCTGATCGATGGCGCCGAGTTGCTCGAGTACGCGCGCCGCGTCGCGGTGATTGAGTCCGACGCCGCCGAGCTTTCGAGGCACTTCCAATCCGAGCAATCCTCGATTGCCAAAATCGAGAACAACTTGTGGTGGAATCGATCGGCGCGCGTCCATAAGACGCGAGTTGAGGCGCCGGTCGGCATACTCTCGGAGCCAGCTGACGACCTCGTCGGCCGTCGCCGCGCGTGCTCGAGCTCTTCGAGGACAAGCACACTGGCCCCTGGCGATGGCACAAGACCATCGCGTTCACGGTCAAAGGGGCGTGACGCGCGAGTTGGCTCCTGCTGGCGCATGGAAAACGCTTTCAGGGCGTCAAACTGACAAAAGTACTCCCAGGTATCCTCCTGGACGCCGCCGCAGAGCGCAACGTCCTGGACTCCCCATCGCAGCAGCTGCGACGCTTGCCCCACCGCGAGCGCACCGGTCGCGCACGCGGCGGATACGGTAAAGCTACTGCCGCGTGTGCCGAAAATGACCGTAAGGTTAGCCGGGATGGAGTCATGCATGACCTTCTGGAGAGCGGTCCCGCCCAGTTTGAGTCCCTCGTCTTTGAAGGCACGGCACTCGGTGTAGGTGTCGCGAAAGTGCCCTTTGCATCCGATGACGATTGTCGTTCGGGATGTCTGGCTGCGCCAGCCCCGCGTCCGCGAGCGCTTGTTGGGACGCGTGAACGGCGAGCTCCCCGCCGCGTCCCATTTGTCGGAGGCTCCGACGCGGCACGTCCGGTTCCGGGAGCGCTTCCCCTAGCGCACTTCGAAATTCGAGGCTCTGGCGCTCAGGAATTAGCTAAATTCAGGATTGGCCGTTCTGTAGCGATCGCAGCACATCAGGCAAGGTGCGATCGATACAGCTGATGGCTGCCATGCCGGTAATGACTACCCTGCGCATGCGTTCTCCTTTGATATGAAGCGGACGTCGGTCTGGTGGTTGGTATGAACTGGGAGGGCTCGCATTATTCGCGTGCCCGAAGCGAGGCAGTCCGTATGATACTGTTCTGAATAGCCACTTCTCAAATGTGCTACTCCCTATGCATTCCGTGCTATTGGCGCCCTCGTGTGCCGGTAGCGGACGACTACAAACCGGAGTGATGGTGAGCGAGTCCCTGGCCCTTGTGTATCTGTCTCTGGCCAAGTGGCTGACCTATCTGGGGTTTCTGGGGCTGACGGGTGCCGTCGCCGGTGAGCTCTGGGTGCGGCCGCGGGCAGCCTTCTCGGTGGGGCGCCGCGAAGAGATACTTGGTGCGGTCAGCGACCGTTTTTGCGGCGTGGCTTACGTGTCGGTTGGTCTATTGCTGGTGGCCACCGTCGCTCGGCTCTACGCGCAAAC
>Ga0310124_10000165_pt1 | contig 43483 bp, 26 predicted proteins | sample CB11b_AW_Bot5_MG_FD_203507 | JGI IMG/M metagenome (GOLD analysis project Ga0310124, IMG submission 203507) | Marine microbial communities from Western Arctic Ocean, Canada - CB11b_AW_Bot5 | ecosystem: Environmental > Aquatic > Marine > Oceanic | place: Canada: Western Arctic Ocean | collected... | reverse complement strand
AAACGGCGGAAACTGCCGCGCCTGCTGAAGCCGCCCCCGAGACCGCTCCCGAAACGGACGGCGACAGCGAATAATCAGCTCCTTCCCTGATCGGTATCCGGGAGGCCTCCTTGCTTAAATGCCGGGCGGCGTAATAATGCCATCAACGCCGTGGCCCTCCTGGAGACCGAAAAGTCATGCTTCCTGCCCCTGTTGAAGAGAAGCTGCAAGAAACCGAGAAGCGCCTCGCCGAGGTTCAAGAGCAACTCGCAGACCCCGAGCTCTTCTCCAAACCATCGCGGCTCCGCTTGCTGTCGCGCGAATGCGGCTCCCTCGCCAAGGTGGTCGACCAATACAAGCGATACCGGGAACTGCTTGAAACCATAGCCGACAATCGGGAGATCTCCGAAAACGCCGAGGAAGAAGCGGAGCTGCGGGAGTTGGCGCTCGAGGAAATTGAACAGCTCACCCCGAAGCTCGAGCTTGCCGAGCAGGAGCTCATGGACCGCATCCTGGTCGAGGACAAGGATGGAGGAAGAAATGTTATCGTTGAGATCCGCGCCGGCGCCGGCGGGGATGAGGCCGCCCTCTTCGCGGGAGACCTCTTCCGCATGTACGGCCGCTTTGCCGAGAAGCACGGCTGGAAGATCGAGGTCATCGACGGAAGCGGCACCGATCTCGGAGGTTTCAAGGAAATCATTTTCTCGGTCGCGGGCGAGGAGGTCCATCGCCACCTGCGGTATGAGATGGGCGGACACCGTGTTCAGAGGGTCCCACAAACCGAAACCAGCGGCCGCATCCACACCTCGGCGGCAACGGTCGCCGTAATGGGAGAGCCAGAGGAAGTTGAAGTCGAGGTCAAAGAGGCCGACTTGCGCGTCGATTTCTTTCGCGCCTCCGGGCCCGGAGGCCAGAAGGTAAACCGCACCAGCTCAGCCGTGCGCTTGACCCATATGCCCACGGGGCTCGTTGTCTCTATCCAGGACGAAACCTCGCAGCACAAGAACCGGGCGAAGGCGATGCGCGTCCTGCGCTCGCGAATTTACGACCACATCGAGACCCAGAGACAGGAGAAAGAACAGAGCCTCCGGCGCGGGCAGATTGGCTCGGGGGACCGCAGCCAGAGAATTCGCACCTACAACTTTCCCCAGAATCGGGTCACAGACCATCGCATCGGCCAGAACTTCAACCTGGAAAAAGTCGTCAAGGAAGGTGAGCTGGACCAGCTGATCGCCGGCCTGCGAAGCCGGGAACGGGAGCTGAGGCTGAAAGAGCTTTGAGCCAGGACGACAGCCCGAGCAAGGACTGGACCGCCCGCGAGCTCCTTGACTGGACCGAGGACTACTTCCGACAGAAAGGCCTTCCCAGCTCCCGGCTCGATGCCGAGCTGCTCCTTGCCAGGGCGCTCGGGGTAGACCGCCTTGGACTGCTCACGAAGGAATTTGAGCGGGTGGTCGACGATGAAGCCCGCGCTGTCTTTCGCGATTTCGTAAAGCGCCGCGGGCTCAAGGAGCCCGTAGCCTATCTCACGGGAGAAAAAGAATTCTATTCCCTGCCCTTCAAGGTAACGCCGGCCGTGCTCACGCCGCGGCCGGAGACCGAACACCTCGTTGATGAGGCGCTGGCCATCGTCCCGAACGCCACCCGCATTCTCGACCTGGGAACCGGGAGCGGCAACATCGCGGTGGCGCTCGCTGTAAACCTGCCAGACGCCCGCGTCACGGCTGTCGACATCTCCCCCCAGGCGCTGGAGCTGGCCCGGGAAAATGCCGAGCTGAATGATGTCGCGGCCCGAATTGACTTTCTCCCCGGAGATCTCTGCTCGGCGCTGGAGCCCGGCACGCCCCCCTTTGACCTGGTCGTCTCCAATCCCCCCTCCATTGCCGGCGCTGAAGAAGAGACCCTGATGGATGATGTTCGTCTCTTTGAGCCACGCATCGCCCTGATCGATTCACGCAGCCCCGAGAGCGATGGGCTTGGATTTTATCGGGTGATCCTGGATGAGGTCGCTGGCCGGCTGGCGGAAAATGGTTCGCTCATCGTGGAGGTTGGCGAGAAACAGGGCGCGAAGGTCGTAAAAATGTTCGAAGAGGCCGGCTTCACGAAGACCTCGATAACGCGTGATTACGCCAAAGTTCCCCGAATCGTCTCCGGCCAACGGTAAAAGAACTTCTGATAAGGGGGGCAAACTTGACGGGGTGACTTTCCCCGTTACAATCTCCCCTACCTGAACGTTGGAGATGTCCCTTGGCGGCTTGCCTGGTTGCCGCCCCAGAGAAGTGAAGAGCTCGTGGACCAAATCATCATCGACGGTGGCGTTCCCCTTTCCGGAACTGTAACCGTTCAGGGTTCAAAGAATTCCGCCCTGCCCATCCTGTTTGCTACGATCCTCACGGAGGACCGGTGCACGATTAACAATGTGCCCGAGTTGTCGGATGTCAGGACAACCCAGTCCATCCTGAGAGAGCTCGGCATGCATTGCACGCGGGACCGCTACGGAGCCATCTGCGTCGAAACGACCGACCCCAGCCGCACCCTTGCTGACTACGACCTGGTCAGCACGATGCGGGCATCCATCTGCACCCTCGGACCCCTGCTGGCCCGACGCGGAAAAGCGAAGGTTTCCCTGCCGGGAGGCTGTGTCTTTGGGGCGACCGGACGACCTGTTGACCTCCACCTCAAAGGTCTTGAGGCCCTGGGTGCGCAAATCAAGGTTGAAAAGGGATACATCATCGCCGAGGGCAAGCTGAAGGGGGCGGCCCTCGACCTCAGCGGCCCCAGGGGCTCGACCGTTACTGGAACGGCCAACATTCTCATGGCAGCGACCCTGGCGGAAGGCGACACCGAAATCCGGAACGCGGCCCTGGAGCCGGAGGTGACAGACCTCGCCATGTTCCTCAGGGGCCTGGGGGCACAGATCGAGGGAGTCGGGACGTCGACTCTCAAAGTTCATGGAGTGAAAGAGCTCCACGGCACTGACCACATCGTCATGCCGGACCGGATCGAGGCAGGAACCTTGCTTCTCGCGGGAGCCATCACCAAGGGCAATGTAAAGGTGGAGAGGGTCTGCCCGCAACAGCTCGAGAAGCTGGTCGCCTGCCTGGAACAGGCAGGCTTCGTGCTTGCTGTCGAAGAAGACAGCATCGCGATCTCAGCCAACGGCTCCATTCGAGCAATCGATATCTCGACCCGGGCCTACCCCGGCTTCCCTACCGATCTCCAGGCGCCGATGACAGCCCTGCTCACCCAGGCGGAGGGAGTAAGCCAGATCAGCGAAAACATCTACCAGGACCGCTTCCAGCATGTCCCGGAGCTGAACAGGCTCGGTGCCGGCATTGACCAGAACAATGATCATGCCACCATTGACGGACCGAAAGAATTAAGCGGCGCCCAGATCATGGCTGCCGACCTGAGATCCGGCGCCAGCCTCATCCTTGCCGGGCTTGTGGCCAAGGGCACAACCACCGTCAAGCGGATCTATCATGTCGACCGGGGCTACGAGACCATCGAGAAGAAGCTCGCGCTGCTCGGAGCCCACATTCGACGTGAAAAAACCGTGGAGAAGACCGAAGAGGCCGAGCTCGAACCTACTCGCATCCCAGTTCATCAGGACTAGGGTCAGGGCCCGGATGGCCTAAGCTCGGCTCTTCGGGGGGCGGACCTCCCTGATATAAATGCTGAAGCAGGCGAATGGCATCGGTAACGGCAACACGGCCATCGTCATCCACATCCGCAGAATCGGCGCAGAAAACGGCGGGAGCCGGCGCAGTGAACAGGAAGCCCAATATCACGACAGCATCCGTGATGTTCAATCGCCCGTTTTGATCAACGTCGCCGCGCTCAAACCACGGCGCCCCATCGGGGCTGCCAAGGGCCTGCAGGACGAGGTCATCGGCAAAGGCCGCGCGTCCCCGGACCCCGGCCGAGACCGTCAGGCGCGCCTGGCGAGAATCCGGCGGGAGACGGAGATGGCCTGAAAAACTCTCCCATTGCGCACAATGCAGCTCCCCGGTATCAGCCGAGGCCATCACGCGGCCCTCCGAATCGAGCACCTCCGCCCGAAGGCCAACTCCAAGAATGCTCGCAAAGCTCTTAAGCCTCCCCCCCCAGCGCAGATACCGGGCCTCTCCCGGAAGCGCAACGGCCTGGGACAGGGTCGACTCATCCGCATCGCCGCCGGGATACGCCATGAACATCCCATCCCCTGAGCGCGTCACCAGGTAGTCCGTAAAAAAACGCGCGTGGTTGGCGCCATGGCGGAAGCCACCCTCTACATTCCAGCCGGCAAGGTCCCCGGATTCAGCTCCAGGATTCAGAAGCAGGTTGCCGCCAAGGCGGCCGTGGCCTCGCGAGCCCACCTCGATGCCGATAAAAACCTCATCAACCGCCCCATCGTTCCTGGTGCCGCCGATGAGGGTCCTGCGATTCGCCGCAATCGTCGCCCGCACAGAGCGGGTGCCCGGCGGCACCGGGACGGCTTCCCGCCAAGGCCACCAGTAGAGCGTGTCATGTTTACCCGAGGCGACAGCCCATAATTCTCTGCCGGCCGTATCGTGCAGGGTAAAGGAAACCTCGGCCTCGTCGTACGGTTCGGCTCGGCTCTCGCCGCCTGGAAAGATCAGGTACGCTGCGGCCAGCCACGCGCCGAGGTGAAGGGTGGCGCGGCCCTGGTCGATCGGGCCCGCGAAAGACTGCAGGGAAACCGGCTGGGTCGCACGCGATGCGGCATCCGCGGCGCCGCCGGCAAAAAAACTATCGCCGGAATAGGCCTGCAGCTGGCTCAGGCCTGTGACCGCCTCCAGCGCGCCTGAAACCTCCCATCCCGTGAGCCCGGCCTCGGCCCCTGGATTGAGCAGGAGGTTCGTAAGGCAGGCATACGTCCTGCCCGTGGCCCTCATTCCCGCCTCGCCGCCGCGCGCAACGACACCGGCAACGATAAGCTCATAAGCCGCTCCGGGCTCGTGGGCAGACGTACGCAACCTCACCCGGCGGCGATGGCGGTCCACCCTGGCCCGCAGGACCTCGACGACCGGACCCGCGCCGCCAAGGCGGCGGATACTGTAGCGCTCGGGCCGCGCCGCGCTGCCCGGGTCAACCTCTCGATCGAAACGAAGCTCCAACAGCTCGGGGCCAAATACCGCGTCTACGATGAAATCCTGCGGGGGATCGACAAAGATCGGCTCCGTCAACATCAGGCTGAAGACCACTGGGCGGTGGTCGGAAAGCACCGGCGCCAGCTTCGGAATACGGGCGTCCACCGGGAACATGCCGCCCGCCGGAGCGTACATCAGGAGGTCAATCAGCTGATGACCTTCCGCCCCGGCAAAGCCTGTAGCAGGCCAGGTTGTACGCTCCCCGGGCCGCACCCCCAGGTCGGTCCAGGCGTCATTCAGCGCGCTCTCGAGGATAATGTTCTGCGTCGAGTAGTGCTCATCATTGAAATCTCCCAGCAGGATCTTCCTTGGATTGGCGTCAGCGGGAAGGATCTCGCTAACAATGTGCCGGTTTTCCCGATCGCCCGACTGGTCCCATGAGTTGTGAATGCCATAAATGGACACCGGGATGCCGCGGAGCAGCGCGGTCGCGTGAATAACTCCGCGACCGGTGGGAAGAGGAATCCTCTCCACCCCCTCCAGCGGCTGTCGCGCCAGGACCGCCTTGAATCGATCTATCGGGGTGCAATGATCCAGCCCCGTCTCAGCGGCTATCGTCGCGAGATAGTCCTCGCCGGGAACCTCCTGCAAAGACAGCAGGTCGAGATTCAGCCCGGCAAGAAACCGGCCCACGACCCGGGGGCTTGCCTCGAGTCCCCCGTGGACATTGTAGGTCGCCAGGCGCACCACAGGACGACGCAGGGCTCCATCCTGCCAGGCCGCGGCCCGCAACGGCAGCAGCAAGAGGATAGACAGAAAAACTGGATGGATGAAACGGTGCACCTGGATGCTCTCGAAGTTGAATTTCAGACCCACCATCGAGAATACCACGAATACCGCCGGCATCCCGTCATTCGATCCCGGCGCGCTCAAAATGCCCTATTTAAGCAGGAAATCCCTGACCTCGTCCGAGCTGATCTGCTCAGCCAGCTGCCTCAGATCGTCGAGAATGCCCGGATTGACCCGGCGCAACTGGTTGATAAAGAGCTTCTTCTCTGGAAAGCTCACCCTGGAGTTCAGGTAGCGGCGCGCCTCCGGGGCAAAGCCTTCGTGCCTGGGGATCGCGAAATAGGCCCTGATGGCCTTTGAGTAGGTAAAGGCATCCTTGGTCCAGGTCAGCTCCCTGAAAACCTGCTCGACGCCGGGGGCCGACATCCTTGCAAGTGTCACCAGGGCCTGGCTCACCGCACCGCCGTAACGACGCATGTTCTGGGAGACAAAATGTTTCAGCACCCGCACAGCATCCTTGTCATCGCGCGCTCCGAGATGAAGCAGCAGCGCGGAATGCGCCTGGAAATCGGTCGCCTGTGCGAGCCTTTTTTCAACAATGTCGATGGGCAGGAAATAGCCCAGGGACTCGGCCGCCGTAAACAGCAATCTCAAGCGCTTATCGCCGCCCCGAACCAGCCGCAGAATCTCGGCGGTGAGGTCCTCCTCAAGGTCGGGGAACCTCCCGCGATGAAACGCGAGGAAGACCGGCAGGAAGCTGTAGAGATAACCACGCAGAACGGTCCTGGTCGTCTTCCTGGTCACGCTGAAATAGCTGTGGGCCAGCCGCGCCCACCCTTCTTCCTGCAGCATCGCCGGGTGCATGAGGGCGAAGGCGAGATCGTAGCGACCCACCAGCCTCTTTGCCAGTGACGGGTTCTTGTCCAGGGCGTGAAGAAAATCCTGCAGCGCCTCGTGGCCCTTATCCCCGGTCGCCATCTGCTTCTGAATCGCACCCACGAGCCCAGGGCCATCACCCTTGACCGTCAGGGCGAGAAGACCGTCGATGGTCGCCTTCGAGGTGGAGCCGGGCGGGCCCTCAGCCTGCGCCCAGAGGCCGGTGTGGAAAGCTTCGGGGTCCTCCTCCTCAACAGCGGGAGGAGGTGACGGGCTAACGGCCGCGGCCCGCTTCGCCTGCTCTCCTGCAATGGCCTCTTCGAGCGAACGGATTCGCTCCTTGAGACGCTGGAGCTCTTCCGTCACGTCTCCCTGGGCGCGGGCCGATGGCGTCGGGGCCGCAGGGAAAGCGACTGCCAGCGCCAGGACAAGAATGCCTCCGACGGAAAGGGGCCCGCTCCGACCCAGCCTCTCAACCCTCATCGCCGGCCTCCTTCTTCGCGCGCGCCGCCGCCTTCTCGAGGATGGCCTTCGCCTTCTCCGCCCTGACCTTCCCGGACTCTTTGATAAGCTGCTGGTAGATGGCGGGGCTGTTGCGCTTGAGCTTGCCCAGGATCAGGGTCTGCTGGGCAACGGTGACCTCAGAGTTCAGGTAGCCGAGGGCCCGCTCGAAATCGGCCGGCTCCCGGGGGTGGCCGAAATAATAAAAGGTCGCGGCCTTGCGGATGGCCGGGTTCTTATGTTCTACAAACCGCATGGCGAGACCCTTGCGGCCGGCGGCATCGAGATCGACAATGTGTTTCAGCGCCTGGCTTACGCTCTGCTGCAGGCCCTCTCCTCCCTCTTCAACGAACTTGATAATCGCCTGGAGGCCCTCATCTCCGCGGCCGGCGAGATGGGAGAGGGCCGCGCCGTGAGAAGAGCGCTTCTCCTCGCTGTAGAGAATCGGCAGCATCGACTCGACCGGCGGCTTGAACTGCAGATCCCGCATCGCCAGCATCAACTTGTAGAGGTAGTCGCCGCCCTTTTGCAGCTGAAAGACAATGTCCTCCTTGAGGAGCTGGCGCAGCGCGGGATACTTGCCCCGGTGATAGTTGAGAAAGACGGGCAGAAAATTGTAGATCTCCCGGCGAATAAAAGAGCCTGTTCGCTCCCGTGTATTGCGAATCATGTAAGCGCAGAGAGCCGCCGTTTCTCCCGGATAGAGTGCCACCAGTCGGAGCATGGCGAATACCAGGCGGGGATCATGAGTCAGGGTAAGCATCTTTTCGTGCTCCTGATCACACGCGATGAAAAACTGGAGGAGCTCCTGGTGGCCCTGCTCTTCTCCCAGGAGACGCTTTTTCATCGCCTTGTACATGCCCGGCCCATCGATGCTGTCAAGATGTCCCATCAGGGCCGCCTGCGCTCCACCGGCCGGTGGCGTATTCTTTTCCACAAGGCTTGCAAGCTGCGCTTCGAGCGCCGCGGCCCGGGAGCGAAGCTTCTCGAGCTCCGGCGGCTCTTTCGGTCCAGGGGCGACCTGCGGCAAAGATTCCACCTGCGAAGGCGAAGCTTTCGGTGGAGTCTTCCGGCGGCAGGACCCTGCGGTTAGCGCAAGGAGCGCGGTGACCGTGAAGATCGCCCCGATGGTTCTGAGTCGGCCTGGTCTTTCGTGCATCACGACGACATCATTGCATGGAGCGGTTTCGCTGCAAGCATCTTATGGGCGCTCTTTGCCCTCCGAAACGGCGCCTGCGCCCTGTGCAGTCAGCTGCACCTGCAGGGCCTTCAGCCGCTCATTCTCTGGATGGCGGTCAAGGCCTGACTGAACCAGCTTCCGCGCTTCGTCAAGACGGACATGCAGCTTCAGAAAGATTTCCGCCATCCCGTAAAGCGCGGCTTCGCTGTCGCCCTCCGCAGCCAGCAGGCGGCGAAGCAGGCGAAGCCTGAAGAACACCTCCTGGGGCCGGCTCATTATCCTCAGCAGGTTTTTCAACACTATTGCGTTGGCCGGGTCGAGGTCACTGGCAAGAAAAAGACAGTCGTAGGCGCCGCGCTCCCTGAACTTCGCGTAGGCCTCGGCGAGGTCAGTGTAGATCCCCGCTGAGGACGCCAAGGGGGTGTCCTGCAGCCTGGACTCGAGCTGGTCAATTCTCGCCCGGTTCGCCTTCATTTCTGCGAACTGCTCACGCGCCCAGTCCTGCCGGGCTGCGTCCTGTACCCCGGGCCCCATCAGCTCGGCATAGAGAGCGAGGCGGCCAGGAGATCTCTCCAGCTGGGCGACCAGCGCCTCCAGGGCTCCGGGCTCGTGTGCGGAACGCCAGCTGGCAACGGCCTTATAGGCCGCCAGGTCATCGGGAGCCTGGAGCCCCTGGCGCCTGCAGCTCCCCTCGGCGGCTTCAAATGCCTCCACCGCAGGGCCGGGATCGCCGCCCGACAACAGCCAACGTCCCCTCCAATAGCTGGGCTCCCAGGCTGACGGTGACAGTTTCTGTGCCGCCGTGATGGCTTCGAGGGCCGGCCCTCGGTGTCCCAACTCGAGAAGACTGCGGGCCAACCCAAGCTGGGTGGAGAACCTGTTGGCCTGGCCCCGCCCAGGCCCCTGGCGGTCATCACTCCCGTTTTCGGCGACGATCGCCTGGAGAGTTGAACGAAAAGCTTCGGCAGCGGCCGACCAGTCTTTCCGGGCGGTCTCGATCCGCCCGCGCTCCCACAAGAGACCCGAAACAGGTCGGCAACCGGCGGCCAGCGCGGCAGAAATCACATCAAGCCCTTCCCTTGTCCGCCTGAAGGCCAGGCAATAGCGGGCGTAGAGTCCCGGGATCCTTGCATCCTTCTTGTTGGCCTCCAGGGCGTTGCGGTGCGAGCGAAACGCATCGAGGAACCTGCGCTGGCGCTGCTGGTTCGAGGCCTGCTGCGCAAGGGCCTGAGCTTCGCGCCCCTGCAGCCGCATTTTATCGACCCCGTATTCCTCGAAGCTCCCCTGTGACAAGGTCCGATAGATTCCCTCGATCAGACGGGCTTCCTTGCGGCGCTTCAGCCTGTAAAGGGCCGCCGCGAGCTCCGAATAGCATTCGCTGCGGGTCGGTTCCTGTTCCAGGGCGATAGCAAGCTGGTCGGCCGAATCCTGATATCTGCCGGCGGCCCGGAGCGCCCTGCCGTATTCGAGTCTCGCCGTCCGGGACAATTCATCGTCCGCAGCCCCTTCCTTTGCCGAAAAATAGGTGTCGAACAGAGACAGGGCTCCCAGGGGCTTGCCGGCACGAAACTCCAGCCGGGCAAGTGAAAGGCTGGCGCGAGGATGGCCGGGCGCCAGCTCGATCGCTTCGTAGAGCGCCGAGCGCGCGTCATCCAGGTTGACCAGGCGGCGATGGGCCTCTCCTCTTATCGCCAGAGCCGCGGGGTTGCGGCCATCGGCGGACAGGGCTTTTTCACAGAAACGAAGCGCTGCCTGGTTCGAGCCGCTGGCGAGATAATATTCGGCAATCCTGCCGTGCACAGCAGGCGAAGGGGAAAAGCGAGCGCCTTCCAGGCTCCTCTCAAGCAGCTCCGCGGCTCCCCGCGGACGACCAGCCCGGGCAAGCCGGTCCGCCTCCTCGAAAAAACGGGCCGGCTCTTTCGGGCCGGCGGAGCCCCCGCCCGGAGAGCAGCCGCAAAAAACGAGCGCCAGGGCCACCGCAATCCGGCACCCGGATCGAGGGCAGCGCGAGCTCGCCTCCAGTGATTTCATTTGGCCCTCCTACCGTACACTTTTCTCGACGATGGCTTTTTTACCCACCCACAACATATTGATAGCCTCCGTATTTTCAGCTTATTTTAGTCTGGAGTCTCCATGGGTGCTGTTAGATAATCGTTAGTCGACTTGGGTAATGTGAGAACTCCAAGGGTCTCTTTTAATCGATATTAGTCAGAATCATCGCTGCCTCTGAGAGTCGCCCGCTGAAATGCGCGCGCGCCCTGAGAGCAATGAATTGTTTTGGGTCTGTTTTTCTCTATGCAGGAAGGCCGGCCCTCGAAAAGTTGGAGGTTTTTCCATGAGGCTTTTTCCATCTGTCTGGCTGCTTGTAGCCTGTTGTTTCCTGTTTGGCAGCACTCCGGCGCTGGCCCAGGACGAAGATCTTGTCATCTTTGATGACAACTTTACCGAGGATCCGGCGGAGAATGACTGGATTCTGCTCTATGCCGGCACCTTCGGCGGCTGGGTGCCGCCCGAGAGCGCCTACTGTGAAACGGGCCCCGGAAACCCGGACCCCGCCGCGTTCCTGGCCGATACGCCCTGCACCCTCTACTCCGAGGAGATCATCGAGGACCAGCTCGAAATGGACCTCGAGGAATTCGGCGGCTATGTTCTCGTTACCCCGCCGCAGAACAGCAGCGCCGGCGCGGTCTTCCGCAGCGAGCGGGCACTCTATGACAACGTCAAGATGGAAATCACCGTCGAGCTGCGTGACGGCTCGATCGGACAGCCCGCAGATGGTATGACTGTCGTCGTCCTCGGAGCCGAAAATCCGCCCACAGCTACCGGCGGCGGCGGCGGCGGAATGGCCGCGACCGGCATGGGCAGCGGGCCGACCATGATCTTCGAGTTCGACGACTGGTCCTGTAACTTCGAGGACTTTGGCGACGACAACCACGTCGCCTTTGCCTGGTCCGCCACCGGCTTCAACGCCGGCGATGCGATCAATGTCGTCGATGAAACCTTCTCTCCCTTCCCGGAGCCGAGGCTTCACAACCGGGAGCCCGCCCCGGCGAGCCCCAATCGTTACAAGATGACGGTATACATCCAGGGCTCAACGGTCGCCTGTGACCTCGAGGCGCTCGACCAGCCCGAGCTCAACGACAACCTCGGACGCATGTACACCTATACGATTCCTGACTTCCCCGACGGCGGCTTTGAGGGCTACCTCGGCGTTACGGCCTCGACCGGAGGCGCGAGCCAGAACCACCTCCTGCACCACGCCAAGCTCTCCAACCTTCCCGAGGGCTTCTGTCTGCAGCCCCCTGGAGTCGCCCTGCGTGATGTCCAGACAACTCGTACCGCGGAAAACAACTGCGGCGATTGGGCGGATGGCGACCAGTTCCCTGTCTCGATCACGCTGCAGCAGATCCGCGGCGAGGTTCTCAATGACATCGGCGAGGTCCTCTGCAACGCGGCTTCGACCATCGTTCTCAAAGAAAACCTCCCTCCGAACTGGGACGGCTTTGACATCTCCGATGGCGGGACGATTGACCGCGACACCGGAACCATCACCTGGGTCCTCGAAGGCGCGGATGCGGTTGAGGGCAAAGTCGTCAGCTATATGTGCGAAGCCATCGACAACGGCAACCTGTCCGAATCCTTCAGCGGCAGGGTCCAGGAAGGCGAAGGGCTCGACTTTGAGCGGATCGCATCGGCCACCAGCGGCGAATCGACCGTTCGGCTGGATACGCCCTTTGATCTCTGCGGCGGAATCACCTGCTGGAACATTCTTGGAACCTACATGCAGAGCGGCGGCGCGGCGCCCGGCCAGGACCTCATGCGCCAGGACTTCCTGACCGATGGAGACACTTCGGAGCTCGACTTCGTTTTCTTCCCCGGAGCGCAGATCTCGACCGACTACAACAACAGCTCCGCTGCCGGCGGCCTCTTCGATGATGCCAACGGCCGGAACGTTGACGGCGTCCCGACGGTGTTCGGCTGGAACGACGGTGACAGCTTCATCGATCTCAACGAAATCTATGGCGGCGACCCGAACAACGTCATGGCCTACACCCAGTTCTACGTCAACAACATCTCGGGTGACGACATCGAGACCTCCATCGGCGTCTCGAGTGATGACTCCGTCCAGGTGATCATCAATGGAGAAGAGGTCTGGATCAACAGCGTGGCTCGTGGCGCGCCCCTGGAAGGAGCCTGCTCTCCGCAGGACATCGCCCCGGACTTCATCACCTTTCTCGATCCGATCATTCTCGAGCCCGGGCTCAACACCGTGATGCTCAAGACCTACGAGGGCGGCGGCGGTTTCAACTGCGCCTTCCGCTTCCAGGACGAATTCGGACTGGAGCTCACCGAGGACCTCGAGATCACCAAGTATCCCCCCGGCATCTGCGCGATCCCCCCCATCACGGCGCGGCGCAGCGTAGCAACCGATGATACGGCCTCCATCGAGCTGGCGAGCTATCCGGCCTACACCTCGGGCTCGACCTACGACGTCACCCTGACGCTCAGCAATGTCCGTACGGATGGTGATTGCGGCGCGGCGGAGAGTGTGACCCTGACTGAGCGCGTTCCGCTTGGCTGGACCATCAGCAACGTCTCCGACGGCGGCACGGTCAACGAAAGCCGAATCACCTGGCGCCTCGAGGGCGACACCCTTGCCGAAGGAACCCGCAGCTACCAGGCGACCGCCGCGGACGGAAACGGCGATGCCTACTTCGCCGGCAAGATTCTCGAATTTGACTCGATCATCGAGTTTGCCACCACCGGTGACTCCCGGCTGGCTAACCCCTCGGACCTTGCAGCCGGCGGCTTCTTCCGCAAGTGGCTCCTGCTCGGCCCCTACGCCATGCCAACCGGCTTCGGCTGGGGAGCCCAGCCCCGGGAAACCAACATGCAGGCTGACTTCATGACTGACGGCCTGGACATCACCGAGCTTACGGTTGAGCCGGTACCCGGCGATACGGTTGACACCGACTACGCGGTCGCCATCAGCCGCGGCCTCGGCGTGGCAATGGGCGACGCGACTGACATCATCAACCCCGACCGAACCCCGACCTGGTTCCCATGGGTGGATGGCGACAGCATCGTCAACTTCGACGACTACTACGGAGGCAACCTCGACAACAACATGATGTACGCCGTCATCTACCTGAACCTGGAAGATGACATGAGCGTAGACATGGGCGTGTCGAGCGATGACTCCGTCCAGGTCCTCCTCAACGGCGAGGAAATCTGGCTCAACCGCGTGGCTCGCGGCTGGGGCGGCGACCTGGACGTACAGGATGTGATCTCCAGCGCGACGGTCCTCCAGCTGGATCCGCTTGAGGCCGGTCTCCACCAGATCATGGTGAAAACCTTCGAGGGCGGCGGCGGCCACGGCTTCCACCTCCGCCTCCAGGATTCGTTCACCGGCGAACCGATCACGGAAGGCTTCAGCCTCTGCTTCTCACCGGACCCCGATGAGTGCGATTCCGGCTTCGTGCCTCCGGCGCGCGAGATCTGCGGTAACGACATCGACGATGACGGCGATGGCGACACCGACTGCGCTGACAGCGACTGCCCGGCCTGCCCCGAAATCTGCAACAACGGCGCGGATGACGATGGCGATGGCGACGCCGATTGCGACGACACCGACTGTGCCGATGCCGGCAACTGCCAGGGACCCGCTGGCCCGACCTTTGTACGCGGCGATGCGAACTCCGATGGCGCCATCAACCTGACGGATGGCGTGGTGCCGCTGCTCTTCCTGTTCTCCGGCGGCGCGGCTCCGGCTTGCGGCGACGCGGCTGACACCAACGACACCGGCAGCGTCGAGATCACCGACGCGATCATCATCTTCAGCTGGCTCTTTACCGGCGGTGCCGCTCCGGCCGCGCCTTCGCCGCTGAGTCCCGGCTACTCGGCTGCCGAGTGTGACAGTGACCCGACCGAGGACGGCCTTGGCTGCGAGCGCCCATCTCCTGTATGTCCCTGATTTGGCCATCGCAGGCTGATGCTTAGCGGCCCGTTGGCGGGAATCGGCTTTCTTCTTCCCCTGGGGAGGAAGGGGCCGGTTCCCGCTTTTTTTCTCGAAGATCCATTACGCTTGTTTCATCCCGGCCCCGCCCGCCCTCCGAAGGAGCGCCGGTGGCCGCAACCTGACGGAGAAAAAAATGCTCTACCGTTATCGAATGCTCGCCCTGCTAGCCTGCACGTTGCCGGCTCTTTTCATTGGACGTCCGGCTCTTGGCGGGGATGTCGAGCTGGTTATCGAGGAAGACTTTGAGGGGGGGCTCCCCGGAGACATTGGCGTTGTCTCCCAGAGCAACGGCCGCATCGAGGTCATTGATGACGGCAGCGGCGACAACCAGGTCCTCTCCCTGACACAGGCAGAAGGAAACCAGGGCGCCTGGGTATGGTTCCCGCAGGAATTTGAGCTTGGAGATCGGCGCGTTGAGATCGAGTTCGATCTCTTCATCGGACGCGGAACCAGCGCGGTTCCGGCCGATGGCGCTTCCGTCATCTTCCAATTCGACAACGACCTGCAGGCCTTCGGCAACATCGGCGGGGACCTTGGTGTCGGCAACCTCCGGGGCGCGGGCGGCAGCTATGAATACATCGCGCTCGGCTTTGACATCTGGGACAACGGCGAAAGCGACCGGGAGACCCACTGTGACGGCCGCCACGGGGCCCAGGGGACCTGCGATGTCGAGGTTATCCAGAACCAGGCCTCTCCACACCTCGCGGTGCCCCCGGCCGTCGGCGACCCCCCTGATTTCATCTCGAGCGCGGCCGTCTACGGCTCACCGAACGTCGCCGCCCACACCGGCAACGAGACCTTCGACCCGGACGACCTCATCCATATCTCGATCATCTTTGACGCCGGGGTCATGCGGGTGCGAATGGGCGGCGGGTGGACCGACCTGCCCAGCAGGGGCGGCGAATTTTTCGAGGAGGAGGTTGTTCTTGATTACACCACCCAGGACTTTCCCCGGCGACCGGCCAACATCGGCTTCGCGGCCACCACCGGAGGCGCCAACGCCTGGCAGTGGATCGACAACCTCGTCGTAAGCGAAGGTGAAACCCGGGTAAGGCAGGAGCCCGAGCCGCCGCTCGCCGAGGGCGGCATCAACTGCGGATCCCGCCGCGTAAACGCGACCAATGAGATTGGGTTCTCGTTCCTAGCAGACCGGCTCTTCGGAGCGGAGGTGAGCCGCGAAGGAGACCTGGAGGAAGACCTCAGCGTCATCGTCTCTTCCTTCGGCCGCGTCCCCGCCGGGAATGACACCGTCAACACGAACCTGCGGCCGATCGACCTGTCCAACCTCGACGGCGGCGCGATCAACACCTCCCGGCTCTTCATCAACGAAGCATCCTCCGATGCCGGCATCGAATACCGGGCCCATGTTGTACCGGGCCGCTACGATGTCCACCTCTTCTGGAGTGAAAGCGCCGAGACCGCCATCAACAGTCTCGGCCAAGGCGTAAGACTCTACAGCGTCTACCTCAACGAAGAAAAGGTGCTCTGCAACTGGAGCGCCGCCGCCGCCGCCGGGATCGGTACGGGCGACCCGAGAATCGCCTGCGCCGCCACGCTCGACAAGGCTGCCACCCGCGCCTTCCAGCTCGATGTCGCCGCCATTGAAGGCGAAGACTATGGAATTCTCCGGGTCTATGTTGAAGACCTCGGAAGCAACGCCGGCCTCAACGCCCTGGCCTTCCGGCGCGCGGGAGATGCCTCGGGAGAGCCTGTCAGCGGCGCCATCGAGTGCATTGAGAAGGAGCCGGGAGAGCCGCCGCCAGGCACTCTCCTCGAAGACGACTTCGACGATCTCCTTGACCAGGAATGTCCCCCGGGAATGGTCTGCAACAGCAACAACTTCACGCCCCGGGTTGTTGACGGCCGCCTGAGAATCACCGACGACACCGTCGGGAGCACGGCCGCCACGGCCATCTACGAAGAAACCGTCAACGTCTGCGATTTCAAGATGGTCGCTGAATTCGACCTCTTCCTGGGCAACCCGGATGGGACCGAGCCCGCCGACGGGGCCGCCTTCTTCCTGCGCGAGGGCTCGGACACCACGGCTCTCGGCCCGGGCGGCGGCGGGCTCGGGCTCCCGGTGGGAGGAGCAGGCTTCGCCGTCGAGTTCGACACCTGGAGCAACGGCGCCTGCTGCAATGAACCCTCGGGGTTCAACACTCCCGACCAGTTCACCCATATCGGCATCCAGTCCTCGGGCATCGTCTCCGAGATCAACCACGTGCAATACAACCCGGACCTCAAGCCGATCGCCTTTGGCGGCACCGGCTGGCCGAACTTCTTCGATCCATCCGGGGTCAATGTGCAGATCGAATACGATGCCGGCCACATCACGGTCTCCCTCGCGGGGTTCACCGCCGAGGGCGTTGACTTCGGGCCGGAGATCGTCTGCGAGGCTGACCTGGTTCCGGTCTTCGGAGCCGAGGCCGTTATTGGCTTCGCGGGAGGCACCGGTGGACGCACCCAGCACACCGACATCGACAATGTCTATATCGATGCCGCCGAGGGCGACTCCGGCGGCGACAACGCCATCGGCGAGGCCCTGGAGCGCGCTCGACAGCTCTGGCGAGGAAGCCGCGGAGAGCTCTACATCAACTGCGGCGGACCCTTGCTCGCCTGCTCAGCCACCCAGAACCCTGCCCCGGAGATGGTCGGAGCCAAGATAACCGGCGAACGCGTTGTATGGCTCAGCGACGAGGCGGCCCGTGGAGGCCTCGATGCGACAGAAAACGAGTTTTTCACCGTCACTCCCCTGCCCAACAGCGATGGCAGCAATTCCGGGCTCCAGGTCGCCACAACCAATATGGGATACTGGGATGCCCGGGGAACCACCCCTGGCATCAACGACGATGACCGGATCTTTCACACCGAGAGATGGGCGGACCAGGAATACCAGGTCCCGGTCGACAACGGAGAATACGAGGTCACGCTCTACTTCGCTAACTCCTACAGCGGGACCGCCGGCACTGGCTCCCGCTTCTTCCACGTGATTCTCGAGGGCGTCCAGCAGGACGGCTTTGAGCACTGCGACCTGATGGGCGACCTCGGCTTCCGTGGCCGGGCAAACCCGGTCTTCGGATTCGACAACCTCTACGACCCGGTGGGACACGCAGAGGCGCTCTACTCATCGGACCCCTGCAATTTCGCCGACTGTGATGACAACGGGGCTCTCGGAGAAGACGACCCGGACTTCGACCGGATCCTTCCCGCTCGCGAATGCGGCAACGCCGCCGCCGCCGCCCTCCGCTACACCCTGTCCGTAGACGATGGGTCCCTGACAATCGCTCTCACCGAGCCCGATGTGGCCGCCGGGGAGCCCGCCTCGCCGGACCCGAGTCCAAAGATCTCCGGGATCTCCGTACGCCGCACCGATGTGGCCCCGCCGCCGCCTGAGCGCTGCGGCAACGGAATCGATGATGACGAGGACGGCGCTACGGACTGCGATGACACGGACTGCTCCGAGGCGGCCGGCTGCCAGGCTCCCGCCGGCCCGACCTTCGTTCGCGGAGATGCGAACTCCGACGGCAGCATCAATCTCACAGATGGCGTCATCCCCCTGCTCTTCCTGTTCTCCGGCGGAGCGGCCCCGGCCTGCGCCGATGCCGCGGACACCAACGACACCGGCAACGTCGAGATCACCGATGCGATCATTATCTTCAGCTGGCTGTTCACCGGCGGCGCCCCGCCGGCCGCGCCATCTCCTCTGAGCCCGGGCTACTCGGCTGAAGAATGCCGGGGCGACCCGACCGATGATGCACTTGGCTGCGCAAGCCCATCGCCCGTCTGTCAATAAAACGGCTCCGTCGGCGGGGGCCTGTAGATTTCAGGCTTCCGCCGGCTGGCCGCTTTCCCCCTCGAGGATGAGGGCATCGACCACGGCCGAGGTGTCGCCGGCCTTCTCAAAAACTCGCCGCTGCCGGGCATAGCTTGACGGCCCCCGGACCATCCGCTGAAGCATCGGCACCTGGCCCGCGCTCCCGAGCCGCTCAAACACCGGGGCGAGATCCTCCAGCAGCTGCTCCATTGTCTCGGCGATGGGCCGCTGGGCTCCATCCTCATCGACAATCGTCGCTCCCTCCATGCTGTAACGCGCCGCGCGCCACTTGTTCTCCGTCACGATTCTCGGGTGCAGGACCGGCAAGGTCACGCCCTCGTTGATCTGCCCATGCAGGAAAACAATCAGGGCCTGCACCAGCGCGGCGACGGCCAGGGTCTCCCCCATCGTCGGCATCGAGTCACAAACTCTCACCTCCACCGTGCCGAAGCCCGGGTGAGGCCGCACGTCCCACCAGACCTCTCGAATGCTCTCGATTCCTTCGGCGCGGATCAGCGCTCCCACCAGCTGCTCGAACTCTTTCCAGCTCTCATGTCGATAGGGCAGCCCGGCGGTTGGAAGCGTCTCGAAGATCTTGCTGCGGCAGGAAGCCAGCCCGGTATCCTTCCCCTCCCAGAACGGAGAGCTCGCGCTCAGGGCCAGCAGGTGGGGCAGCCAGGGCTCCAGGTGATTGATGATCTGTATCGCCGACTCCGCGTCCGGTACACCGACGTGAACATGCAGACCGAAGATCAGCATCCGACGGGCCGGCCACTGGACCTTGTCAACCAGCCGATGGTAGCGCTCATCTTCACTGACCTCCTGGTCCTCCCAGCGGGAAAAAGGATGGGTCCCCGCGCCGATGAGGGCCAGGCCTCGCTGCCGTGCGCACTCGCGAACCTGCTCCAGCTTGACCCCCAGGTCGGCCTCGACCTCGCCGATGTCGGCACACACATCGGAATTGATCTCGATGGTGGACTGGAGGAGCTCCTCCTTGAGCCAGCTGACCTCTCCAAAGGAGTCAATGAGCTCGGCCGCCGCCGAGGTCAGCGCTCGTGTCTCCCTGTCAACCAGCTGAAGCTCTATCTCAACACCAAGACTCGGTGCCGGACTGCTGTTGAATTCGAACTCCATAAGGCTGCAGTATACGGCAAGAGAAAGGCTCGTGAGCGTTTTTTGCACGGGTCCCCAGCCGGGCGAGGAACGGACCGACCAGATGAATCCCGCGACAGAAGACCAAATCCACATCGGAACCTCCGGCTGGTCCTACAAGGACTGGGACGGGTCCTTCTATCCACAGGGCTGCGGCCAGGATGGGCGCCTGCGCCACTACGCCGCGCGCTTCAGCTGCGTAGAGGTCGACTCAACCTTCTACGGCACGCCGAAGAAGGAGACCGTGCGCGCCTGGGCCGCACGCACCCCTGGCCACTTCCGCTTCGCGCTCAAGGTGCCGGGTATCGTAACCCACGGGGCCCAGGGCTCTAGCCCGATCCTGGAGGATGTGCTCAAGGATAAGGGGGGACGGCTAGCGGATTTCCTTGAAACCACGGAGCTCCTCGGCGACAAGCTCGGCCCCATCCTTTTCCAGTTTCCCTATTTTCGCGTCCGGGAAATGGAAGAGGCGGACTTCCTCGATCGCCTCGAGGCGACTCTCGGCCGGCTTCCCACAGATCGCCGCTACGCGGTCGAGCTCCGCAATAAGGGTTGGATTGGGGCGCGCTATCTCGCTCTCCTGAGGCGCTACAGTGCCGCTGCCGTGCTGATCGACCACCCCTACATGCCCGGGCCGCGACAGCAGCTCGCGCTGGGGATGGTCACCACGGATTTCTGCTACGCCCGGCTCCTGGGTGACCGGCACTCCATCGTGAAAAAAACCGGTGCCTGGGACAGGCTGGTCGAGGACAAGGGAGCCCGGGTAAAACAGTGGGCCGAGACTCTTCACCTGGCAACCACCCGGCATGGAGCGGCCTCGGCCTGGGCCTTCTCCAACAACCACTTCGCCGGACACAGCCCCGAGACCAGCGCCCAGCTTATATCCCGGCTGCGCGATCTGTCCTGAAACTGGCTCCTTTATCTTGAATCAAGCCCCAAAAGTGTCGACAATCTATCTTTCACAAGGAGCCTTGCGGCATTGGGGCCGCGGTCGGCTCCCGGCTTCATAGAATCGGTCTAATACGAGGAAGACATACCATGGCAAGGCTCCCGATCCTTCTAGTCTGTATTTTCTGCATCACCAACACCCTGCGGGCGGCTGATGACAAGGGCCGAGATATCGATGCCGGCTTCGGCGAGTGGAAGGTTCTCTTTGACGGCAAGAGCACCAAGGGCTGGCAGAACGCCAAGCCGAAGCGCCAGGGCGACGGGAAAAACCTCTGGGCCGCCGAGGATGGCGCCCTCGCCAATATCCGCGGCGGAGTCAATGACATCTGCACAGTGGAAGAGTTCACCGATTACGAGCTCGAGATCGACTACAAGATCCCCCCGAAGGGCAACAGCGGCGTCTACCTGCGCGGCACCTGCGAGGTGCAGATCTTCGACAGCTTCGGCAAGGCCGACAAGGCTCTCTCCAAGGCCGATGCGGGCGCGATCTACGGCGTCGGATACGTCGCCCTGAAAAATGCCCAGAAAAAACCGGGTGAGTGGAACAGCTACCGGATTATCCATGTCGGGCACAGGATCACGGTATGGCACAACGGTGTGCTGATCCAGGACAACGTCTACCAGGACCAGTTCACCGGCGGCGCGATGGGAACCTATCCCGGCACCGACCGGAAGCTCACCCCGAAGAAGGGGCCCCTCATGCTGCAGGGCGACCATGGCAAGGTCTGGTACAAGAACATCCGGATTCGGCCTCTCTGTGCCGGCGAGGGCTGGGTCTCGATGTGGAACGGCAAGGACCTGAGTGAATTCACCGCGAAGAACGACCGCCGGGCCAAGAAAGGGCTGCGTTGGGCCGTCGAGGACCATTCCTTCACCAACACGGCTGCCGGCGGCGGCGGCCACGACATCTGGACCAAGGGCGCCTACGGCAACTTCCTCGCCTTCTACCAATACCGCGCCGACCCGAAGACTCATGGCGGCAATAGCGGCTTCTACCTGCGTGACCAATGGGAGATCCAAATTCACGGGCCCCAGGGAGGCGGCAAGAAGGAGGGCAAGCATGGAGATGGCGCTCTCTATTCCTACTACCCCCCGGCGCGCCTCTCCAATAATGGGAAAAACCGCTGGAACACGATGTGCGTCAAGCTCGTCGACAATAAAATTTCCGTCTGGCAGAACGGCATCCTGATCCACGACAACACGTCTGTGCCGACTCGCACCGACAACCACAGGGTAAAGCCGCCGGTCTTCAGCAAGGCTCCCTTCAAGCTGCAGGGCGACCACGGCAAGGTCTGGTTCGCCAATCTGAGGATCCACGCCCTTCCCGACAGCAAGTAAGAGAACGGACGCCCTGGAATCTGCAACCATTCCTGCTACGGAGGCACCATCATGTCACGATCGGCCCTGATGCTTTTCCTGTTCGCCGGCTTGTTCATCTCGAGCGCCGAGGGCGCGGACGACTGGCTCCGCTTTAGAGGGTCGGATGGTTCCGGCGCCACCGGCGCCACGGGGCTCGCCTTGAGCTGGGGCGATGGAGAGAACGTGCTCTGGGAGGCGAAGCTGCCGGGGCGCGGAGCCTCGAGCGTTATCCTTGTCGGGAACCGCGCCTTCGTCGCCTGCTACAGCGGCTACGGCCTGGACAAGAACGAACCCGGAAACCAGGCCGACCTGAAGCTCCACGTGGTCTGCTATGACGCCGGCAAGGGGTCGAAACTCTGGGATCAGTCGGTCAGCTCGAAGGCGAAGGTTCAGGACTACGGTCGCTTCGTCTCGCTGCATGGCTACGCCTCCTCGACGCCAGCAAGCGACGGCCAGGCGGTCTACGCCTATTTCGGCCCCAACGGCCTGCTGGCCTACGACCTCGAGGGCAAGCTCCTGTGGAGGAAGACGCTCGGCACAAAAACCCATGTCTTCGGAACCGCCAACTCACCGGTTCTTTATGAAAACGTGGTGATCGTCAACGCCGGCGTCGAGAGCGGGAGCCTGGTCGGGCTTGACAAGAAAACCGGCAAGGTGCTCTGGGAGGCCGCCGGGATGAAGAGCTCCTGGAACACACCCTCGCTCGTCAAGGCCGAGGGGGGGAGGGTCGAGCTGGTCGTCAACACCAAGGGCAAGCTTCGCGCCTACGACCCGAAGACCGGCGCCGAGCTGTGGAGCTGCTCCGCGATCAACGACTACATCTGCCCCAGCGTCATCTCGCACGCTGGAACCATCTACGCGATCGGAGGACGCAGCGCGACCGCCATAGCTGTTCGTGCCGGCGGAAAAGGAGAGGTCGAGCCTCTCTGGAAAACCAGAGCCGGCTCAAACGTCTCCTCCCCCGTCTATTTCAAGGACCATCTCTACTGGGTCAGCGACAAGGGAATCGCCCACTGCCTGGATGCGAAGAGCGGCAAGATCGTCTACCAGGAACGCCTGAAGGGGACCGGGCGGGTCTACGCCTCGGTCCTCCTGGCCGAGGGGCGGCTCTACGCCGTCAGCCGGGACAAAGGCACCTGGGTCCTCGCCGCGCAGCCTCAATTCAAGCAGCTCGCCCATAACATCTTCGAATCCGACCGCAGCATCTTCAATGGCAGCCCGGCGATCCTGGGCTCAACTCTCTATCTCCGCTCCGATGAAAAGATCTACTGCATCGGCATGACAAAGAAAAAATCTCGCCTCTGAACCTCGCGCGGCCCGAGCGCGACCGGCCGGCCCCATCTTTCTCCAAGGATCATTCATGAACAAAGCCGCTCTCTTCTTATCAGCCGCCCTGCTCTTCACCCTGTGCGCGCCGGCAAGGTCCGAAGAGCTTCTGGACCGCGTAAAACATGGCTACGCCGATTCCGGCGGGGTCAAGCTCCATTACGCAACCCTTGGCAAAGGCCCCCTGGTGGTCATGCTCCACGGCTTTCCGGATTACTGGTATACCTGGCGCCACCAGATGGAGACGCTCAGCGACCATCGCCAGGTCGTCGCAATCGACATGCGGGGCTACAACCGCAGCGACAAACCTGCCGGTGTGGCAAGCTATAAGATGGCGCTCCTGGTCGCGGATGTGCGCGCCGTGATCGCCCATTTTAAAAAGGACAAGGCTGTCATCGTCGGCCACGACTGGGGAGGCGCGGTCGCCTGGAATTTCGCCATGAGCCATCCGAAGGTCTGTGACAGGCTCATCATACTCAACCTCCCCCACCCCTGGGGCCTGGGCCGCGAGCTGGCGAACAATCCCGCCCAACAGAAAAACAGCCAGTACGCCCGGAACTTCCAGAAGCCCGGAGCGCATGAAAAGCTCTCGGCCCGGGGGTTGTCAGGCTGGGTCAAGGACAAGGCCGCGAAGGAGAAATACCGGGAGGCCTTCGAGCGCTCGGATTTCGAGGCCATGCTGAACTACTACAAGGCGAACTACCCCCGCCAGCCCTACAAGGCGCCCGAGGGCTCTCCGCCCAGGGTCGAGGCCCCGGTGTTGATGTTCCACGGCCTCAAGGACTGGGCCCTCCTGCCCGGCGCTCTCAATGACACGTGGAAATGGCTCGACAAAGACCTCACGCTCGTGACCGTTCCCGGCTCAGGCCATTTTGTCCAGCAGGACGCGGCCGAGACCGTCTCGCGGACGATGAAGTCCTGGCTGGAGCTCCAGGAAAAGGCGGCCTCTCAGCCCTGAGAAGAGTCGCCTGCGATAAGGCGGCGGTAGCCCTCGAGCTCTTCCTCGCTCCAGGCGGGCTCTTCAGATGCGCTCACCCCGTCAAAATCAAACTCAAAAGGCCAGGACGCCGCGCCGAGCTCGCCCACGCGGCCCGCGCATTCCTCCCGGAGACCGGGCTTCGCACACAAGAGAAGAAAGCCGCCGCCGCCGGCCCCGCAGGTCTTGCCCCCCAGGATGAGCCGGTCCAGCTTCCCAAAAACGGCGCGATGCTCGGCGCTGTCGCAGCCTTCGTGCAGGTTGTAGAGGCCGCGGCAGGAGCCGCCAAGGGCCCGGGCGTAACCTTCCAGGTCGCCCGCTTCGAGCGCCCGGGTCATCCGCTCGGCCTCGTCGCGAAGCTCGAACATCGCCTCGAGAGTCTTCGAGCCCGCCGCGTGATAAGAGCGCCTGATATCATCGTGGATCGAGCCTGAGACATGAGCTGCCCCGGTAAAAACCAGGAGAGAGCTCTCCTCGAGCTCGCGGATCATCTCTTCGGTGACCTCTATGCTGCGAGGAGTCATGCCGCCTCCCTGGTGGTACTCGAGCAGGTTCAGGCCCCCACGGGCGGCGCCGTAAGAGTCCTGGCTCCCTCCCGGGTAGCCGAGATCCTGTCTCTCCACCTCATTGGCGACCGCCGCGGTATCATCTTTCGAGCGGAAAACGCCAAAGAGCCGGTCGAGGGCCGCCACCACCGAGACCCCAAGCGCCCCGCTGCCGCCAAGGCCGCTGCCGGGTGGCACCTCGGAGCCGGTCACCAGCAGCACCGATTCTCCCGGCGGCAGCAATTTTCTGACAAACCCCTGCAGCAGCTCGAGGCGCCCGCCGCCGGGGAGGCCCTCGGCGCCGAAGGCGTGGACGCCGACGCCGAGGTCGTCTGAATAGATCAGGACCTCTTCTCCCGGGCCCAGGCGCTGGGCGCGGGCGAAAACGTGCCGCCTGACGCCGAAGTTGACCACCTTGCCGCCATGATCTACGCAAAAGGGCGGAGCATCGGTTCCCCCACCGGCGGGGTCAACTCTCACAGGCGCGCGCGCGAATGCTCTCATCGGTATACTCGGTTACAAACCCTGGAAAAGGGCCGCCCGCGCCTGGCGGCGGCGAAGGGCCGGCAGGCTTCGCTTTTTATTTTACAGGGCCCTTCTTCAGCTTCTGCAAGGGCCCGCTCCCGGGATGCTTCCGAAGTCCCTCCGCTATCAATGCGCGGCCTTGCTTCGTGTCACCGAGCAGAAGAGCCGCCCTCGCCAGGCGCCTGTAGGACTCCGCGTTGGCGGGCTTCAACGCCGCGACGTAATCAGCCGTGATCGAGAGGACCTCCTCGAGATAGAAGTCGCGCTTGATCTCGTTGTCATCAGGCGGAGCGGCCGTATCCCTGGGATCCTTTTTCTCTTCCTTCGCGTCGGCTGGATCAAATTTCTTTTTCTCCGCCTCGTAGCGAGACCGCTTGAGCGGAATCTTTTTTCGGTCGCGAATCTTCCGATACCGGGCGATGTCCTTCTCGATCCTGGAGAACTCCTCGTTGGAGCCTCTCCTCTTGCGGGACTTTTCCTTCAGCCGGCGCAGGACCTTCTGATCAACCAGCCCGAGGTCCGCATGCTCGGCCTTCTCTACCGTATCGAACTCGATCGAGAAGTCGAGCTCGGCCTCGCCATCCATGTAGCTCGAAACCGCCGGAAGCTCGATGTCCGGCACCACGCCCTTGTTCTGCGTGCTGTTGCCGGATGGTCGGTAAAATTGCGAGAGGGTGATCTTCAGAGCTCCAAGCTTCCCCGGCTCGCCGCCTCCCCTGGCGCGAGAGAGATCCATGAGCTGCTGAACGGTTCCCTTGCCATGGGTGCTTCGGTCACCGACGATAACCGCGCGCTTATAATCCTGCAGGGCTCCGGCAAAAATCTCACTGGCGCTGGCGCTGAACTTGCTGGTCAAGACCACCAGCGGCCCCGACCAGTCGGCGCCTTTTTTGCTGTCGTTACGCGTATCGATCTTGCCGTTCAGGTGCTTAATGAGCACCACGGGGCCTGTATCTACAAACAGGCCCGTCAACGCGATGGCCTCAGACAGCGCCCCGCCTCCATTCATCCGCAGATCGATGACCACGGCCTCAATTCCATCCGCCCTGAACTTCCTGATGATCCTTGAGACATCGCGCGTCGTGCTCTTGAAATCCTTCACGCCGCGCCCGGCGGCGGCCATGTCCATGTAGAAGCTGGGCAGGACAACGACCCCGACCTTGAGAGCGGGCAGGCCTTTCCCCCTCTTGACCTCGAGCACCTCGCCATGGGCCTCGCGGTCGGAGAGAACCACCTTGGCCCGCACGATCGCCACCAGCTCGGCGCCCTCGCTGTCGGCATGCCGGACCTTGAGCTGGACCCTCGTGCCCTTCTTGCCGCGGATGAGCTTCACGACATCGGAGAGCTTCATGTTCAGCAGCTCGACAAAGTCCTTGGAGTCCCCCTGCGCCACCGCGAGAATCTTGTCCTGCGGCTTCAGCCGCCCATCGCGCGCCGCCGCGCCGCCGGGAATGACCTGGTTGACGACCGTATAGCCATCGATCGACTGCAGCGAGGCGCCGATTCCCTCGAGCTCGAGCCGCATGCTGATCTGGAAATTCTCGAGCGTGTCCGGAGACATATAGGTCGTATGCGGGTCATAGGTCATGGTCGCCGCGGTCAGAAAAATCTGCAGCAGCTCCATTCCATCGGTCTTTCCCATCCGGACCGCGAAGTTGTCGTACAGCTTGGCGACCTCTTCGCATGCCTCCTTCATCGCCTTGCCATCGACAAGCTTCTCCAGGAGAAGCACCTTCACCCTCTTGCGCCACAGGTCGGCGACCTCCTTCTCTCCCGAGGCATAGGCGGCTGCGGCCCGGTCGACCTCGAAATATTCATCGACCGTAAAATCCTGCTCCTCTTCAACGAGCTTCTTCACCCGCTTTGAACAGCCATCGACCCGGGCTAAAAAAACCTCTCCAACCTTGAAGGCGAAGTCAAGATCTCCGGATTTGATATAATCATCGATCTTATAGCGACTGCTTTTAAAGGACTCGATGTCGGCGGCCGTAAAATACATCCGCTGCGGATCCAGCGCGCGGAGATACGAGTCGAACATGCTCTCCGATCTCTTGTCATCAAGCTTCCACTGCCTGACGTGGACCCGCTCGAGATAGACCGCAACATGCTGGGCGATGATCTTGTCTCTCAGTGTCGGGGAGCCCAGGTCGGCCCGCGCCGGGAAGGCCGGAAGAAGCGCCAGGAGGGCGGCGAGAAGAAGGAGGGGCCGGGTTGATTGCGCGATGCCGAAGAAGCCACGGGCTGAGGTGGAAGTCATCTGCGATACCTTTTCTGGATACGGAACTCGCACGGCCTGGGGCAACTGCCCGGAAACACTGGCGGTATTATAGTCCAGCAGGAGAGAGATGCAGATCTACATTACCGTTTCAGGGAAATGAATTCCCCATCAGGCGAGGAGCTCTCGAATCACGTTGCCGTGGACGTCGGTCAGACGGCGGTCGATGCCATTGTGGCGCACGGTAAGCTTCTCGTGATCGATTCCAAGCAGGTGCAGGATGGTGGCGTGGATGTCGTAGACCTTCGTGGGGTTCGCCCGGTCAAGCGGCTTGTAGCCCCACTGGTCGCTGGGTCCGTGGGTCACGCCGCCCCTGACCCCCCCCCCGCACAGCCAGTTGCTGAAGACATAGGGATTGTGGTCGCGGCCCTTGCTGCCCTGGGTGCTCGGCATACGGCCGAATTCGGTGGTCCAGAGGATAATCGTGTCTTCAAGAAGCCCCCTGCGGCGGAGGTCCTTGATGAGGGCCGCGACGCCGGTCGCCATGCCGAGAGAAAGCGGCGGATGGTCTCTCGGAATGTCCTCGTGACTGTCCCAATTGCGCCGGGGAAAGCTGTTGTCATTGCCGGACCAGATCTGAACAAAGCGAACGCCTCTCTCGAGCAGGCGGCGCGCCACCAGGCACTTGCGCCCGAAATACTCTATCTCCTCATCGATATTGATCTCGGCCGGGTATTTCTTACGCGCCTTATGAAGTCCGTACAGCTCGAGAACTTCTTTCGGCTCCTTCGAAAGATCCAGCGCCTCGGGCGCGCTGAGCTGCATCCGGGCCGCGAGCTCGTAAGAACGAATGCGCGAATCCAGCCGCGAATCTCCCGGGCGCTTCTCCTGATAGCCTCGGTTCAGCCTGTTGATCAGGTCGAGCCCGGCCCGGCTCCCGGCGCCGGAGATAAAGTCGGCCCGGGCTGCAATGTCATTGATCGGATTCTCGCGCTGGGGAAAGATCTCGGTGCCCTGGTTATCCGCCGGCAGGAATGCCGAGCCCCAGTTCTTCGGACCGTTGGAGCCATAGCCCCGATGGTCGGGAAGCACGACGAAGGAGGGCAGGTCCTCGTTGATCGCCCCCAGGGCGTAGCTGACCCAGGAGCCCATTCCCGGGAAGCCCGGGCGCTGGAAGCCGGTCGCCTGGAGGTAGGTGGCCTGGCTATGCACCCCTGTCTTGCCGACCATGTTATGGATGAAGGCCATCTCGTCGACCACGTCCCCAAGCGGAGCGACAATGTCGCTGAGATGCTTGCCGCAGCGACCGTAGCGCTTAAACTCAAACGGCGACTTCATCCAGGGCCCCAGGCCGTTCTGGAAGGCCTCGACGTGTTCACCAAAATCAGACTTCTTGCCGTGGTGCCTGATCAGCTCAGGCTTGTAGTCGAACATGTCGAGATGGCTGGCCGCCCCCGACATGAACAGCTGAACCACCCGCTTGGCCTTCGGAGCATGATGCAGCCCCCCATCCAGCCTGGGCTGAGCGCCCTCGACCCTGGCGGCCTCTCCCCCCAGCATCGCCGCCAGGGCGATCCCGCCAAGGCCGCCCCCTGACTCCCACAGAAAATTGCGGCGATCGAGCAGGGGCCCGGCGGTGTCGTTCTCGTGTGAAAAGGCGGATTCTACGGTCATGTGGCTGTTGTCAATCCAGGTAGGTAAATTCGCTGAGGTTGAAAAGAACCCGGCACAGGTTGGCAAGCCCATACTCGGAGGCGTAGGCGGCAAGGGCCTTCGCCTCCGCCTCCCCGGCCTCCCGCCCCGTCACCAGGCGGACACCGAGGCGCGCCCGCTCCTCGGCTGATTTCGCCTCGGCCTCCAGCCTTCGGGCGAAATGCCCGGCCATGACCAGGGTGAACCGGCTGTTGAGCAGAGAGAGGGCCTGCAACGCCGTGAGCGCCTCGCCGCGCTTAGGTGTGCTCTGCGATGAGTCCGCGCAATTGAAGGTCCTCATGAAGGGATCCGGCTGCGACCGTACGATAAAACGATAGATCGAGCGGCGATGGGAGGCCTGATCTTCCGGATTGAACTTATGGTATTCGTAATGCGGAGAATGGGCCGTCTTCTCGAGCTTGAAGAGATAAAAGCCCGGACCGTACATCGAGTGCTTGAGCTTGCCGCTGGCCTGGAGCATCGCATCGCGGATTTCTTCGGCCTCCAGGCGACGGCGGTTCATCCGCCAGAGCAGGCGGTTGCCCGAGTCAACCTGCTGACCTTTTTCGTTCCAGGCCGAAGACTGCCGGTAGGCGCCGCTGTTGACGACAAGCCGATGGAGCTTCTTGAAGGACTGGCCGCCATCGCGAAACTCACAGGCCAGCCAATCGAGAAGCCGGGGATGGGTCGGCGTGCCGCCCATGCGGCCAAAGTCGTTGGGAGAATCAACCAGGCCCGCGCCGAAATGCCAGAGCCAGGCGCGGTTGACGATCGACCGCCAGGTGAGTGGGTTCTCCTCGCTGGTAATCCATTTCGCCAGGGTCGCTCTCCGCTCGCCCTCAGAATGCCCGGCAGGAAGCGTCATCTCGATGGGCGTATCCGCGGAGAAGGGCAGGATCCCGGGCTTCACCTTTTCGCGCGGCTCGAGGATTTCTCCCCGGTGCAATACGTGAATCGCCCGCGGCTTGCCCATCGTCGGCTTGAAATTTCCCTCGGCCTTGAAGTGGGTCGCGGCGGCGTAGACCCTGCCCGCCTTCTTCAGCTTCGCAAGCTTTCCGGAGAGTTCCGTTTCCGCCATCTTGAGGCGCCTCTGCTCGGCCATCCATTCAGGCGACTTGAGGCGCGCCATCAACTCGTCCCGCTTTCCCTTCGCCGCCGCCAGGGCGGCCGCGGCGGTTGCATTTTGAGCCTTGGGCCAGACCCCGTCAGTCAGGTTCTTCCGGGCCCAGCGCACGGGGGCCTGGATAGAATCCATAGAGATGACCTTCACTCCGCGAGCGATGTTCCTGCCGGTCCTGTCAAAGGCCTCGAGCTCCCCGAGGGCGAGAATATAGTCGTTGCTCCGCGGCGCCAGCTTGACTGCCCGGACCCGGACAAAGCGGGCTCTGGCGCCCTTCGCCTCGACGGAATACGCCCCGATCCCGGGATTTGGATAATCACCGGCGCTTTCATCCGCGAGCGTCACCGGGCTGGAGAATTCCTTGTCGGCCGCCGCCTCAACCAGGAATCGCACCGGGAAACCGAAGCCTGCCCCGATGTTATTGTATTCATCATGGCAGGGATGCAGGGTGACACGGGAGAGCTCAACCTCCCGGCCAAGATCGACCGCCACCCACTTTTCCTCCCCCTGCCGCTTGCTCGTCAGGCTGTGATAGCCATAGGCCGGGCTCTTCTTCTCCAGCCTGATCTCGGCCGAATACTTCGCGAGCTCCTCGTCGAGCGCGGCCAGCGCCGCTCCTCCGGCGGCGGCGACACCCTCGCGGTGCTTCTTCAGCTCGTCGCGGATCCCCGCAAGCTCCGCGCCCAGCTTCCTGCGCTCCTGGGCGGCCCCCGGATCCTGATCGTATGACCTCTCGGCCCGGTCTACGGCAGCGAAAACATCCTGGAGGCTGTAGTAATGGCGCTGGGTAAAGGGATCAAATTTGTGGTCGTGGCACCGGGCGCACTGGATCGTCAGGCTGGTGAATGTGTTGATGGTATTGGTCACCATCTCATCCCGGTCGATATAGCGCGCCACCTTACCGTCAATCTTGGCCTCAGAGACCTCGACGTGACCGATGAAATCCCAGGGGCCGGCAGCGATGAAGCCGAGCCCCAGAATGCCATCTGGTTCGCCCGGGAAGAGAACGTCGCCAGCCAGCTGTTCCTCTACAAAGCGTGAATACTTCTTATCGTCGTTGAACGAGCGGATCACGTAGTCCCGGTAGGGCCACGCATTCGGCCGCAGCTTGTCCTTATCGTAACCACAGGTGTCGGCGTACTTAACGACATCGAGCCAATGACGGGCCCAGCGTTCTCCATAATGCTTCGAGTCCAGCAGGCGATCGACCAGCTCCTCGTAGGCCCGGGGCGATTTGTCAGTTAGAAACCTGTCGGTCTCGGCCCTTGTCGGCGGAAGCCCCGTGAGATCGAAAGCCAGCCTGCGAATGAGAGTCAGGCGATCGGCCTCGGCCGCCGGCTCCAGGCCTTTCGAGCCCAGGCGGGCCAGGATGAAGGCATCGATGGGGTTGCGGATCCAGCCCGAGCCCTCACCTTCAATCTGCGGAACCGCGGGACGCCGGAGCGGCTTGAACGACCACCAGTTAAAATCGGGCTCGCTGGTTCCCCCCAGGGCGAAACCCTCCGGCCAATGCGCCCCCGCCTTGATCCATTGCCTGATGGCAGTCACCTCGGCCGCCGAAAGCGGCTCCCGGTTTTTCGGCATGCTCGCCTTGCCATCTTTCGCGGTAACCAGGGCAAGAAGGCGGCTGGCTCCGGGGTTGCCCGCAACGATGGCGGGGCCTTTTCGTCCGCCCTTCAACAGGGCGGCCCGGGAGGCCATCGACAGCTTCCCCTTGCGCTTGCTTTCGCTGTGGCAGCCCAGGCAGCGGCGCTCGAAGATCGGGGCGACCGTCTTGCTGAAAAGCTCCTCGGATGCCCTGGCCGCCTGTGAGGCGGCCATCAGCAGGAGAGCGGCCGTAAATAGTAATCTACTCGAGTCGCGCATATTCAGCCCTGAAACCTGTACAGCGGGCTCCCGATACCGGCAAATGGCAGGAAGCGATAAAGCCATTATCACGAAGCCTGCGGTTCATTCAAGGAATAGACCGCTTCGGCTGTTGCGATGGGCCGGGTTTTGGTTTGCATGACCCCGCCCGGGTGTGGACGATTAATGGCCACGAATAAACAGGAACCCCCCTGGCGGAGAAAACCATGGCCCGTAAATTTTCCAGAAGATCATTTCTCAAGAGCGGCTCTCTTGCCGCCGGCTCGACTCTCTGTGGAGGCTTCAGCATCCTCCCGGGCGGCGAATCTCCCAACGAAAAGCTCAACATCGGCATCATCGGAGCCGGCGGCAAGGGCGCCGCTGACCTCGCCGGGGTCAGCAGCGAAAACATCGCCGCCCTCTGTGATGTCGACAGCCGCCGGGCCGCCGCCTCGCTCAATCGCCACCCCAAGGCCGCACGCTACACCGACTATCGCAGGATGCTGGAGAAGGAAAAAGGGCTCGATGCCGTCACCGTATCGACCCCCGACCATCACCATGCCCCCGCAGCGTTGATGGCCATGGCCCTGGGAAAACACATCTACTGCCAGAAGCCCCTGACCCACTCGGTCTCCGAGGCCCGCCTCATGCGAGCCGCGGCGAAAAAGTACAAGGTGGCGACCCAGATGGGCAACCAGGGACATGCCGAACATGGATCAAGGCGCATGGTCGAGATGATCCGGGCCGGGACCCTGGGAACCGTGACCGAGGTCCATGTCTGGTCGGACCGCCCCATCTGGCCCCAGGGAATCAAGCGGCCGGCCAAGGCCCAGCCGGTCCCCGCCGGGCTTGACTGGGACCTGTGGCTCGGACCCGCTCCCAAACGGCCCTACCACTCCGCCTACGTCCCCTTCAAATGGCGCGGCTGGTGGGATTTCGGAACGGGAGCCCTGGGAGACATGGCCTGTCATAACTGGGATATCGCCTACTGGGCTCTCGAGCTCGGACTGCCCGAGAGCATCGAGGCGACATCCTCGCCGCTCTTTAAAGAATCCGCCCCGGCCTGGAGCGTCATCCGCTACCGCTTCCCGGCCATCCCCGGCCGGCCGGCCGTAAACCTCACCTGGTACGATGGCCCCAAGCGCCCCCCAGCCGAACTCTTCGAGGGAGAAAAGGTCTCGGGCAACGGCTCCATCATCGTCGGCGATAAGGGCAAGCTCTACGTGTCCCACTATTGGGGCGATGGCAAGCTGCTCCCGGCTAAGGACTTCGCCGGCTTCAAGGCCCCCGAGGCCTCGCTGCCCCGCTCTCCCGGTCATTACAAGGAATGGATCGCCGCCTGCAAGGGTGGTCCGGCCGCGCTCTCGAACTTCGAGTACTCGGCCCAGCTCACCGAAGCGGTGCTCCTGGGAAACCTCGCGGTTCGTCTCGGCGGAAAGGTGAACTGGGATGCGAAGAACATGAAGGTGACCGGGCGGCCTGAGGCCGAGCCGCTCATCAAGCGCGCCTACAGGCCCGGCTATATGGCCTAGCCGCCTTCATCTTTCAACCTCCGCGAAATTCCTGCTAAGATGAACTCTTCGGCCGGGACAGGCCCAGCCGCGAACTTCCACCTGTGAGAAACCTATGCGATTCCTGCTTCTCATCCCGGCCCTGCTCCTGCCCTGCGGCGGCACCCGCGCGGAAGAGGTGAGCTCCGCGCGTGCTCGAAAATACGTCAAGACCATGCAGGCCCTGGTCCGAGCGGAAAGCGAGGAAGAGCTCACGAAGTTCATCGACCGCATGGGCGAGCTCGACCACCCCCGGAGCGTCGTCCTCATCCCGCCGGCGGTCACCTTCTTTCCTTCAAAGACGAACTACGAGCGGGCCATGGAGGCTATTGGCGCCCTAGAAAGCGATGAGGCCGTCGCCGCCCTCATCAAGAGCTACAAGAAGGCCCGGAGCCTCGATGATAAGATCCTGCTGCTGGACTCCTTCGGCTATCGCGACGACAAACCAACCGGAGATGTGGTCCTCGAGGCCTTTGAAAACAGGCTCTTGCGCATCCAGCTCACCGGCCTCCAGGCCGCCGGCCGCCGCAAGCTCAAGGAGGCGGTCACTCCCCTGATCTCCATGGTCGAGGCTCGCTCAAAAGAACGGGACCTCCTCTGGCTCGAGAGCCGGCGGGGGCTCCTTGAAATCACCGGCCAGGATTTTGAAGCCGCCGCCGACTGGAAGAAGTGGTGGGCAGCTGCGCGCGAGTCTTTTGATCCCAACGAGGCGCCTGACGAAGACGGCCGCACCGTTGTCGTCAGGAAGGCCGCCGGCGCCGTAGAGTTCTTCGGCTCCGAGATCTTCAGCCGCAACCTGGTCTTCGTCATCGATGTGTCCGGCAGCATGGCCATGTTTGACCAGGGAGACCTGAAGCCCAAGGAGGCGGAGAAGGCCCGCGTTCGACTCGACCGTGCCCGCAAGCAATTGCTCAGCGCCCTCGAGAGCCTGCCGAAGACCGCGCGGTTCAACATCATCGCCTACTCCAATAAGGTGACCGCCTGGCAAAAGGGCCTGAAGCCGGCGAGCAAGAGCGCCATCAAGAGCGCCGGGCGGTTCGTAAAAGAATTCCTCGCCCGCGGCGCCACCTATACCGATGACGCCCTGAAGCGGGCCTTTGAAGATGCCGAGGCGGACACCATCGTCCTGCTCTCCGATGGCGCGCCCACCAAGCCGGAGTTTCCTTCGGACTTCCTCATCAAGCAGATCCTGAAAGACATCGCCAACCGGAATGCGACACGCAAAATGCGCATCAACACCTTCGGCTTCGAAGGCACCGGGCTCTGGCCCGACAAGATTCCTGGACAGCCCAGCGGCCCCCGCGCCATCCCGGCCCCCAACGATGTCGAAACCTTCGTCGGCTTCATGAAACAGCTTGCCGAAGAAAACCATGGCTCCTTTAAGCCCATCAAGTGAAGGCTCGCCGGTGACCGAGTGCAGCCCCTGACCCGCGACTCGTTGAACAAAGCCGCGTCGAGGCTTGCCGCTGCGGACCCCGCCCTCGGCCAGTGGATTCGGCTGGTCGGCCCGCTCGATTTCAGGCCGCGCCCTGCGCGATTTCCCTCGCTCTGCCGCGCCATTATTTCCCAGCAGCTCTCCGCCGCCGCCGCCCGCACGATCCACGCGCGCTTCATTCAGCTCTTCTCTCCGGCAAGACGCCCTACCCCTCGAAGGGTGCTCCGCATCCATCCGCGCCGTCTGAAAAGCTGCGGGCTCTCGGAAAGAAAAACCTTCTACCTGTGCGAGCTCGCCCGGGCCTTCGAAAACGGCCCACTCAAGCGCAGGCGCCTCAGCGGGCTTGGCGATGAAGAGATTATCGCAGTCCTCATCGAGCTGCCGGGCATCGGGCGCTGGACCGCCGAGATGTTCCTGATGTTCTGCCTGGGGAGGCCCGACATCTTCAGCATGGGAGACCTCGCGCTCAGGTCCGGCATCGAGCGCCTCGCCGGAAAGGCCCTCACCGACGACGAGGTCCTCGAAAGAACCCACTCCTGGTCACCCTGGCGAAGCGTCGCCTCGCTCTACCTGTGGAAGGTTTCCCATTGGGATGGAGAGCCGGCGAATTGAGACCGCCTCGGCCGAAGATCGCTGAATTCCCCGAGTATGCCGCTCCTCGAAGATGTTAGTGTTTCAGCGGGAAACAAAACATGAAGCAGCTCCTGCATCTCGTGCCGATCCTCGTCCTCCTCCAGGCCGCCTGCCTGGCGGTCTGCTGTGTCACGAACCGGCTGCGAGGCCTGCCGCAGCCGCGGGCCTTCGCCTTCTTTACCGTCCTCATCTTCGCCGCGACCTGGCCCCCGCTGAGCTGGGTCGCTACAGGAAGCCTGGAATGGTGGTATTCGACAAACCCGCTACCGACCGCGGAGGCTGACGCTATCGTTATTCTTTCCGGCGCGGCGGATCCGCCGCGCCCCCATCGCCCTGTTGTTCATCTCGGCCGCGACAGCTACGCGCGCTGCCGTCATGGCGCCTGGCTCTACAAGGCCTGGAGGCCGCTTCCGGTCCTGGTCTGCGGCGGTCGTCCTGAAATCGGTGAAGCGGTCGAGACGCTGGCCTCCTACATGAAGAACTTTCTCACGACCGAGGGGGTCCCTCCGGAGAAAATCATCGAGGAGGACCGCTCGGCCACAACCCATGAAAACGCCCGGTTCGCCGTGAGCCTGCTACGCGAGCGTCAACTCCGCACCATCGTCCTGGTGACCGATGGCTGGCACATGCCGCGCGCCGCGGCCTCTTTTCGCGCGCAGGGGATCAAGGTGATCCCTGCGCCCGCCACCCTCAGGAGCGCCCGCTTCGAGGGGCCGCTGGGCAGCTGGTTGCCCAGCCATCATGCGCTGGTGCAGAACGAGCGCGTGCTGCACGAGTGGCTGGGCCTTGCCTGGTATCTGGTCAGCGGACGCTTCTGAGCCCCGCTCGCCTCTTGACCGAACCGGCCGTTCTCAACTATCGTGGTCGGGCTATGAAAAATACAACACTACATTCCATGCGTCTCGCCCTCGCCCTCTCTACGGCCCTGTTGCTTTGCGCCTCCGGCTGCGAAACCACCAACTTCAGCTTCGGCACCCCCGCCAGCGTGCGCGGGGGCAAGGACAAGGTTCCGGGAATGGGAAAGATCATCCGGCTCGATCCGCGCTTTGATGAAATCGTACCCAGGGGCGCCGTCATTGAAAAACTGGCCGGCGGCTTCGCCTGGAGCGAGGGGCCTGTCTGGCTTTCGAAGGAGAAGGCGGTTCTCTTCTCCGACATCCCCAACAACCGGATCATGCGCTGGAAAGACGGCGAAGGCCTCAGTGTCTACCTGCGCCCCGCGGGCTATACGGGAACAACGGCGCGCGGAGGCGAGACCGGCTCCAATGGCCTCCTCCTCGACCCTGACGGCAACCTGGTCCTCTGTCAGCACGGCGACCGCCGGGTCTCCCGCCTCAGGAAGAACTGGAGCTTCGAGCCGCTGGCGACCCATTACGATGGCAAGCGCCTCAACAGCCCCAACGATGCGGTCTTCCACTCAAATGGCGACCTGTATTTCACCGACCCCCCTTACGGTCTCGAAAAACGCATGGACGACCCCGCCAAAGAGCTCGCCTTCCAGGGCGTCTACCGCCTGCCCAAGGGCACCAACACGCCGGTCCTCCTGACAAAGGACGTGACCCGCCCCAACGGCATCGGCTTCTCCCCCGATGAGAAGAAGCTCTACGTGGCGAGCTCGGATCCCGACAAGGCCATCTGGATGGTCTACGATGTACAGGACGATGGCTCCATCGCCAACGGCAAGGTCTTCTTCGATTCGACCGCCTGGTTCAAGGAGGGGCGTCCCGGCCTGCCGGATGGCCTGAAGGTCGACAAGCAAGGCAACATCTTCGCCACCGGGCCGGGTGGAGTCCTGGTTTTCGCCCCCGATGGAACCCATCTCGGGACCATCGAGACCGGCCAGAAGACGGCGAATTGCGGCTTCGGGAATGACGGCTCCGTCCTCTATATGACAGCCGATATGTTCCTCTGCCGGATCAAGCTCAACACGACGGGCCTTGGCTTCTGACCGCCAGGCCTACTCGAACAGCTTTTCCCGGTTCCAGGGTCCGCGCTCGATCGCCGGCAGGTCTTCTTCGAGAAGATACCGCTCCTGAACCAGCCTCTTCGACCAGGCGAGATATTGCTCAAGATAGAGCTCGAAGCCGCGGTAGCGCTCCAGCAGGGAGAGGCGCGGGTCTTTGGCCTCCGTTCGAGCATTCCTGTCTCGCAGGAACGGGATGTAGCCGCCCTGGAGGCTCAGCAACTCGCCGGGAGCTCCGATCGATTTGTCCCGCAGATTCCAGCTGGTAAAGGTCGCCACCGGCACAGCGACCGCGGGCAACATCAGGCAGCCTTTCTCGTTGTTGTCAGGCCCAAGGGCCGGCACCAGGACCTTGTAGGATGGGCCCACGCGCGGCGGCTCGATCGAGGCCCGCCTCTTGCCGATGAAGTCGGGCCCGCGCTCCAGCAATGCGGGCTGCTGGATGACGCCCGGATAGGCGACCCCGGGCAGGGCTCGCCAGCCGCTCTTCTTCTCCTCCCAGGAGACGAGCGTCCCGGAGGCGATGGTCGGATAAACGCTCGGGGGAGGCTCCACGCCTTTCCGAACCCAGGAGTCCATCGCCTTGACGAGGGCTCGCAAGAGAGGCCTGAAATTTGTCGGGTTCGATGGCAGCTGGCCGCTGGACCGAGGCTTTGAAAGGCCGTTTCCGGGGCCATGCTGCGAGCCGCCAAAGGTATAGATCCTAACCTCAGGGGGCAGCGCAACATCTTTCCCGCCAGCCGTGTCGGTGTGAACCAGGGAGGCGCTTCGATGCCAGTATTCCGAGGAAGACTGGGTGTGCAAGACCTTCGGCACGACGCCCGCGGCCCGGGCCCGGCGAAGAATCCCATCGGTTCTGCCGCTGAGATGGTCTCTCTGCTCTCCGTAGGAAAAGGGGAAATAGTCGGTAGGGTAGAGATGGCTTTCATGCTGGGTGCCATAGCGGGTCGGGGAGGCGAAGCGGTGGTTAAAAAAGCCCAGGCCGCCGCCGGCGACATGCGGCATCACCGCATCGAACACCTTGCGGCCCTTCTCATCGGCGTTAAAACCATCGTAGAGGAACATCTTCAGCAATCGCCCGCTCTGCGAGGTGCCGAAGCCGTAGGCATAACGCGCCGCCGAGAGGCCAGAATCCAGCAGCAGGGGGTTCGCCTTCGCCCTCGAGTGCTTCAGGAAAGAGATGAGGTCGCGGATACCTGCCATGCCGAGCCCCTGCACCACGGGATTCTGGCCCTCGTAGACCAGCTCGTAGATCGCTCCTGGATCAAACCCTCCCTCGAGCAACAGCTCGACCTTCGGCATGACGCTCTTCGAGCCCTGAAAGACCGGCCAGCTTTTTTCGAGCTTCCACTTTGAACGCTCCACAACGATGCGCGGATCGCTCTCCAGTACGCGCCGGGTGAGCACCCCCTCTTTTTCACCGCGGGCCGTCGGCTCGTAGCTGGCGTGCCCCGAGTTGCCGGAGAGTGAGCGCCGCGAAGCCCGCTGGCTGACAACCATCTCGGACCTCACCAGCCCCGTGAGCGCATTTCCCCTGTCACTGGCAACCGGCGCATCGAGAACCAGGTTCTTGCCATTCGGCAGGAGCTCGGCAATCCAGCCGCTGTAGACCAGGATAAAGCCCTCCCGCATAAGAAAATGTTCGCCGCCAGCTGAGATCGTTCCAAGGCAGGTCGGATAGCCCCGGTTGTTCACGTCGTAGAAAACCGCGGCGCAAGACTTCGAGAGATCGGCCGGCGCGAGAATTTCAATGTCCGCGGCGAACTCGACCTTGCCGGCCTTGTTCCGCGGCGCCAGCTCGAGGTCGACCACTGTCCGGTTCGCTGCCCCCTCCGGCTCAACCTCGAACCAGGCCTTGCCCCGCAGGCGCTCGTAGGCGCCCCTCTTGCCGAACTCCCGGCCCCCGGCCCAGGGCTCGCGCTGCGTAATCTCAAGCCGGACCAGCTCGGCGAAGAGGGGCCGCGGGGCGGACAAGACGAGTGCGGCCAGGATGGTGAGAGGCAACCAGCCGGACAACCTTCTCCATGCCGGCAAGCTCATTTCTTTGCCGCCTTCTTCCCCGGCCCCCGGGGCGCCGGTGCCCCGGTACGCTGACGCCACTCCTCGTAAGCCTTCTTCAGCTCTGCAACCTTCTCGGGGTGTTTTGCCGAGAGATCGTTGGTCTCCGTCCGATCCTCCCCAATGTGGTAGAGCGCCCAGCGCTTCTCGGTTTTTTCCCACACCAGCTTCCAGGAGCCCTGCCGGGCTGCGTGGCTGCCGCCCCAGTACCAGCAGAGTACCTCGTGCCCTTTACGGGTGCCGCCCTTCAACACAGGCAGCAGGCTGATCCCTTCCAGCGGGATGATGCTCTTGCCGTTCTGCTTGTCGGGATAGCCGGCCCCGGCGATCTCAAGGAAGGTCGGCAGGAAGTCGATGATGTGTCCCACCTCATTGGTCAGGCCTCCCGCCTTGATCTTTCCGGGCCAGCGCGCGACCAGGGGCGTCGAGATGCCTCCCTCCTGGGTCCAGGCCTTGTAACGCCGGAAGGGGGTGTTCTGCGCCCAGGCCCAGGCAGGGCCGCAGGCCGTGTAGTTTTCCTTCGGCCCCGGCTGAATCGAAGGCTTGTCATCGGGAAATTGCTCGCTGCAGCCGCCGTTGTCAGAAAGAAAGAGCACCAGGGTCTCGTCGGCCACCCCTGAATCATCGAGCGCCTTCAGGATCCGGCCGATGCCCTGGTCCATCGAATCAATCATCGCCGCGTAGACCGCCATACGGAGCGCCTGCCATTCCTTGTGTTTCTCTTTTTCCCAGGGGCCGACCCTCGTCTCGCGCCCGGGCCGCTTCCACTTCGGGTCCACCAGCCCCATGCTGACCATGCGCTGATAGCGCTCATCTCTGAGCTTCTCCCAGCCGCCGAGATAGCGTTCTTTGTAGCGCGCGATATCTTCCGGTCTGGCGTGAAGCGGGTAATGCGGCGCGGTATAACAGACATGAACCAGGAAGGGCGCCGTTCCCTTCGAAAAGTCCCGGATCGACTCAACGGCATGGTCCGTGATGCCATCGGTCATGTAGAAGTCTTCGGGAAAGCTTTTAACGTATTTCCGGCCGTCACCGAAGGTCCGTACCCTGGAGCCCTTGAACAGAGGGTCGCGCTGTGCCGGGTTGAAGAAATTGCAGCAGCCGTCCAGAAGCCCCCAATAGCGTTCGAAGCCTCGCTCCATTGGATGCTGGTCTTTACCGCGACCCAGATGCCACTTGCCGCTGAGAGCGCAGCGATAGCCCGCCTTGCCCAACGCCTCGCCGATCGTCACCATATTGCGGTTGAGCCCCGCTCGAAACCGGGGGTGCAGGCCGGTCAGGATGGAGGCCCGGGTCGTATTGCACTTGGCGCAATTGTAGAACTGGGTGAAGCGCAGGCCCTCCTTCGCCAGACGATCGATGTTCGGCGTGCGAACCTCGCCTCCGTAGCAGCCGATGTCGGAATAGCCCATGTCATCGCAGAGGATGAGGACGATGTTCGTCCGCGCCGCGAGCCCGGGCGAGGTCAACGCCGCGAAGAGGAACAGGAGCCCGAGGCCGGTAAGTTTAGTCGGATTCTTCATGGCAGCCCATACTACCATCAGTGAGGATCGCGACAAACCGCTCTCCCAAAGAGCGGCCGGCGCGGCCGTCTCTTATTTGACAGGGGCCCGATGGGCTCCTAAACTCGGGATGTCGAGCTTGCGTAGATTGTAAGGCCCGTCGGCTTCCCGCACCGGGCGGCTCCGGCCGCAATCAAACGGCCGGATTTTCTAATAATAAAGGCAGGACCCATGACCCTTCTCTCAAGACGGGACAAAACTTCGTTATCGACCGCCCTCCTGATGCTCTGTGCTGCCCTGGCCCCGAGCTCTCCCGCAACGGCCTGGGCCTGCAGATGCATCGCCCCGCCACCGCCGCCGCGCGAAGCCCTGGCTGAAGCAGATCACGTATTCCACGGCACGGTGGTTGCCATCGCCGTCGAAAACGATGGCTTCGACCATCTCGTAGAGTTTGAGGTTCACGAGGTCTGGAAAGGCTCCGCCCGCGCGGAGCTCGTCGTTAGAACGGCCAGCTCTGGCGCCGCCTGTGGAGTCAACTTCATCGTTGGCGAAAACTATGCCGTCTATGCCTATGATTCGAACCAGGGCGCCCCGATAGCAACCAACTCCTGCACACGCACCCGACCCTTCACTCCGGAGGAGGGAGAGGCGCTTGGGGAAGCGATCGCGGTTTTTCCCCAGGTCCCCGCCTGTGAGGTCACCTTCCGCAGAGGCGATGGGAACGCCGATGGCACCGTTGATATCACCGATGGGGTCGTCCTGCTTGGCGCACTTTTCCAGGGCGGAGAGGCCCCCGGATGCTCAGACGCGGCAGACACCAACGACGACGGCACCCTGGACATCGCCGATCCGATCTTCATCTTTCAGTATCTCTTCGTCGGTGGAATCGCGCCCCCCGCCCCTGGGGCCGACGACTGCGGCAGCGACCCGACCGATGACGGCCTCGACTGCCAGTCCTACGCCAGCTGCCCGGGTGGCGTTGGGCCCGGAGAGGAATGCGCGACCGGAGACTGCTGTCCCCCAGGATATTACTGCGCCAAGCCCACCGGGGATTGTACCGGGCCCGGCCTTTGCGCCCCGATTCCGGAGATGTGCACCAGGGAGCTGAACCCGGTCTGTGGCTGCGATGGGCAGACCTACCCGAACGCCTGCGAGGCCGCCGGCGCCGGGGTCAGCGTCGACCATGTCGGCGAATGCGATGGCGGGCCTGCGGGTCGCTGCAACGACAATGGCGACTGCCCACGCGGGACCTTTTGCGAAACCGAAGAGGGCAGCTGTGATGCTGTCGGGGAATGCGTTGTACGACCCGAGGCCTGTGTCGCGTTATTCGACCCGGTCTGCGGCTGTGACGGACAGACCTATTCGAACGCCTGCATGGCTGCCACGGTTGGCGTCAGCGTAGACTATGTCGGCGAATGCGGCGATGAGCCGGTCGGAGGCGAGGGCTGCGAGAGTAACGAGGACTGCGGGCGGGGCAGCTATTGCTCCAAAGAACAAGGTGCTTGCGATGGGGTCGGGGAATGCGTTGACCTCCCCCAGGCCTGCACCAGGGAGTTCCGCCCGGTCTGCGGCTGCGATGGCGTCACCTATTCGAACGCCTGCGTCGCGGCCTCCCAGGGCGCCACCATTGACTATATTGGCGAATGCGAAGACCTCGCTGAAGAAGGTTGCGAAACCAACCGGGACTGCGATGCGGTCAGCTATTGCGCCAAGGATGGCGGCGACTGTGACGGCGTTGGAGAGTGCCGCGCGCGCCCCCAGATCTGCCCCTTTAATTTCGACCCGGTCTGCGGTTGCGACGGGCAGACCTATGCAAATGCCTGCGCAGCGGCAGCCCAGGGAGTCAACGTCGCCGCAAGGGGAGACTGCCCGCGAAACCCCGCCAGGCCGGTTGTTAATCCCAGGGAATAGGCGCTGCCCCGGAAGCTGCCGGGCTCTTTTTCCTTCCAGGCAAGGGAGAGGGCGCATCCTTGCCCATTCCTCCTAAGCTGTTTTTTAACAAGCGCTTTCGTAAAACCCCACGCGCTGCGAAGCCGGATTTTTGCCTTGACGCATCGGTGGCAGGTTCGTACACTCCGGCGCAAATTTCAGGGTGGCCTTTCAGTGATCTGGACACCATGCGAAGCCCCTGAAAAACACGGTTCACAGGATAGCCCAGGAGTGAGCGAAATGGCTCAAGCCAAGAAGAAGACCGGTAAGGCGGCCAAAAAGAAGGCGCCTGCAAAAAAGAAAACGGCTCCCAAAAAGAAGACGCCGATCCCAAAAAAGAAGACGCCGATCCCAAAAAAGAAGACGCCGATCCCAAAAAAGAAGACGCCGGTCCCAAAAAAGAAGACGCCGGTCCCAAAAAAGAAAACCGCCCCAAAGAAAGAAGCGCCAGCCAAGAAG
>Ga0310124_10000164_pt1 | contig 43528 bp, 41 predicted proteins | sample CB11b_AW_Bot5_MG_FD_203507 | JGI IMG/M metagenome (GOLD analysis project Ga0310124, IMG submission 203507) | Marine microbial communities from Western Arctic Ocean, Canada - CB11b_AW_Bot5 | ecosystem: Environmental > Aquatic > Marine > Oceanic | place: Canada: Western Arctic Ocean | collected... | reverse complement strand
ATTAATCAAAGATAATCACTGGATTGCTTCAAAAGAGGATTTTTATCAAATTATAAGAGATTATGATTTGAAATTACCTTTACAGGTAGAAGTTGAAAATGAAAATCAGTTATTAGATTTACTTAATTATAAAGTTGATGCAATTTTATTAGATAATATGGAACCCGAATATGCAAAAAAATGTGTTGATATTATTCGTGCTAAAAGTAAAAGTATATTTATTGAAATATCTGGTGGTATTACTTTAGAAAATTTATCTGATTATATAATAGATGGGGTAGATGCAATTTCTTCAGGCGCACTAATGCATCAAGCGCAGAATCAAAAGTTAAAATTGGAATTTATGGAAGCTCAGATTTAATGAGGTGATCTGTAAGCCGAGTTCTGTAGTGATATACACTGACGATCATCTATCTAGGCTTATTGTTGCCAATAAGCTCAAGCGATCTACCCAAAGTACTAGGATCTGGGATAATCCATTTCCTTTCTATGTGATCTTTCACCAGGTGGGGTTTACCATGCCTTTATTGTTACCAATAAAGCGGTGAGCTCTTACCTCACCTTTTCACCCTTACTATTATTAATATAATAGCGGTATATTTTCTGTGGCACTTTCCTTCAAGTCACCTTGACCAGCCGTTAACTGGCACCTTTCCCATTGGAGCTCGGACTTTCCTCTATTAAAAATAGCGATCGTCCAATCACCTCATTGTATATTATTATAATATATTTTTGGAATAATATGGATTTATAAGTATAATATTAATATATATATTAATATTTGATAAAAATATGATGAATCAACCATCTGCGCAAAGAGATAATTCTGGAGCTTTAACCATAAAGATAACATCTGATGCTGTTAACCATATTAGGAGCTTTGGGAAAATTGAAGGTAAAGATAAAACCAATTTAAGAGTTGCAGTGAAAGGTGGAGGATGTTCTGGATTAACCTATGTTTTGGAATTAGCTAAAAATCCGAGTGATAATGAAAAAGTTATTAGCGAGAATGGGATGGAACTCTATGTTGATAAAAAATCATATATTTTTCTCGCTGGAACTACCTTGGAATATCAGGGTGGGTTAAATGGCAAAGGCTTTGTTTTTCATAATCCAAATGCTAAAACAACCTGTGGTTGTGGTACTTCTTTCTCGGTATAATAATTTATGAATTTAGCTGAATTTAATTTAAATGTACGAATATACACCCCTTCTAACTATAAGTTTATTACTGTAAAAGGTAAAGATAGTATTGATTTATTGGATAGATTGACTACTAATGATTTGAAAAGTTTAAAATCAATGGATCATGCTTATTCTTTGTTAGTTTCTCCAAAAGGCAGAATGATTGAAATCCTAAGTATATTGAATTTAGAAGGGCAAATTATTTTAGGATGCTCTGCAGATTCTTTAAATAAAGTTTTAGAGTGGATAGATTTTTATACATTTGCAGAAGAAGTCGAAATTACTATTGATCAAAAAGATTATCAATCCAAAATTATGATTATGGGTGAAAATTCTACTTCTTTTATTAATTCTATTTTTAACATTGACATGTCATTATCTGAAGGAAAATCTATGTTTATTGCTTTAAATAAACAACCTTATGGAAGAATTAAACTTTTAGTAGTAAATAAAAATTATTTTGATTTTGGTCATTATGAAATTTATGCTTCCATGGAAGATGTTGAGTATGTTTTGAAATTATTTGAGAAAAATAGTAATAATTTCAAATCCGTTAATTATATAAATGATGATCAATTTAATAATTATAGAATTATAAATAATTTACCTGGATACCCTACAGAAATTAATGAAAATTATAACCCTCTAGAAGCAGGTTTGAAAAAATATATTAACTTTAATAAAGGATGCTATGTTGGCCAGGAAGTAATAGCTAGATTAGATACGTACTCTAAAGTTAAAAATCAATTGGTTTTAATTAAAAGTGATATTGCAATAGATTCAGAATTAATTAATGAAGACAAGCAAGTTGGGAATATAACATCTTTTTCTTCTCCTGATTTTTATAATGGAGATTATAAATTGGCTTATATGCGAAAAAATTTTATTAAAGATAGTGAGTCTGATTTTAATTTCACCAACAATACAGGTAATGAGATAAAAGTTTATATTTAAATAAGGTTGTATCCCCCATCTATTATTATAGTTTGTCCCTTAATCATTTCAGATTTTTTACTGCAAAGAAAAATTACTAGATTTGCAATATCTGCTTTTGTCAAAGATCTTCCTGAAGGGTTATTTAAAGAATCTGATATCATATTGTTTTTATTTGGAAAACTTTTTAAAGCGTCTGTTTCTACTAATCCTGCTGAGATTGCATTTACATTGATCTTTTTATCTGCAAATTCAACTGCTAAATATTTTGTTATTGTTTCTAGCGCTGCTTTTGATGTCCCTACTGAAAAATAATATGGTAAAACTTTTTTTGAACCTAAACTTGAAATATTAATTATTGCCCCCCCATCTTTCATAAGTTTTGAAGCTTCTACAGAACAAAGCCATGGAGCTTTTGCATTTATGTTTAATGTCCAGTCCCAATGTTTGGTTTCAAGTTCAGAAGCTAATTTCTGAACACCTGAAGCTGCATTGTTTATTAGAAAATCAACTTTTTTATATTTTGAATTGATTTCTTTAAAGAAATTATTTATCTGTTGTTCTTCATTTAAATTACATTTCATGACATCACAATTAACTCCATACTTCAATATTTCATCTTGAGTTTCCTTAGCTTCTTTGTGATGCCTGGCGTAATTAAATATTATATTTGAGCCTTGTTTTGCAAATTGCAAACAAATTTCTTTTCCAATTCCCCTACTCCCTCCAGTTACAATTGCTATTTTTGTTTTGAACTCATTTGTTTGATTATCCATGTTATTTTAATCATTGTAGTTTTATAAATGATAGATTAAATTGCCATTCCTCCATCAACACTGATTACTTGTCCTGTTATATATTTCGCTTTTTCAGAACATAAAAAACCTGCAAGGAATGCTATATCTTCTACTTCTCCAAAGTGTCCTTGAGGTATCCATTTCATTATATTATCTTTTTGCTCTTGTTTTAAAACATTAACAGTTTCTGTGTTTATATATCCAGGAGTTATTGTATTTACTGTAATATTTCTGGTTGCAACTTCTTTAGCCAAAGATTTTGTAAATCCCATCATTCCTGCTTTGGATGAAGAATAATTTGCCTGACCTATATTACCTCGGATACCTACAACTGAACCTATATTCAATATTCTTCCCCATTTGTTTTTTAACATAGATTTTATTGCAGGTTTTGTACAATAAAAAATACTGTCTAAATTAGTTCTTAAAACCCGGTCCCAAGCTTCGTCAGACATTCTGATTAATAGATTGTCATCAATTATTCCTGCATTATTCACTAAGATATCTAAGTTGCCAAAAGTAGCAATAGATTCTTGCACTATAAGACGACAATCATCTTTGTTACTAACATCACCTTTCAATATTATTGATTTAACATTGTATTCATTGATCAATTCTTTGGAGATTTCTTCAGCTTCTTTTTTAGATTTATTATAATTTATAGCTATATTGACTCCGTGTTTGGCTAATTCAATAGAAATAGCTCTTCCTATACCTTTTGATGCCCCGGTAATTAAAGCATTTTTATTTTTGATATTATTCATTGTTTTTATTTGTTTTATAGATTTTCAATTTCTTTATTCATTTCATTTATTAAATCACTTTCTATCCAGCCAATAGTACTTTCTATTGCATTGATTATAGTTTTATGTGAGGATTTTCCGTGACCTAATGCAGCAATACCATTTACTCCAAATAGAGGGGCAACGCCATATGATTCTCCAACATTGAATAAATTTAAGGCTTTTGTAGATATTTCATCCTGTAAATCTTCAGAAATTTTACTTTGCAATTCTTCATATAGAAAATGTTTAATTAAATTTCCAGAGGATTCTAAGATTTTTAGTAATATATTCCCTACAAATCCATCACATACAACCACTTCAGCCTTACTATGGAATAAATCTTGAGGTTCAATATTTCCTATGAAATTAAGATTTGTATTTTTAAGTAAATCATAAGTATCTTTTGTTAGTTTATTACCTTTGCCTTCTTCTGAACCTACATTTAAAAGCCCTATTCTTGGATTGCTGATATTAAATGTTAATTTCGCATATACAGATCCAAGGACAGCAAAAGTAACTAATTGAGATGGCTTGCAATCTACATTTGCTCCAATATCAAGTATAATTGTATTAGGAGAATTTCCAATTATTTCACCACCTACTGTAGGTCTGTCTACACCTTTAATAATACCCATTGTGAGGGCACATGCTGCCATTGAAGCGCCAGTGGGACCCATAGAGATCAATCCATCAGCTAGCCCATTTTTCACCAAGTAAGCACTGATAGCTATGGATGCTTTTGGGTATTTCTTTAATGCTATAACTGGTTGATCTCCATCTTTTATAACTCCTTCAGAAGGTATTATTGTGATTCTACTGGTTTCTATAGATTCTAATGCTTCTGGACCCAGGTTACTTAATGAATTTTTTATTTGTACTTCATCTCCTACAAGTAAAATATTAATGTTATTTTTATTTTGTACAGACAACACTGCACCTTTGATGATTTCAAATGGTGCATTGTCTCCCCCCATTGCATCAATTGCTAAAGTTATATTTTTATCTGTCAAGATTATTTCCTTATTCCTTATTCCTTATTTTTTAATACAAGTATTTTTACGAATGATATATCAAAATTCAATTATAGCGAAGCCCTTTATGGCCTCTGTTCCATTGTTTTTTTGAACTACCAAATCAATTTTCAATTTATTGTTTTCATTGTTAATCACTTCACCACATGTGGTTATTTCTTCATTCATGTAAACAGGTGCTTTGAATTTTATGTCAATTGAACTCTTTGATAGCCATAAATCTCCATATTCAGCAAATAACATTTCAGAAAGAATTGCTCCTATCATCATCCCGTGAGCAATAGTGTTTTTAAAAATACTTTCCTGAGCAAATGATTTATTTATATGTATAGGATTTAAATCTCCGCTGGCTTTGGCATAACTATTAACATTTGATTGGATTATTTTATTTTTTATGGATTTTAATTTATACCCGGATGAAAATTTAGTCATTTTTCTTCTTGTACTAATAAATTTGATATTGATTCGCAATAACTATTTTTGTTTTGGTCATATATATTGATTTTTAGTGTTAGAATTCGATTCCCGCCTCTTATGGTGTTTTTAGTTATTTTAGCTATTGTATGTATTTTGGAATTTTGAAATACAGGCATAGAATTAGTTGTTTTTTGAGAAAGATGTATTGTCCCTTTAGGTAATTCAAATAATTTGAATATTTCCCCAAAAATTATTGCAGTTGGGAATAATTTTGGTGCGAATTGTGTTTTAAAGCTTGTATTATTACGGCTAATACTTTCCATATAATTATTTAATATGTTTTCGCTTAGAACTATTTCAGAGTCAAGTAATATTTCGTTAGGTTGAAGAAGACTTAATTTCATTTGAATGATTTAATATTTTTAAATTTAAATTATATATTATCTTAATTCCGGACAACAAATGCACTACAACATATCTAGTTTTAATAATGAAAAAATTGGAAGTAATCGTGAATGGTTAATTGAGCCTGATAATTTTACTATAGATGATTCTAATCATTTAAGCTTAAGTGACTGCCTGAGGGGATATGTTTTTGTTACTTTTTCTATGAAACCTGTTTGTAAGAAAATATGTAAATTATGATTTGATAAATAGTTTGTTAAACTTATTATTTAATGTAATATGTATTTTGGATTTAAATATGCCCGTACCTAAGAAAAAAACTTCTAAAAAAAGAAAAAAAGACAGAGCTTCTCATTTTGGTATTAAAAATGTACCATTGACAAAATGCAAGGAACCAAGTTGTGGAGCTTATATAGTGCCACATGCTGTTTGCCCTGAATGTGGAATGTATAAAGAAAGACAAGTATTAGATATTTAGTAATAATATGACAAATATAACTCAATCAAATAAATATGATTCCGGAATATCATTTATTTTCCCTGGGCAAGGGAGTCAAAAAGTTGGAATGGGGAGAGATTTACTTGAATTCAAAACTTCAAAAGATATTTTTGACAGAGTAGATGATGCATTGGGTCGAAAATTAAGTTCCGTGATTTTTGATGGTCCAGATGAAGATCTGATGCAAACCTATAATGCACAACCAGCAATAATGACAGTTAGTATTGCTTGTTATGAAGCTATGAAAGAAAGATGTTCTAATGATTTTCCGAATCCTCAATATGTTGCCGGTCATAGTTTAGGAGAATATACATCTTTATATGTCTCAGGAGTTTTAGATCTTGAGCAAACTGCAAAACTAGTTTCTTTAAGAGGGAAACTTATGCAGGATGCATGTGAGAAAAATCCAGGCACAATGGCGGCTATTATTGGTTTAGATGAACAATCAGTTTATGAGATAAGCAGACAAACCGGAACATATGTTTCCAATATTAATACTGATAGTCAGACAGTAATTAGTGGTAATAAAAGTGCAATAGCTTCAGCAGTAGATTTAGCTACATCTAGAGGTGCGAAGAGAGCAATCCCTCTCAAAGTTGCGGGAGCATTTCATTCTGATTTGATGAAACCAGCAGCTGAAGAATTGAAAAATTATATGAGCGATTTGGAATTCAAAGATCCCTTAATTCCAATTGTTGCAAATTGTACAGCTACACCGCTCACATCTGCCGTTGAAATAAAAAAAGAATTAATAAATCAAATATGTAACTGTGTGGATTGGAATAGAAGTGTAAAATTTATGATAAATTCTGGTGTTAATTCTTTTGTAGAATTTGGTCATGGAGGAGTTCTAGGTAATATGATCAAAAGAATTAGTTCTGATTCTACAATCACATCTATAGATACAACTGATTCAATGAATTGTAATATTTAAATTCATGATTCAAAAACACCATTTCCCTTATACACGTAGTTACTCAAGAATTTTAGCTTTGCAATATTTATATAGAGAAGAATTTTTGACATCCTCTAATAAATTAAAAATCAACTTGGAACAGGCTACAATTATTTTAGATGAACTAAAAGTTGATGGATTTAAAGGTAATCTTTTAAATTACAATGATTTAGATATTAAATATGCAAATGAGATTCTTAATGGCGTTCAAACTGAAAAAAATGAAATTGATTCGCTAATTCAAAATTACGCCCCTTCTTTTCCGTTGAATCAAGTAGCTATAATTGATAAAAATATATTAAGAATATGTATTTATGAAATAAAATTCAATGAATTAAATCCTAGTATTGCGATGGATGAAGCTATAGAAATAGCTAAAGTTTTCGGATCTGACAAATCTAGCGCTTTTATAAATGGAGTAATTGATTCATTTGTTAAAAATGATAAGATATAAACAGTATTACAAGGAGTAAATATGAGCTTAGAAAATAAAGTAAAAAATATTGTTGCTGATAAATTAGGAGTTGAAGAAGATAAAGTTGTTCTTTCAGCTTCTTTCATGAATGATTTGGACGCAGATTCCCTTGATTTAGTAGAATTAATAATGGCATTTGAAGAAGAATTTAGTACTGAAGATTCACCGGTTGAAATTTCAGACGAGGACGCAGAAAATATTCAGACAGTTCAGGATGCTATAAATTTCTTAACTAATAAAGGTATATCTTGAAAAATTATATTTTTTTATTAATATAATTAACCTTTGGATAAATAGTAATTTCTGATTAAATTCTTTATCATTCATAAATGAATGTTTTTAAGATGTTATGGATATAATAAAGAATTTTATAGAATCAGCTAATACCCTTTTAGGATTAAGTATTCCTGTTATATTGTTTATTTATTTCTTGAACTTTTTCTTTTTTTACATTGTAGGTTTCAATAAACTTTATTTGAAATTAAATGTAGTAGTTATTCTTATTTCTGTTTTTATTATATTTATGTTTGGGAATATAAGATCAGATTTAGATGTTATTAATACTTTTATATCAACAAATGATGGATCTTTGGGAGGGAGTATAGGCCAAAGCATGCAAATTCATTCTAGGTCAATCTTTTATACAACTATATTTTTATTTATTTTAACCATTCCTGTTTGTATACTTCCTATTAAAACAATGAAATTGTTATACAATTTCATTAGCATGTCATCTTTGATTATTTTGATTGGTATAAAATCATTCATTCGATTTCTTATTTCAATAATTTCGAAAACTAAATTTGTTTCTAATGAAACATCGCCAAAGACAATTTTGCTAAATTCTCAATCTAACCCAGTAGAATATATAGATAAAAATGATGAACAAAATAATGTGAAATCATCTGAAAATCTCATTTCAGTGGAACAAAATGAAATTTATTCAGACAATAAACAAAAATCCAATCCTCATTGGATAAATAATGAATCTCATAATGATCATTATAGTAAAATAAAAAATCGGCAAAATAGTACAAGTTATTTTGATTCCGATTCTGATAACGAACCTGTTAAAGAATTATTTAATAATACAAAATCTTATAATTTACCATCTATAGATTTATTAGATGATTTAAAAGAAATTTCTATTTCAGAATCTGAAATCAATGCTACTGCACAAAAAATTCAGGATACTTTACAGCAATACGATGTCGATGTTGAAGTTGGACAAGTTCAGCCAGGACCAGTTGTTACTTTATATGGTTTGAAACCTGGCTGGATTACAAAAACAAAAAAAGAGAAACAATTTGATTCAGATGGGAATGTAATGACTGATGATAATGGGCGTCCGATCATGAAAGAAGTTGAATCAAAAAATAGGGTAAAAGTAGATTCTATTTTATCTAGGGAAAAAGATTTATCACTTGCTTTGAAAACTCCTTCAATAAGAATTGAAACTCCCGTTTTAGGTGAATCTCTTGTTGGTATTGAAGTGCCTAACCCTAACCCGGGATTAATTGGCATTAAATCTCTTATAAAAGATTCTTCATTTAAAAATTTATTATCTGAAAAAGATTCTTTACCAATTGCTTTAGGCAAAGGAACAGGTGGAGATAACATTACAATAGATTTAACAAAAATGCCGCATTTGTTAATTGCCGGAGCCACTGGTAGCGGGAAAAGTGTGTGTATGAATGCTATTGTATCAAGTTTAATTTATAGCAGAACACCAGATCAATTAAGATTATTGCTAGTTGATCCTAAAAGAGTAGAATTAACTCAATATAACGGAATACCTCATATAGTGACTCCTGTAATTGTAGAATTAGATTCTGTTGCAAAAGTTTTCAGAGGTATAATTAACGAAATGTTCAAAAGATATAAATTGTTAGAATCTCATTCTGTTAGAAATATATCTGAATTAAATAAAAAATTTAGTAATGCTATGCCATATTTAGTTATAGTTATTGATGAATTGGCGGATTTAATGATGACTAGTGGAATAGAGATTGAAAGATCTATATGCAGATTGGCTCAATTAGGAAGAGCAACAGGCATACATTTGGTAATAGCAACTCAGAGGCCTTCAGTTGATGTTGTAACCGGATTAATTAAATCTAATTTTCCTAGTAGGGTAAGTTTTAGTGTTAGTTCAAGTATTGACTCAAGAACTATACTTGATACAACTGGAGCTGAAAAATTATTAGGAAAAGGTGACATGTTATATCTCCCAATTGATGCCTCGCTACCATTTAGATTGCAAGGATGTTTTATTAATGATACTGAAATATCTAAATTAGTTAATTTCTGGAGGAATAATTCTTTTATGAAATCTCAGTATGAAATCAATGTTTTTGATGACTTAAATGAAAGTAATGAATCAATGACTAGTGATGATTCAAATCCAAATAAAGATAGCTTGTTTAACGATGCTGTAGAGTTAGCTAAAGCAACTAAAAAGATGTCAATTTCTTTGCTTCAGAGAAAGCTTAGAATAGGTTATCCTAGAGCCGCCAGATTAATGGATGAATTAGAGGAAGAAGGAATAGTAGGACCTATGCAGAATTCTGTTAAATCAAGAGATGTTATAATTAATTAAAATACATCAATAGATTTGGGTGAAATTTGGAACAAAATTCTACTAACGGAAATATAGATGAATTTAATGAGTTGATAGATAATTATTCTATTGAATCTTTAGAAAATTGCCTGCAGTGTGATAAGAAAATTAAGGCTTCTGAATTATATTCTACTTATAAAATTTGTCATAATTGTAATTTTCATTTTTATATTAAACCATATGAAAGAATAAACTTACTGACAGACAGAGAATCTTATGTTGAATTTAATCAGGAATTACCAAATGAATTTAATTATATTTATGATAAATATCCTGACTATGCTAATAGAGCTCAAAAGGATAGTGACCGTACAGGATTGAATGATTCTGTTTTAACTGGATATGCATCAATTGGAAGGAATAGATGCATATTAATAATATTAGATTTTTCATTTATGGGCGGAAATTTAGGCTTGATCTCAGGAGAAAAAATTTCACTAGCTATTGATTTAGCAGTATCAAAAAAACTACCTATTGTTTCGATAATTTCAAGTTCTGGAACTCGATTTGAAGAAGGAATGATTTCAATAATGCAAATGGCAAAAATAACTTTATCTATGGCAAATGCAAAAAAATCTAATATACCTTCAATTTCATTGTTAACTAATCCATGCACTGGGCAAGCTTATGCTACATTAGCTACCTTTTCAGATATTATTATGTCTGAACCTGGGGCTTCTGTTGGATTGAGTCCTTTGAAAGATTTGAAGCACTCATCTGGGTCAGTAGACTTCGAATCAAGAACATCTGATTCTCTTGTTTCAAGAGGATTGATAGATTCTATAGTGAATAGGAATCATCAAAAAGAAGAAATATCAAAAATTATTGATTTGTTAATTAATCGGCATAAATTAGTTTATGAAAATAAAAATGACAATGTAAATGAATTTGTTTTATCCGATATCCCGACAGATAAAAGAGAATATATTTCACAACACCCTTCACGTCCGTCAGCCTCACTTTTTTTGAACAAAGTCTTTGAACACTTTTTTGAACTTAAAGGGGATAGGTTGTTAGAAAATAGTGAAAGAATTGTTACAGGATTAGCGCAATTGGGAGGTCAAACGGTCATGTTAGTAGCCCAAGAATATATTAAAGATGCAAATTCATCAATTGGGAAACATGGTTTGTCATCCACTGATTTCAGAAAATGCACACGGGCAATTAACCTGGCTTCGAGATTTAATATTCCAATAATTACTTTTATTGATACAAAAGGACACGATCTGTCTTACGAAGAAGAAATAAAAGGTATAGGTGTTTCACTTGGAGGCACTTTACTTTCTATGGCTGAATTGAATTCACCTTCAATGTCTGTATTGATTGGAGTTGGAGGAAGTGAAGCAGCTTTAAGTTTAGATATTTCAGATCGTAGATTAATGCTTGAAAATGCTATATTGAAAATTCCAGATAATAATATTGAAATAAATAATAAAAATATGGTTTTGGGATCTAAAGAATGTAAAGAATTAGATATAGTGGATATTATAGTTCCGGAACCAATTGGGGGCTTACATTTAAATCCTGACGAATGTTTTAGTTTATTAAGAAAAATATTAATGATAGAATTAGCAGAATTAAATAAGATGTCTTCTAGATCTAGATTCAGATCTAAATATAATAAATTCAGAGGTATTCCGGGGTTTAGGAATAATATGTTAACTGAGTTAACTAATGATGTTCTGTCAGCAAAATCTAAACTTACCAATTATTTAAACATTAAATTAGGTAAAGACAAATCAAGTAAAAAATCTTAATTGCTTTTGACAATGCCGCCAATGTTTGATCTGTTTGATTCAAACATTTTGATTTCCTTTTCTTTTTCTAATGTTAATCCAATATCATCCAAGCCATTCTGAAGACAATGTTTTCTGAATTTTTCTATTTCAAAATATTCTGATATTTCTTCTTCTGTATCCCATATTCTTTGAGATTCAAGATCAATGTTTAATATAAAATCATCATTTTTTTTAGATTTTTCTATTAAATTTTTTACTTTTTCTTTACTTAATTGGATTGGTAAAATTCCGTTCTGAAAACAATTGTTATAAAATATATCAGCGAAGCTTGGAGCAATTATAATTTGAAAACCATAATCATTTAATGACCATGGAGCATGTTCCCTAGAAGAACCTGATCCAAAATTTTCCCCAGTTAGTAATATAGAGGCATTTTTGTATTTATCTTTATTTAGAATGAATTCATTATTTAAAGAACCATCTTGATTAAATCTCCAGTCATAAAATAAATATTTACCAAATCCTGTCCTTTCAATTCTTTTTAAAAATTGTTTAGGTATTATTTGATCAGTATCAATATTTACTCTATCTAAAGGTACGGTTTTTCCAGTATGTTTATTAATTGCTTTCATCTATATATCTCTCTAGTATCAACAAAATGGCCAGCTATTGCTGCTGCTGCTGCCATTTCAGGGCTTACTAGATGTGTTCGCCCACCTTTCCCCTGGCGACCTTCAAAATTTCTGTTTGAAGTAGAAGCGCATCTTTCTTTGGGTTGCAGAATATCAGGGTTCATCCCTAAACACATAGAACATCCGGCTTCTCTCCATTCAAAACCTGCATCTTTGAATATTTTATCTAAACCTTTTTGTTCAGCAATTGATTTAATCAAAGTAGATCCAGGGACAACCATTGCATTTACTTTTGAATTCACTTTTTTATTTTTAACAATTCTAGCTGCTGATTCTAAATCTTCTATCCTTGAATTAGTGCAGGATCCTATAAAAACTCTGTCTATTTTTATATCTTCGATTTTTGTATCTGGTTTTAGTCCCATATATTCTAATGCTTTTTCAATGGATATTTTCTCATCTTCATCCGTTGAATCTTTAGGGTTAGGGATTTTGCCTGTTATTGGAGCTACCATTCCAGGGTTAGTCCCCCAAGTAACAAAAGGTTCAAAATTTTCACTGTTTATGATGATTTTTTTATCATAAACAGCATCTTCGTCTGTTTTGAGATTAAGCCAACTATTTTTCGCTTTTTCGAAATCTTTTCCTTTGGGAGTAAATGTTTTGCCTTCAAGATATTTTATTGTTTTCATATCTGGAGCTATCATACCTGCTCTTCCGCCAGCTTCTATTGACATATTACAAACTGTCATTCGACCTTCCATGCTCAAATTAGTTATAGCTTCACCAGTATATTCAATTGCATGGCCAACAGCGCCACTAATTCCTATATTTTTAATTATTCCTAATATTAAATCCTTTGCAGTCACTCCATTAGGTAAAGAACCTTCTACATGAATATTCATTGTTTTAGGCTTGAATTGTCTTAATGTTTGAGTTGCAAACACATGCTCTACTTCTGAAGTTCCTATGCCCATTGCAAATGCCCCAAATGCCCCGTTTGTAGATGTATGGCTATCGCCACATACGATAATTTTACCAGGTTGTGTTAATCCAAGATCAGGTCCGATTACATGGACAATTCCTTGATTTTTATGATACATGTCATATAATTGGATACCGAATTCATCGCAATTTTTACTTAATGTCTCTATTTGTATTTTTGCTATTGGGTCTGTTATTTTTCTTCCTGCCCAGGTAGGAACATTATGTTCGGCAACTGCAATAGTAAGATCTGGACGCCTTACTTTTCTTTTAGCCAATCTAAGTCCTTCAAATGCCTGGGGAGAAGTAACCTCATGTATCATATGTAGGTCAATATATAGTACAGATGGTTGCTCTTGTTGCTCGTAAACAACATGAGCGTCCCAAATTTTTTCAAATAACGTTTTGTGATTTTTACTCATATAGTGATTTTAATATTATTTATTTGATAATTTATTCAATCCATCAATGTATGCTTTTGCGCTAGCTACAAGAATATCTGTATCAGATCCACGACCTACCACTAAGCTTCCTTCATATTCTAATTTTACTATAGCATCTCCAATTGCATCAATTCCTTCTGTTACAGCTTCAATTCTCCATTCATTTAAAATTACTTTTAAATGAATTTGTTTATTAATAGCTTTATAAATTGCATCAACAGGGCCAGTCCCAGTTGATGTTGAACTTCTGATTTCATTGTTTTGTGTATTTTTAATATCTATTTTAGCTTGAGGGTTTTTATTTGATCCAGATTCTATATCAATAGAAACTAATTCGAATTGCCCCTCGGATCTTAGAGATCTTTTTTGGTTTGACATTAAAGATTCTAAATCTTGATTTGTTACTTCTTTTTTTTTGTCAGCTAATATTTTGAATTCTTCAAAAGTTTTATTTAGTTCTTCAGGTGACAAATTATAACCCAGATCTTCAAGTCTGGATTTTAGCCCAGCTCTTCCGCTTAATTTACTTAATACCAAAGTATTTCCTGTAAGTCCAATAGATTCAGGATCCATAATTTCAAAAGTAGATTTTGATTTTATAACACCATCTTGATGTATTCCTGAAGCATGCCTGAATGCATTAGCTCCAACTATTGCTTTATTGGGTTGTACTGGAAATCCAGTTATATCACTAACTAGTCGGCTAGTTTTATATATTTCCTTAGTATTGATATCAGTTTTGACCTTTAATAAATCTTTTCTAGTTTCGATTGCCATAATTACTTCTTCTAAGGCAGCATTTCCTGCTCTTTCTCCTAATCCGTTGATGCATCCTTCGATTTGTCTTGCACCAGCTGTAATTGCAGCCAAACTATTTGAAACAGATAATCCAAGATCATTATGACAGTGGACGCTTGTAACTATTTTATCCATTCCAGGAACATTATGGATTATATTTTCAATACGATTTTTAAATTCCCATGGCATGGTATAACCTACAGTATCAGGTATATTTATTGTAGTTGCTCCTGCTTTTACTGTAGCTTCAATTAATTGATATAAAAAATCCATATCTGTTCTAGAAGCATCCATTGGAGAAAATTCAACATCATCACAATACTTTTTGGCTTTTTTCACACAATATACTGCCATATCTAATACTTCTTCTCTGTCTTTTTTTAATTGATTTATTATTTGTATATCTGAACTGTTTATAAACACATGTATTCTTGGTTTTTCTGCATTTTTTATTGCATCCCATGCCGCTTCAACATCAGAAGGAATGCATCGAGCTAATGCAGCAATAACAGGTTCTTTTATTTTTTCTGATATTAGTGATACAGACTCAAAATCTCCTGGTGATGAAGCTGGAAATCCAGCTTCAATTATATCAACATTCAATTTATTTAATTGAGTGGCAATTTCAAGTTTTTCAAATTTTGTAAGTCCAATCCCAGCAGATTGTTCACCATCTCTTAAAGTGGTATCAAAAATCAGAATTTTATCATTAGCCATTTATTAACCTCTTTGATGTAAATATATTATTCCGAATCATTTAGAAAGGGCATCATACCTCTTAATTCTTTTCCTATTATTTCTATAGGATGAGAACTATTTTGCTTTCTTAGTTCATTGAATTTATGTAATCCTTCATCGTTTTCAGTTATCCATTCTCTTGCAAATGAACCATCTTGAATATCTTTAAGTACTTTTTGCATATTTTTCTTTACAGATTCGTCAATGATCATTGGGCCTCTAGTTAAATCTCCATATTCAGCTGTAGTACTTATAGAATAACGCATATAATCCAATCCACCTTGATACATTAAATCTACTATAAGTTTTAGTTCGTGAAGGCATTCAAAGTATGCAGATTCTGGTTGGTATCCTGCTTCGACTAATGTTTCAAATGCATATTTTACTAATTGTGCAGTTCCTCCGCATAATACAGCTTGCTCACCAAATAAATCTGTTTCAGTTTCTTCTTTAAAAGTTGTGGTTAACACTCCTGCTCGAGTACAACCGACTGCTTTTGCATAAGCTAGCCCTATGGAAATAGCATTTCCAGATGGATTTTGATGTATAGCTAATAGCCCAGGAACTCCTGATCCTTTAGTAAAAACTTCTCTCATTCTGTGTCCTGGTGCTTTTGGTGCAACCATGACAACATCTACATTAGATGGTGGCGTAATAGTGTTATAGTGAATATTGAAACCATGAGCAAACATGAGGGTTTTATTTTTATTCATATGTTTTTCTATAGATTGTTTATATACTTGAGGTTGAATAGTATCAGGCAATAACATCATGATTAAATCTGATGATTCTGACACTTCAGATACTGTGCCCACTTCTAATCCATCACTTTCAGCTTTTTCCCAACTTTTGCTTCCTTTATATAATCCAACTTTTACATTTACTCCACTGTCTTTAGCACTTAGGGCATGTGCATGTCCTTGGCTGCCATAACCTATAATAGCTATAGATTTATTATCAAATAAATTTAAGTCACCATCAGCATCGTAATACATTTTTGCCATTTTTACTCCATTTGTATTTATTTTTTCTCTCTGTTCATTGCAATTAATCCTGTTCTCATTACTTCAATTATTCCAAATGAAGACAGTAAATCTTGTAAAGCTTTTATTTTTTTATCATCACCAGTAGCTTCTATAATTATTGAAGAAGGACTTACATCCACAATTTTAGCTCTGTAAATAGAAACTATCTGCATGATTTCACTTCTAGTTTTAGTGTCAGAGTTTATTTTTATTAGAGCAAGTTCTCTTGAAATTATATTGTCATCAGATATGTCATTGACTTTTATAATATCTATTAGTTTATGTAATTGTTTAGTAATTTTTTCGACTATATCATCTCCGCCTTCAACTACTAAAGTTAATCTTGAAAGATGGTCTATTTCACTATGGCCAACAGCTAAACTTTGTATATTAAAACCTCTTCTCCTTAACATACTTGTTATTCTGTTAAGAACACCGGGTTTATCATTTACTAATGCTGTAACTGTCCTTGTAGGAATAATGTTTTTTGTATCTTTAGTGGTCATTGTTTAATCTCTTGAGATGATGGTTCTTCCATCATATCTTGAACAGTTGCTCCTGAGGGGATCATAGGATAAACGTTCTCTTCAGATTCAACAATAAAATCTATTAACACAGGGCCATCATGTTTAATAGCATCTAGGATTGCAGGTTCTACTTGTGTTTTGTCAGTAACTTTTAAGGCATAAATATCAAATGCTTCTGCTAATTTTACAAAATCAGGAATACCTTTATATGATGTGGATACATAAGATTTTTCATAAAATAGTTCTTGCCATTGTCGCACCATTCCAAGGAATCCATTGTTAATAATAGCAAATTTGATTGGGAGGTTATTTTCAGAAATTGTAGCTAATTCAGACATCGTCATTTGAAATCCTCCATCACCTGCTATTGACCATACCATTTCGTTTGGTCTTCCAATTTGAGCTCCTAATGCTGCTGGTACTTCATAACCCATTGCTCCAGCGCCTCCGGATGTGATGATTTTATTTTTATCATTAAACGTATAATGTTGAGCAGCCCACATTTGATGCTGACCTACTCCGGTTACTATAATTGAATCTCCATTTGTCAATTCATGTAATTTTTTTATTATAAATTGAGGAAGTAATTTTTCAGTGTCTCTTAGCTTTAGGCTTGGATGGTTGTTCTTTAACCTGTCTATTTGATTTAACCAATCAGGATGCTTCTTTTCTTCCATTGATTTTACTAAATTTGACAATGCAATTTTTGCATCTGAAACTATAGGCACATCTGCATGAATTATTTTCCCTATTTCAGAAGCATCAATATCTATATGGATTTTTTTAGATCCAGTTGCAAATTTGTCAGGATTTCCGGTGATCCTATCATCGAATCTCATTCCTACAGCAATTATAAGATCTGACTGATCTAGTATAAGATTAGAGTATGCCATTCCATGCATGCCTGGCCATCCCGCATAAAGGTAGTGATTTGCTGGAAAAGAGCTTAAACCTAAAAGAGTATTTATGACAGGTATTTGGCATTTTTCTGCTAATTCTAATAATTCATCATATGCTTTTGATATTTTAATACCATGACCTGCTAAAAGAACTGGTCTTTTAGATTTATTTATAAGATCACAAGCACGTTTTATTTGTTTTTGATTTACTGATGTAGTGGGTTTGTATCCAGGTATATTAACGGTTTCGGGATAATTGAAAACACCATTTCCTTGAAGAATGTCTTTTGGTATATCAACTAAAACGGGACCAGGTCTACCTGTGGTGGCTATATGAAATGCTTCTTTTATTGTTTCACCTATATCGTTTATGTCCATTACAAGATAATTGTGTTTTGTAATTGGCAGTGTTATTCCTGTAATATCTGTTTCTTGAAATGCATCAGTACCTAATACTGACCTACCTACTTGGCCTGTTATTGCTACGATTGGGACAGAGTCCATTTGAGCAGTAGCTATTCCAGTTACTAAATTTGTAGTTCCTGGCCCTGAGGTTGCAAAAGCTATGCCAGGTTTCCCTGTTGCTCTTGCATAACCATCTGCTGCGTGAGCTGCTCCTTGTTCATGTCTAACTAAAATATGGTTTAATTTTTCGTATTCTGGAAGTACTTGATATAATGGAAGTATAGCTCCCCCGGGAATTCCAAAAATATGCTCAACGCCTTCTCTGATCAGAGATTCGCAAACCATTTGTGATCCGTTCATTAATTTGTTATTCATAGTTATATTTTGTTATATTTTGTTTTATAAAAAAAAAACCGCCCCAAAGGGACGGGATATGTTACCCGTGGTACCACCCTAATTGCTATTATTAGAAAGCCACTTATTTAAGCTATAACGGGCAATCCCGGCTATCTCTAATTATTTAAGATAGCACTCAAGAGTGAGTTCTGAAGATTTGAGATATCGACTTTCACTATACTCGACTCGCTAAAACCCAAACTTCCTCATACTAATCCCTATCACTGCTTTGAATATTATATTTTCAGTGAGATAATATCATAGATAACATGTAGAATTGTGTCAATTATCACAGAGGTTAAATATAGTACAAGTCCTTAAATATCCTAATTACAAGGAAAATATCCTAATTACAAGGAAATATGATGCGTTTGCTGGAAAAATATAAACAATTTCTACCTATCAATGATAATACCCCTATATTTAGTTTAGGAGAAGGCGATACTCCTTTAGTTAAATCTAATAATATTTATAAAGAAATCGGATGTAAAGAATTATATTTTAAATTAGAAGGATGTAATCCCTCAGGATCTTTTAAAGACAGAGGAATGGTTATGGCTGTTTCAAAAGCTATTGAAAAAGGTTCTAAAAAAATCATATGTGCTTCAACAGGAAATACTAGTGCATCAGCATCAGCTTTTGGAGCATATTGTGGATTAGAAACAATAGTTTTAATTCCTGAAGGAAAAATTGCTATAGGGAAATTATCTCAAGCAGTGGCATATGGAGCAAAAATTGTTTCTATAAATGGGAATTTTGATCAGGCATTAAATTTAGTAAAAGAAATATCTGAACAACAAGAAGATATAGAACTTGTTAATTCAATTAATCCAAACAGAATTCATGGACAGAAAACCGGCGCTTTTGAAATTGTAGATGAACTTGGATATGCTCCTGATGAAGTGTTTATCCCTGTTGGAAATGCGGGAAACATTACTGCTTATTGGAATGGTTTTAAAATTTACAATGATTTAAATACTTCTAATCTTCCTAAAATGGTTGGATTTCAAGCAAAAAATTCAGCACCCATAGTAAATAAAAAAATTATTGAAAATCCTGAAACAGTGGCTACTGCAATTAGAATTGGAAATCCAGCAAGCTGGCAATTTGCGGAAAAAGCATTACATGAATCATCAGGAAAAATAGATGCAATAGATGATGATAGTATTATTGAAGGATATAAAATGATAGCATCTATGGAAGGTATATTTGCTGAACCAGCTTCGTGCATTACTGTTGCAGGTCTTTATCATTTAAAGAAATTAGGATATGATTTCTCAGGGAAAACAATTGTTTGTATTTTGACAGGAAATGGTTTAAAAGATCCTGATTTTGCAAATAATTATTTAAATTTCCAAATTCATAAAATGAACCCTGAATTTGAAGAATTAAAAAATTATTTAATATCATAATTTATATAATAAGTACTCATGAATCCAATAGTTAAAATAAATTGTATGGAATTGACTTGGATGGAGTCAAAAAAAAAGGTTCCTGAATGGGATGATTTGCTAATTGAATCTGATTTTCCACATCCTTTTTCTTCATTCACTTTTTATAATGCTTGGGTTGAAACCTTTGTTGATGATTTGACTCAAATTAAAATGTTGTTTTTTTATAATAATCATAAGTTAGTAGGGTTGGTGCCTATTTTTGTAGATCACGATAATAAAAATGTTTCTATATTAGGTGATAAAGATTTATTTGATTATCGAGACTTAATTTATATATCTGGATTTTACGAGGAAATTTATCTTGAATTCTTATCATATTTGAAATCCCAAAAATGGTTCCAGGGATACACTGTTATCATGCAATCAATCCCTGAATCTTCTGAATTATTTAACCTATTAAATGCCGGTAAATTAATTGAGTTTACAGATGTGAAAATTTTAGAAGAAGATGTTACTCCAATATTTGATATTAATAATGGATGGGATGATTATTTAATAACTTTAAGTAAAAAACAAAGGCATGAAGTTAGAAGGAAATTAAGAAAATTCGAGTCGCAAGATTTTCATTTCAAACTTATTAATTGCAATGAGGATTTATCTGAATTTTTATTAGACTTTTATCAGCTATTTATAAATAGCAGGAAAGATAAAAAACAATTTTTAACAGACCAACGTAAGATTTTTTTTAATAAAATGTTATCTGATTTTGCTGATAAAAATGAACTAAAAATCTTGTCTTATTATGATGGAAATATTTTAATATCCGCTTGCATAGTAATAGAATATGCAAATATATACTTTTTGTATAATAGTGCTTATTCTTTGGATTACAATTCTTTTAGTGTTGGACTTGTAAGTAAAATTGTGGCATTAAAACAATCAATAGAAAATAATAAACAGGTTTTTAACTTTTTAAGAGGGAATGAAAGATATAAATATGATTTGGGAGCAAAGGATATTAAGTTGTTTGAGATAAAATTATTTGTTGATTAGTATGTAAATTTATGAAAATATTAATTATTTCATATCACACGTGTCCGGTGAATAAACTTGGAAGCAAAGATTCTGGAGGATTAAATATTTATCTTCGTGAAATTTCTAAGGAATTAACCACAAAAGGACTTATAGTGGATATATTTACCAGAAAGCATGACATTCGTGATCCACAAGAAATAGCAATCAATAATAATGCTAAAGTAGTTCATTTAAGTGCCGGTGATTTGAGTGAAAACAAACATAACATGCATAATTATATAAATCTGTTTACTACAAATTTACTTAATTATATTGATCAACATAATTTGCAATATGATTTGATTTATTCAAATTATTGGATGTCAGGAATGGTTGGGGAACTTATTTCAGAGAAATTAAAAATCCCTCACATAATTACTTTTCATACTATGGGGCTTACAAAACGTATAGTTAATTATTTAGAGGACGAAAGTGATTTTAGGATTGACAATGAATTGAATTTAATAAAAACAACTGATGCTATTGTTGTCCCAACATATCAAGAAAAAGAAAATTTAATTTTAAATTACAAATCTGAAAATAATATATATATTGTTGCTCCTGGTGTTGATTTAGAAAAATTTAAATCTAAAAATAAATTAGAATCTAGGGAAAAACTGAGATTATCACAAAATATTAAAATATTACTTTCAGTTGGTCGTCTCGAACCCTTAAAAGGTTATGATATGTTAATAAATGCTTTAAGTTTGCTGAATACTAACGATGATTTCGATGTACGATTATTGATAATTGGTGGTGATAGTAAATCAGAAAAAGAATTAATAAGATTGAATTCTTTAATATTGAAACTTGGATTAAGTAACCAAGTAAATCTTTTAGGTGCAATAGAGCATGATGAATTGCCATTATATTTTTCTGCAGCAGATGTTTTTGTAATGCCATCTGCCTATGAGACATTTGGTATAGCTGCTTTAGAGGCAAGTGCATGTAACTTACCTGTAATTGCTCCACAGGTTGGAGGATTGAAATCTGTTGTAAAACATGCTCAAACTGGATTTCTATCTGCTGATCGATGCCCAGAATCATTGATGCATTATTTGGAAATATTATTAAAAAATCAACCTTTAAGAGAACAATTTGGAGTTAATTCCAGATTACATGCTATGAATTATAGCTGGGAAAAATCTTCAAAGGATTTAATATCAGTTTTTGAAAATGTATTATCTAAATGCCTTGCATAAGAATTCATACCAATAACTTTCTTCGATATCTTTAAACCCATATTTTCTATATACATTTCTTGCACTTAAATTGTCATTGTCAACTTCTAAAATAAGGTTTTGGTACTTGTTTTTAATTAAAAAATTAATTGAACTTTCCAATAATTTTTTTGCTATTCCTTTCCCTCTTGATTGAGGTAGAGTTCCAATCATTGAAACATGTGATGTTTTAGCATGTTCATTATTTTTTGTAAGCCATATATATCCTTCGAGCTTATTGTTTTCTTTGTAAAACAAAACTCCGTCTTTTATATTATTTTCCGATTGAATTTTGCTTTTAATTTCTTTTATTGAATTAGGAGCAAACCCCCAACTATCTTTAAAAGAAATATTTTGAATTAAGTGTAAATTTTCAATCAATTGCTTTTCATTTTTGATGTTAAGAATATGATTGGAGTTTATATTCTGATTAATTTCAGATTTTAATTCCAGAAGATCAAGGCTCATTTTTTTATATGTTTTAATTGGTATCATTGAGCTATGGGGTGGTAATTGTGATAAAAATTTATTGAGTTGGATGTGTATTACTTTGTATTCATTAATATTTATATTGTGCTTATTAAGAATTTGTCGGAATTTGGAATAAAATAATTCAAAATCTATAATTTGTTTATTTTTTTCAGATGAAGTTTTCTTAATTTCTTTTGGGATCAGGACTATTCTTTTTATCTTTGGCTCAAAGATGATTTCTATATGTTCATTATCTTTTGGAGAATGATTTTCAATATTTCTCATAGGTATTATAATTTTCATTAGATTTTTCTGATATATTATTCTAGATATTTAGTATTGGAAAAAGGATTGTTTGTTGCAAATACAATTGCTATTTTTGCTTCTTCTTTCTTCACGTTTTTTAAAGAGTGTTGTGTTTTTTGAGGGATTAAAATTATTTGCTCTTCATTGACTTTTATTAATTTCTTTCCAATTTTTACTTCAATAGATCCTTTTATTACGAATATAATTTCTTCGTTATCATGTACGTGTAAAGGTGCCATGGAGTTTGTTTTTATTATATGTATTGATAGAAAAGTTTCTTTGGAATTCGTATGATCAAAAATATCACTCCAATAATATCCTTCTCTTTTTAATTTGTATTTTAAAGTTTTTATATCAGTTATTTTAGAGTTGTTTTCCATGATTTTGTCGGTAATAATAATTTTACTGTTAATAGTTATTATAAATAATAAATATTATATTTAAATATTCAATTCACCAGGAAGTATAAATGTTCGACCTATTAATAATAAATGGAAATTTAGTTGATGGTACCGGTAAAAAGGCATCAAAAGCAGATATAGGGGTTATTGGGGATAAAATTGATCAAATAGGAAATTTGAAAGATGCATCTGCAAAAAAAATAATTGATGCAACCGGAAAAACATTATCACCAGGATTTATTGATACTCATGCCCATTCAGATGCGGCATTACTTATTGACCCTATTCATGAAAATGGGATAAGACAAGGTATAACAACAGAGATACTTGGACAAGATGGACTTTCTTATGCCCCTTTATCTAAAGAAAATTATTTATTAAATAAAAGATATTTAGCGGGAATTTTAGGCAATCCTCCTGATGATCTAGATATGTCTTCAGTAGAAAAATTTAGATCACATTATGATAAAAAATGTAGTATAAATACTGTGTACCCTGTAGCCCATGGAGCTTTACGGATTGAAACTGTTGGTTTTTTTGATAGACCTTTATTAGGTGATGATATGAAAAAAGCAAAAAAACTTTTATATAAATCTCTTGAGGAAGGAGCTGTTGGACTAGCGACTGGAATGTCTTATTATCCAAATGCATGGTCAGATACAAAAGAATTAATTGAATTATGTGAAGTTGTTAGTGATAGCTCAAAAGTTTATGTTACACATTTAAGGGATAGAAATACAGAAAGAGGTTTTATGGGTGGTGGTGTTTTAGAAGCTCTTGAAATAGGCAGGCAGTCTGGTGTGAAAGTTCACTTTTCACATACCAGGACTAGTGCACTTAATGTAGGGCAAGTCCCTGAATTGATGAAAGATATTGACAAAGCAAAATCAGAAGGTGTAGATATTACTTTGGAATTATATCCTTACCCTACGGGTAGTACATATCCATTAAGCTTTTTACCTACATTTGCACATGAAGGTGGACCAGATGAAGTTATAAAAAAATTAAATGATCCAAATGAATTTGAAAAAATAGTTAGTACTATGATAGAAGAATTGTCCCCTTACAGAAGAGAAGCTTTTAATGATGCAGTGCTTTCTTATTCTCCTAATAATCCTGATTTAGAAGGTATGAGCCTTGCAGATCTAGCAAAAATGAATAATCAATCAGCAGAAGTAACATTATGCGAACTTCTAAGGGATAATAAATTGCAACTTGGTTATAGAGGTGCACCCCCAATAAATGTTAGTGTATGGAATCAATTGAATGAAGATGCTATAACTTTATTGAAACGAGATGATTATATGGTAGGTAGTGACGCAATACCGATGGGTAAATATTGCCATCCCAGAGCTTATGGATGTTTCCCTAGATTTCTAGGAAGATTAAGAAGATCTTTATGGGTAGACGGACTTGAAGAAATGATTCAAAGAATGACACAAAATCCAGCTGAAAGATTTGGATTATCAGGTAGAGGGGTACTTAAAAAAGGCAATTTTGCTGACGTTGTTATTTTTGATGCTGATAATATTAATGATTTGGCAACTTATGATGATCCTATTCAGTATCCGGTAGGAATTGAACATGTTTTAGTAAATGGAAAATTAGTTGTAGAAAATAATAAAGTTACAGGTATTACACCTGGAAGAGCAATCCCTTAAAGATTACTTTTTATTTCAGTAGAAATATCTCTTACTGATTCAACTAATTTGTTAAGATCATTTTCTGTTGTTTTAGTATTTAGAGCGCCTGCATTTTTAGTTTGCATAAGAACTCCGGTGTTCAATAAGCCCATAAATAAAACTTTTGTTAATAAATTGTCATTATTAATAAAGGTTCTATAGTCTTTAATCTGATTATTATTAAAATTTATTCCAAAAAGAGATCCAATACCTGTGATTTGACTATCTACTTCTAGTTCATCAAAAATAGAGTTTAATTTTGTTCTGAGTGAATCTCCCATTGAATTCATTTGTGTATATTTATCTTTTGTTAATGTAGACATAACTGCAGCGCCTGCTTCCATAGTTAAAGGGTTACCATTGAAGGTACCTGCATGAGATAATTTGTAATTATTGCTTGAAGGATTTAATATTTCCATTATTTCTTCTTTACCTCCAAAAGCGCCTACAGGTAATCCGCCACCTATAATTTTTCCTAATGCAGTCATATCGGGGGTTATACCAAAAATTTCTTGAGCGCCACCAGGGGCAAGTCTATAACTTTGAATTTCATCATAGATTAAAACAATATCTAATTCATTTGTTATATCTCTTGTAAACTGAAGAAAATTTTGGTCAAGAGGCAAATATCCTAACCCAGATATGACAGGTTCCATTATGAGACATGCCAAATCTTCGCTGTGAGCATTAATAAGTTCCTTGCTTTTTTCAATATCATTATATGGCAAGACTATTACATCATTAAGTAAACTTTCAGGTTGTCCAGGATATTGCAAGATACCAGGGTTAGTAGATTCTTTTAAATCTTCTGCTTTAGGGGATACGCTAATAGATACATGATCGTGCGTACCATGGTAGCCTCCTTCAAATTTTGCTATTTTATGTTTTTTTGTATAGGCTCTGGCTGCCATGATAGCCATCATGGTTGCTTCTGTGCCTGAGTTCGTAAATCTTAATGTTTCTATTGAAGGGGTTCTATCTGTAATTAGTTTTGCTAATTTTGCCTGCCCATCAGTTGGAGCACTATATGCTGTTCCTTTTTGTATTTGATTATTTAATACATTTTTCACTTCATCGGATGAATGGCCAAGGATAAGGCTGGTAGCATTTATCATAAAATCAAGATAATTATTCCCGTCAATATCAGTCATAAATGATCCATGTGCATTATCTGCATAGAATGGATAAGGCTCCATCCATTGAGTTGTTCTTGTACTTCCTCCTGGCATGTATTTTTCAGATATTTTTTGCATATCATATGATTTTTGTGTTTTAGAAATATATTGGGTTTTTTGTTTTTCAAGTAACTGATTTAGTTTCTGATTCATTTTTTCACCATAATTATATTAGATAGAATCTATAATATAATTTCCAATTGATCTGTTTTCAATAAAATAATCAAGGTTTTTAGTTGTGTTTATTCCTATCAAAGGTATTTTTGTTTCGTATGATGAAGCATGAGATCTTAAATCATTTGGAATTAGCGAAATATCAGAATGCCCAAATACAACATCTTTTTGCCCTAATACCATCAAATCTCCTATTCTGTGTGAATTTAAATTGAATTTTTGACATGCTTCCGATTTGTTAAAAACATCTTCAATACCATTCACATTTTTCAGTATTTTTTTAGATTCATTAATATCAGATAGATCATTTATATATACATAAATAGATCCACCAAGATTAGAATGATGAATTTCATGTTTGTCTTTAATGATTGGGATAGCATCTGATTGTATATTATATTTACTCAATTCATTTTCTATATTAATCAATTTGGTTTTATCAGACATACCGTGGTCAGCAGTGATAAATATTTGATAATCTGGATTTTTATTAATTAATTCACAAATTGATTCATCTATTAATTTTAAATGTTCTAATGAATGAATACTTTCGGGTTTAAATTTGTGCATAGGATAATCTGTTAATGAAATATATGCAAAATCAGGAGATTTTTCGTAAATAAGCATTGATGCGGTTGATATAGTCCAGGAATTTGCTTTTATAGTGTATATGCTGGGCGCTTCACCAAATCTTCTTATTAAAAATTCGGAAGGATTTTCTGTTGAATAGCTTAAATTATTGTTCAAATTATTATTTATCAATAGTGTTTTCAACTTATTTTTTGAAGTAGCTAATATACTTGTAAGATTTTTTTCATTACAAATATTGAAAAGAGTTTCTGACATCACAAATCTGTTATCCTCTAAATACGTGCCCTGTTTTAAAGTTTTAGAATATTTGTAATTTGAGCATATCCCATGCTTAGATGGATAAAAGCCAGAAATAATTGATAGATTGTTAACATTTGTTACTGAAGGCATCATGCTTTTAACAGGTTTTTCAAATGATCTTTTTTTCAGAGAAATGAATTCCATTTTATGATGATTAAGATATTCGTAGTCCCAACCGTCAATGCATATAACAATAAACTTATTCATATTTACCATTGTGAATAGATATTTTTAATTATAGAATATTTTATATGAAGTTTGATCATTATGGATAAAGAATTTGAAGATATACTAAATAAAGAAATTATTAGACAAAACGAGTCTATTGTTCTCATTGCATCTGAAAATTATGTTAGTAAATCAGTAAGAACTGCACAAGGTTCAATCTTTACTAATAAATATGCTGAAGGATATCCTGGAAAAAGATACTACGGAGGTTGTGAGTATGTTGATCAGATAGAAATATTGGCAATTCAAAGAGCTAAAGAGTTATTTGGTGCTGAACATGTAAATGTACAACCACATAGTGGAGCTCAGGCAAATATGGCAGTTTATTCAGCATTATTTGATTCTAAGAGTGTAATAATGTCCTTACCTTTAGATCATGGGGGGCATTTGACACATGGTTCGAAAGTCAATTTTTCTGGTAAGTTATATAATTTTGAATTTTACAATCTAGATAGAGAAACGGAACAGATTGATTATGTAGCTTTAGAAAAGCAGGCACTAACAGTAAATCCACAGGCAATTTTGTCGGGATTCACAGCTTATCCCAGAGAGATAGATTTTGAAAGAATAAAAAGTATTTGTAAAAAAAATGATTGTATGATGATAGTTGATATGGCACATATTGCGGGTTTGGTAGCAGCAAAATTACATAGTGATTGTGTAAAATATGCTGATGTTGTTACCAGTACTACACATAAAACTTTAAGAGGTCCCAGGGGAGGAATAATACTATCTAAAAATATCTATGCCAATTCTATTGATAAAGCTGTTTTTCCAAATATTCAAGGTGGACCAATGATGCATACAATTGGAGCAAAAGCAGTGGCTTTTGCAGAAGCAAACACCATAGAGTTTGTAAATTATCAAAAACTTGTAATGAGTAATGCAAAACAATTAGGAAAATTATTGTCTGATGAAGGACTTAGAATAGTTACAGGTGATACTGACACTCATATGATACTGGTTGATGTTACTCCTCTTAATTTAACAGGTAAAATAGCTGAAGAAAAATTGGATGAAGTAGGATTAATAGTAAATAGAAATACAATTCCTTATGATACCAATCCACCTAGAATGGCAAGTGGGATAAGAATAGGAACGTCTGCAATTTCTACTCGGGGTATGAATGCTGAAGCAATTTGCATTATCGCCGATTGTATAATTGGAATATTAAAAGAAAGGGAAGAACCACAATTAATAAAAAACAAAGTAAAAGAACTAGCTAATAAATTCCCTATTGATCTTAAATGATCTTAAATAGATTTTTGTTTTTGTTCGTTTTCTAACATTTTAGTATTTTTTACAGGTCCTTTCTTAATTAGATTTTTTATTTCATTAGTATAATTATTCCAAAAAAATGTTTTTACTTTTGTTATTCCAGAGTCTATATAAATTGCTCCAATTAAAGCTTCAAAGCAGTTTGATAACATTGAATCAGTAATTCCTACTTTATTTTGACCTTTACTTACTTTGATGTAATTTTCAAGTTCAATTTTTTTTGCAAATTTTGTAAATGTTTGATTTGAAATTAGATTAGATCTGATTATTGAAAAATCCCCACTATTCTTATTAATTCCTAATTTTTTATATAAATGAACCGTGATTATGAAGTACATAATAGAATCACCAACAAATTCAAGTATTTCATTTGATTCTAGATTTTCATTTTCAAGTCTTAATGATGAATGAGTTAATGCAGAATCAAGTAATTTAGGATTTTTAAATGTTATTCCTAATTTTTTTTCTATTTCAAAGTTTTCATTCATTTATTGCATTGTACATGTATTTAATATTTTGATAAATTATTTATTAAATAAGAATAATTGAAATTTTATTTCAATTATTCATTTAAAGGAGGACAAGATGTCAGAAATTTGTGCCGAATATATTTGGATTGATGGTACTCACCCATCACCTCAGCTTAGATCTAAAACTAAAATCCTTTCCCATGGAGAAACTCCTCCAATATGGGGATTTGATGGATCTAGCACTAACCAGGCTGCAGGAGATAATTCAGATTGTGTACTTAATCCCGTATTTATTTGCCCTGACCCTATACGAGGTGGTGATAATATTTTAGTACTTAATGAAGTTTTAAATACTGATATGACTCCACATGAAACTAACACAAGAGCCCAAACTTCAAAAACAGCTGAAAAATACAAAACTCATGAAAATTTGTTCGGAATAGAACAAGAATATACTTTATTAGATCCTTCCACTAATGATCCTATAGGATTCCCGGAAGAAGGCTTTCCTGAACCTCAGGGACCTTATTACTGTAGTGTTGGTTCTTCGTGGATATTTGGAAGAGAAATGGCTGAAGAACATCTTGAGATGTGCATGGATGCAGGTTTAGCTATTTCTGGAATAAATGCTGAAGTGATGCCTGGGCAATGGGAATTCCAAATTGGACCAATAGGTACTTTAGAAGTAAGTGATCATTTATGGATAGCTAGGTGGTTATTGTTTAGAGTAGGTGAGATGCATGGAATACAGCCTTCACTTGATCCAAAACCAGTATCAGGAGATTGGAATGGAGCTGGTGCACATACAAATTATTCAACAAAATCAATGAGAGGAAATTATCAGGCTATTATTGATGGATGTGAAGCTTTAAGTAAAGCTCATGATTTACATATAAAGAATTATGGTGATGGGAATGAAAGAAGATTAACAGGATTGCATGAAACCCAATCTATAGATGAATTTTCTTATGGAGTATCAGATAGAGGAGCTTCCATTAGAATACCGTGGCAGGTGGCAGCTGACAAAAAAGGATACCTTGAAGATAGAAGACCATCTGCAAATATGGATCCTTATGTTGTTACAAAATTAATTGTTGAAACTGTTTGTAATGATTTACCGCAATAAGTATTTTCTGATATTTTTAATTGCATAAAATGATTTAGTATAGTTATAATCATTTATAGAATTTATTTCGAGGAGAATAAAATGGCTTTAAAATCTGGAAGTAAGAAAGTTTCATCTGATAAAACTAAGACTGGAACATGGAAAGTGAAAGTTGGATTAGCTCAGATGTTAAAAGGTGGGGTAATTATGGATGTAGTTACACCCGAGCAAGCTAAAATCGCAGAGGATGCAGGAGCGTGTGCTGTAATGGCCTTAGAAAGAGTTCCATCTGATATAAGAAAAGATGGTGGTGTAGCAAGAATGTCTGATCCTAGTATGATTGCAGGAATTATTGATGCGGTTACCATCCCAGTTATGGCAAAAGCTCGTATTGGGCATTTTGTTGAAGCCCAAATGCTTGAAGAAATGGGAGTTGATTATGTTGATGAATCAGAAGTATTAACACCTGCAGATGAAAATAACCATATAAATAAACATGATTTTAAAGTTCCTTTTGTTTGTGGCTGCAGAGATCTTGGAGAAGCTTTACGTAGAATTGGTGAAGGGGCAGCAATGATCCGTACAAAAGGTGAGGCTGGTACTGGCAATGTAGTTGAAGCAGTAAGACATGCTAGAGCAGTTCTAGGTGAGGTTAAAAGGATTCAAACTATGGATGCTACTGAATTAATGGCTCTTGCTAGAGATTTGAAAGCTCCATATGAATTAATTAAAGGAATTCATGATACCGGTAAATTACCAGTAGTTAATTTTTCTGCTGGAGGTATTGCTTCGCCAGCTGATGCTGCACTTATGATGCAGATAGGTGTGGAAGGTGTTTTTGTTGGATCTGGAATTTTTAAATCGGAAAACCCATCTCACATGGCTAAGGCAATAGTAAAAGCGACTACACATTATAATGATCCGGAAATGTTGGTAGAAATTTCAAAAGGACTTGGATCTTCAATGCCAGGTCTTGATATTAGAACTATGCCTGAGGATCAAAAATTGGCTCAGAGAGGTTGGTGAAGATTTGCATATAGGTGTTTTAGCTCTTCAGGGAGATTATGCCGAACATATCAATATGCTGCACTCAAATAATGCTGATGTTTCTGAAATAAGATTACCTTCTCAGTTAAATGATGTTGACGGACTTATAATTCCAGGTGGTGAAAGTACTACTATTGTTCAACTTATAGATATATATGATTTTAGAACAAAATTAGTTGAGATGGCCTCTCAAGGTTTTCCTATTTGGGGGACTTGTGCTGGAATGATTGTTATGGCAAAAGAATTAACTGATCATAGACCAGACCCACTGAACTTAATGAATATAAAAGTAAGTAGAAATGCTTTTGGAAGACAAATAGATAGCTTTGAAGAAGATTTATCTATTAAAGGAATTGAAGGAAAATTCCCTGCAGTTTTTATAAGAGCTCCTATAGTAGTGGAAAATGATACTAGCGTTGATATCTTGTGCTCTATAGATAATCCTGCAGGTCCTGTAGCAGTTCAACAAGGAAAATTATTAGCCACATCTTTTCATCCGGAATTAACTAATGACAGCAGAATGCATGAATATTTTTTATCAATAGTAAAAATGTAGTTCGTTGGAAAAAGAATTAAATTTATTAATCAAAATATTGCCTAAATACCTTTACACAATTTTATCTAATCATGACAATGTGCAAAATCTTAATGAAATTGTTTTAGATTTTGGCAGACCTCCTGAGGCAAGATTTTCTGATGGTTCAGAAATATTTAATGATTATGAAATATCCAAAGAAGATTTAAATTATGTTCAAAAAGGCGTAGGGAAATTTATGCCTGATAATCGTGCAGGTATTCAAAGAACACTTCATAGAATTTCTGCAATAAGAAATAGAGAGAATGAAATTATAGGATTAACATTGAGGGTAGGTAGAGCTATTGAGGGAGCTATAGATATTATTCGAGATATTGTTCAAAAGGGTGAAAGTGTTTTAATTTTAGGACCACCTGGAGTTGGAAAAACTACAATGTTGCGAGAGGTTGCAAAATTTTTAGCTGATAATATGAATAAAAGAGTTATAATTGTTGATACATCTAATGAAATTGCAGGAGATGGAGATATACCACATCCTGCGATAGGAAATGCCAGAAGAATGCAGGTGAATTCACCTGCAATGCAACATTCGGTGATGATAGAAGCAGTAGAAAATCATATGCCTGAAGTTATTGTGATTGATGAAATAGGAACTAATGCAGATGCTATGGCAGCCAGAACTATTGCTGAAAGAGGAGTTCAATTGATCGGAACTGCCCATGGGAACAATTTGGATAATTTAATTTTAAATCCCACTTTATCAGATTTGATTGGGGGAATAGATGCAGTGACTTTGGGAGATGATGAAGCCAGAAGAAGAAAATCTCAGAAAACTATATTGGAAAGAAAGGCGCCACCTACATTTAGTAGTTTGGTTGAAATTAAAGGATTTAACCATGTTTTAATTCATGAAAAATTAGATTTGGTTGTAGATCGATTATTAAGAGGAATGCCTATAAAACCAGATGAAAGGAAAATAAATAATGAAGGTAAATTAGAAGTATCAGAAAATAAAAAATATAACAATAGTGTTAGATCTAATGATTACCCCTCAGATGTAAATAAGAGAAAAGAAAATATTTCAAAAAATATCTCTATTTATCCGTATGGTGTAAATAAAGGTAAATTGGAAACTGCATCTAAAGAAATAGGAATAAATGTATCAATTGCTCAGAATTTAGAGGATGCAGAATTTATTGTCACTACTAAAAACTTTTATAAAAAAAGAACAAAATTTTTAATTGAAGCACATAAAAGTAATATTCCTTTATATGTAATAAGGAAAAATACACTTAATCAAATAGTTAGTTTGTTAAGTACGTTGAAAAAACAATCTCCCCAAACATTAGATTTAGATGACCATCCGTTGAAAGAAGCAGAAGGAACTGCTTTAGAATTAAGCCAGTCAGTTAATATTTCGCAATTGGAATTATCTCCACAAAGTGCATATATAAGGAAAATACAGCATAATATTGCAGAGAAATATGGATTGATATCTGCAAGTAAAGATGTAGGCGAATCAAGAAGAGTAGTATATTTTAAAAATTAAAAAGGTTAATTTGTTGAGTTTATTTATTGTATTTGAAGGATTGGATGGTTCTGGCAAAACAACTCAGCAACAATTATTAAATGACAAATTGCAATCTAATAAAATTTCAAGTATTTCATTCAGAGAACCTGGCAGTACAATGATTGGAGATAAGATTGTTGAAATTTTACAATCTGATCAAAAATTATCTCCACTTTCCGAATTATTACTTTTTTATGTTTCAAGATCTTCCATTATAGAAGAAAAAATAAAACCTTCATTAGAAAATTATGATGTTGTGATATGTGATAGATATTTTTATTCATCAATTGCTTATCAAGGTTATGGAAGAGGAATGAATATTGATTTTATAAATCAAATAAATCATCAAGTAGTAAAAAACATTATTCCTGACTTAATCTTTTATATGGATATCAATTGGGAAGAAAAGAAAGAACGTAAAGGTATAAATACAAATGACAGATTTGAAAAAGAAGATCGAATTTTTCATAACAAAGTGAGATCGGGTTATAAATGTATGGCTAAAAAAGATTCTGATAAATGGAAAATTATAGATGCTGAAGAAAATGTTGAAAATATTTCAGCATTCATTTATGAAACAGTTAAATATAATCTAAATATTTAATTTGAATTAAAATATTCACCGATTTGATTGGATGCATTAATTAAAATATCATTCGATTTGGCAAAACATAATCTGATCAATTTACTTTTCTTTTTTTCCTCAGCATTTTTGTTGTAAAATACACTAATTGGTATTCCTGTTACTTTGGCATTTTTAATTAATTCCATGCAAAATTCTTCAGGTTGTAATCCTGGGAATTTTTCCTCATAGGATATATTGATAAAATAAGTTGATTCTGGAAGGTATGTTACTATATTGTTTTTTATAAGATTGGTGTAAATTAAATCTCTTTTGGCCTGAAAAGTATTTCGCAGGTTTTCATAGTATGTTTTTGGTTTAGTATATGCATATGCTATGGCTTCTTGTAGGTTGGGAGGAACAGTAAATGTGATAAATTGATGTGTGCCAGAAACCTTGTCAATTAATTCTTTGCTACCTACTGCGAAGCCAACTTTCCATCCAGTAAGTGAAAATGTTTTCCCTGCGGAACCAACTTTAATTACCCTATTCTTCATGCCGGGTAATGAGATAACAGGTATATGCTTTTTGTTGTCAAATACTATGTGTTCATGTACTTCATCTGATATTACGATCATATCATTTTCAATTACTATTTTTGACAAATCTTTCAATTCATCTATACTAAACATTTTTCCAAGAGGATTCATTGGATTGTTAAGTATTATAAGTTTACTTTTCTTTGTTATATATGGTTTTAATATATTATATGAAACCTCCCATTTAGGAGATTCAAGTGGTACGCATATTGCTTTACCACCAGCTTTTTCTACTATTGGCTTATAAGAATCATAAGCAGGTTCAAAAATTATAGCTTCATCGCCTGGAATTATGTTGCTAAGTATTGAAGATGCTAAAGCTTCTGTTGCACCATTAGTAATAAGAATTTCATTATCCCAATTGAATTCTAATTTGTAATGTTCATTTAAATGTTTTGCAATATTTTTTCTTAAACTCGCTAAGCCTTTCATTGGGGGGTATTGATTACTTATAGTGTTAAGTGATTCTGATGCTTTATTTATTATATCAATTGGGCCGTCTTCATCAGGAAATCCTTGTCCTAAATTGATAGCTTCATTTTTCATGGAAAGCTCAGTCATTTTTTGAAAAATTGTAGTTTCTTCTTTTTTATTATTCGTCATTTTTTAATTTTCCTCTCACAAGGTCATGTATGATCTGAGGCACCTTTTCATCAAGGTTGCCATACAGAATCATTGGTCCAGGCGCCTAACCTGTCATTCCCAACGATTATCTGAATAATTTATCATATATATATAACAAATTCTAGAGTTAGATATTCGTTATATATTCAACCATATCTGCTGTTCGGCAACTATATCCCCATTCATTGTCGTACCAACCAATTACTTTTACTAAATTGTCACCTATGACTTCTGTAGATAAAGAGTCAATAATACAACTTGCAGGATTTTGTTTGAAATCAACACTTACTAATGGTTCGTCAGTTATTTCTAATATGTTCTTCAAATTTGAATTAGAAGCTTCTCTGAAAGCATTATTGATTTCATCTTTTGTAACTTTGTTTTTAAGATTGCATACTAAATCTACAGATGATACATATAAAGTAGGGACTCTAAATGCTAAGCCGTTGATTTTACCTTTTAATTCTGGGATTATTTCTCCTACCGATTTCGCTGCCCCTGTTGTAGTAGGTATTATATTCATTCCTGCAGCTCTAGCTCTTCTAAGATCTTTGTGGCCTTTATCCAATATGGACTGATCATTTGTTGTAGAATGAATAGTAGACATAAATCCTGACTCGAATCCAAAATTGTCATTTAAAACTTTAACCATTGGTGCTACGCAATTAGTTGTACAAGATGCGTTAGATATTATTTGATGATTTTCATTATCATATTCAGATTCATTTACTCCAAGGACTATAGTTATATCATCATTTTGAGCAGGGGAAGAAATTATTACTTTTTTAGCCCCACCATTTATATGACCTATAGTATCTTTGGCTGACCTAAATCTCCCGGATGATTCAATGACTATATCTACTCCTGATGATTTCCAGTCTATTTCGTTAGGGTTAGAATGAGAACTCCATTTTATTTTTTTCCCATCTACAATTAAGTTTTCATCATCATAGCTAATATTGCTTTCATATATTCCGTAGATACTGTCGTATTTCAATAAATGAGATTTAGTTTTAGCACCAGAGTGATCATTGATAGCAACTATTTCTAAAGATTTGTGATATTTCATAATTGCTTTGAAAACATTCCTCCCTATTCTGCCAAATCCATTTATTCCAATTTTAGTACTCATTTAAACCCCTTTGTTTTATTTTAAATATTCATTGCTTGTAATCCAAGATAATTTATACTTTTATTTTGCGATATGATTTCACTTATTCTATTATATTTTGATGTTCTTTCTGACCTTGCTGGTGCTCCGGATTTTAATTGGGTAGCTTGAGTTCCTATTGCAAGATCTGCAATAAAACTGTCCTCAGTATCACCTGATCTATGACTTATGATTGTATTTAAGTTATTTTTATGAGCAAAATTTATTGCATTTAGAGTTTCAGATATTGTTCCTACTTGATTTGGTTTGATAAGTACTGTGTTTGAAGAATCTTTTGCTATTGATGTTTTTATTTTATTTATAGATGTTACTAAAAGATCATCTCCAACAATTTGAACTTGTGAGCCAATTGCTTTATTTAATTTTGTCCAATTTTCCCAATCATCTTGGTCGAATGGATCTTCAATACTTTTTATTGGATAATTTTTTACTAAATGTATATAAAAATTAAGTAATTCGTCAGAAGTCATATAATTATTTTTATTATCTTGTATTATTTTATATTTTTTACCATCTATAAGCTCTGATGCAGCTACATCAAGGCCAAGAAAAACTTCTACTCCAGGTTTGTATCCTGCTTGTTCTATACATTTAATTATCAATTTCAGAGGTTCTTCATTATTATTATAGGGAGAAATAAATCCTCCTTCATCTCCTACACTTGTGGAATTTCCATTTGATTCCAAATATGATTTGAGAGTCCAATATATTTTCACACAACAATTTATGGCATCAGGATAATTTTCAAATCCGAGAGGTATGATCATATATTCTTGAAAATCACTTGATAAAGTTGCATGCTTTCCTCCGTTTAGTATATTCATTAGAGGCACAGGGATTTCATAAGAATTGTAATCATTATCAAAGATTTTGAATATTTCCAGATTATTTGCTAAAGCTAGAGCTTTTGTAAAAGACATTGAAAGAGATAGTAGTGTATTGGCGCCAAGGTTTGATTTGTTTTCAGAATTGTCTAATGTTAATAAAACTTCATCAAATCCTTGAATTGTATTAAAATTGGAATTAATAATATTAGGAGATATTATATTTTGAATATTTTCAATGCATGAGTTGATGCTTTTACCAAAAAATTCGTGGTAATTATTATCACGTAATTCAATTGCTTCATATTTTCCTGTACTTGCACCTGAAGGAACTGTAGATATGCCGGTATATTTATTATCAAGAGTAACAAAAGATCTTAATGTAGGAGTCCCTCTTGAATCAAGAACTTGTATTGAATTTATGTTTGTAATTTTAGACATATTAAAATTTTATTTATACCCCCTTTATATGATCAAATTTTTAAAAAATATTATACTTTATTATATGAGAGTTTAATTTAATTTATACTTGATATATCATATAAAAATAATCAATGTTTATTTGTTTTAATGAGTGATATACAAGACCTTAGAGATAAAATAAGACATTCGGCGGCACATCTGCTAGCTGAAGCAGTATTAAGAATTTATCCCGATGCGAAATTAACAATCGGGCCTGCTATAACTGATGGATTTTTTTATGACTTTGATATTGATGAAACCTTTTCACCCGAAGATTTAGTATTAATTGAACGGCAAATGAAAAGATCAATAAAAAGAAATACAAAATTTGAAGGTAAAGAATTATCCAAAAAAGAAGCATTGATTATTTATAAAGATAATCCTTATAAAACAGAAATTATTAATTCAATGCCAGGAGATGAAGTAATTACAGAATACAGCCATTCTAATGGTAATTTTGTAGATTTATGTAAGGGTGGGCATGTAGCGAAAACTGGAGAAATTAAAGCTATAAAATTGCTATCAACTGCAGGTGCTTATTGGAGAGGGGATGAAAATAATAAAATGTTACAACGCATTTATGGAACTGCATTTGAAAGTACCGAAGAATTAGATAAACATTTGCATTTTTTAGAAGAGGCATCAAAAAGAGACCATAGAAAACTTGGCAATAAGTTAGATCTTTTTTCCATTTCACAAGATGTTGGTTCAGGCATGATTTTATGGCATCCTAAAGGTTCTTTTATAAGAAGTAAAATTGAAGATTATTGGAAAAATGAACACATTAAAGATAATTATGATTTGATATATACTCCGCATGTTGGTAAATCGGATCTTTGGTCAAAAAGTGGCCATTTAGATAATTTTAAGGAAAATATGTTTCCTGCTATCAATATGGATAATAATGAATATTATTTAAAACCTATGAATTGTCCTTTTCATATTGCGTATTATAAAAATAAATTAAGAAGTTACAGAGATTTACCTATGAGAATAGGTGAATTAGGTACAGTATACAGATATGAGAAACAGGGTGTTTTGCATGGATTGTTAAGAGTTCGTGGATTCACTCAAGATGATGCTCATATATTTTGTATGCCTGAGCAAGTAGTCGAAGAATTTAATTCAGTACTAGATTTGACATTTAGAATTTATGATAAATTTGATTTTAAAAATTATAAGATTACGTTGTCTACTAAACCTGAGAAATATGTTGGGGAGGATAAAGATTGGGATTTTGCTGAAAATATTCTTGAAAAAATATTAAATCAAAAAGGCCTTGAATATGAACTTGATGAAGGCGGCGGAGCTTTCTATGGCCCCAAAATAGATATTCATATTGAAGACGCTATAGGCCGCCTTTGGCAATGCACTACTGTTCAATTCGATTTCAATTTACCTGAACGTTTTGATTTAAAATATATATCTACAGAAGGTAATGAAATTAAACCTATTATGATTCATAGAGCACTTCTTGGTTCAATTGAGAGATTTTTTGGAGTATTAGTTGAGCATTATGCAGGCTCATTCCCAATGTGGCTTGCTCCAGTTCAAATTATGATTATTCCTATTGCAGACAGGCACATAGATTATTGTAATCAAATTGCTGATGCTTTGAAAGAAAAAAACTTTCGTGCGGTAGTGAATGATTCATCTGAAAGAATGAATGCGAAAATAAGGGAAGCTCAAATGCAAAAAATACCATATATGATTGTAATAGGAGATAGCGAGACATCTCAAAATAAACTTTCAATAAGAACTAGATCTGGCGAAAACATTCCAGATATAGATTTAAATGAATTTTTCAATTTGCTAAATGATTAAAAAACTTTCATCAAGAAATAAATTGAAAATATCGTCTAATCTATCTTTATTAGGCATTCTGATGGTTTTATTCCAGATAACTTTGGGAGGGATAGTAAGGGTTACTGAATCAGGATTGGGATGCACTGATTGGCCTCTTTGTGATGGACAAATTATCCCTGAATTCGATTTTCATACAGCCATAGAATGGGGGCATAGGATTTCTGGGGCTTCTATTGGAATATTGATAATTGTTATCAATGTAATATCACTAAGATTTTTTGGTATAAAATCATCACAATCATTTTTAGCTTTTTCTTTGTTAATGTTAGTTATTTTGGAAGGAATTTTAGGCGGGATCACAGTTCTTACAGAGTTAACATGGTGGGTTAGATTAATTCATCTGGGAGTTTCTTTTATTATTTTATTCCTTTTTGCATACTTGTTTTCTTTAATTAAGATAGTTAATAAAAAAGTATTTAAATCAAATCTTAGAACATTTCAGGAATATATATTAAATACTACTTTGATTGGGCTTCTGATTTTAATGTTGTATGGTTCAGCGATAGTAGGGTTAGGAGTTAATTCATCTTGCATGTCATGGCCAGATTGTATGGGGCAATGGATAAAATTTAATGAAAGTTCATATTTTTTACATATGATACATAGATATTTAGCCTTAATTTTCGGATTGATGATATTGTATCTTTCGCATGTTATTGGAAGGTTTGCAATTTCAGGCTCTTTCGTTAAAATGATTTCCAGGTCGCTGGGATTAGTATTTATACTTCATATTTTGTTGAGTATTGGATTAGTTCACGCAGGATTTGATGGATGGCTAAGGGTCGTACATCTAAGTTTAGCTGGTATTATATGGTTATTTGTTTCATGGTTATTTATAGAATACAGAATATTCAAATCAACTTAATTAGAAGGTAATTTTTTATAATAGAAAAATTGTATTTTATTAATTATTAACAATAAAATGTATAGACTATAGATGTCCTTGTTGTTACAATTTTTTGAATGTGAATTATATTACTAATTGTTAATTTAGTGTTTAATACGATAAAAAAATTCTTACCAATTTTACTGTCTTTACTTTTCGTTATTGCCTGCGGAGGGTATGATGGTCCGCAATCTACTTTTGATACGCATGGTCCAGTAGCAAAAGAGCAAGCTGACTTGTTTTATTTGATTTTGTGGGCGGGTATGGTTGTTTTAGTAGCAGTAGAGTTAGCTATTGTATATATATATATTAAATATAGAAGAAAGAAAAACTCTAAAAGAGTTCCATCTCAGACTCATGGAAATATTAAATTGGAAATTATTTGGACAGTTTTGCCAGTTATATTTTTAGCAATTGTATCAGTTCCTGCATTGTCTGCAATTTGGACTATTGGAACTCCGCCAGAAAATCCAGATGTTGTTGTAAATGTACGTGGTCATCAATATTGGTTTGAATTTGAATATCAAGATTTAGACGTTGTAACGGCAAATGAATTACATATACCTGTTGGGAAAAAAATATTAATTAATCTCTACTCTAATAATGTATTGCATAGTTTTTGGATACCTAAGATAGCAGGTAAAACTGATATCATTCCTAATCAAGGCAATTATATGTGGATTCAAGGCGATGATGTTGGTATGTATTATGGACAATGTGCAGAATTTTGCGGAGAATCTCATGCTTTAATGAGGTTTAGAGTAATAGTAGATACTGATGAAGATTTCAGAGCATGGATATCTCACCAAAAATCAGAAGCTTTTGTCCCTGATGATCCTTTGGAAAAATCTGGTTATGATATTTTTATGTCTTCAAAAGCAGGATGCGGAGGATGTCATATGATAAATGGATCTAAAAAGGCAAAAGGTAAAATAGGCCCTAATTTAACACATTTTGGATCTCGTCAACATATGGCTGCAGGTATATTAGAAAATAATCAGGTTAATCTTAGGAATTGGATAAGAAATCCTGATATGATAAAACCAGGTAATATAATGTCAGGGCAGGCTGCAGTTTATATGGACCCTAATAAATCATTAACAGAATCTGAAGTTATAGCCCTTGCTTCATATTTACAATTTTTAAAGTGATATGGGAAAATTAAATTATGACAACAATTCCTTTTAAATTACCATTTAATATAAAATTAACCAGACCTGTTAATCCTACTGGGATATGGGGTTGGTTGACTACTGTTGATCATAAAAAAATAGGTGTTTTATATGGTGTAACTGCATTTATTATGTTTCTTACAGGTGGGATTGAAGCAATGTTGATCCGAACTCAATTAATTGCACCTGAGTTAAAAATAATAGCCCCTGATGTGTATAATCAGCTTTTTACTATGCATGCAACAACAATGATTTTTCTAGGTGTAATGCCTTTGTCTGCAGCGTTTTTTAATTTTATTATCCCTTTGCAAATTGGTGCAAGAGATGTTGCCTTTCCTAGATTAAATTCTTTTAGTTATTGGGTTTTTCTTGCCGGCGCTTTAATAATGAAAGCAAGCTGGTTTTTAGGAGGATCTCCAAATGCTGGATGGTTTGGTTACGCTCCCATAACTAGTGCAACGTTTAATCCTGGAAATGGGATAGATTTTTGGATTGTTGGTCTTCAAGTTTTAGGTGTTGCTTCTTTAGCTGCATCTTTTAATTTTATAGTAACTATAATAAATATGAGAGCCCCTGGAATGACAATGATGAGGTTGCCATTATTTACATGGATGACTTTTATTACAGCTATACTACTTATATTAGCTTTCCCGGTAATAACTGTTGCTTTAATTGAATTGATGCTTGATAGAACTTTTGATTTTAATTTTTTTAATACCAACGCCGGAGCCAATCCTATATTGTGGCAACATTTATTCTGGATATTTGGCCACCCTGAAGTTTATATTTTGATATTACCAGCTATGGGAATAGTATCTGAGATCTTACCTACATTTTCCAGAAAACCTATATTTGGATATCCTGCAATGGTACTAGCAGCTTCTTTCATTGCATTTATGGGATGGTTAGTATGGAGTCATCATATGTTTACAACTGGATTAGGACCAATTGCAAATAGCGTATTTACAATAACTACAATGCTTATAGCAGTTCCTACTGGTGTAAAAATGTTTAATTGGTTAGGTACAATGTGGGGAGGAGATATAGATTTCAAGACACCTACATTATTTGCTGTAGGATTTTTGTCAATGTTTTTAATCGGTGGAATTAGTGGTGTAATGCACGCTTTTTCAGCTTCTGATTATCAGCAACAGGATACATATTTCATAGTTGCTCATATACATTATGTTTTGTTCGGAGGTGCTATATTTGGGATATTTGCAGGTATTTATTATTGGTTTCCTAAAATCACTGGAAGAATGTATGATGAAAAATTAGGTAAGTTAAATTTTTGGATAATGTTTATTGGGCAGAATTTAACTTTTTTCCCTATGCATTTTGTAGGAATGCAAGGTATGCCAAGAAGAATTTTCACATACGATTCTGAAATGGGATGGGCTTTTTGGAATGGATTTGAAACAATCGCTGCATATGCTGTTGCATTTGGAGTTTTAATATTTGTTGTAAATATGATAAAAAGTTGGACTGGCGGTAAAAAAGCCGGTGATGATCCTTGGGATGGAAGAACATTAGAGTGGTCAATCCCTTCTCCGCCACCTCTTTACAATTTCAGAGATATTCCAATAGTTAAATCTTTAGATGATTTTTGGCATACTAAACAAAAATCATCTAATTCAGATACCAAAGTTAAAA
>Ga0310124_10000163_pt1 | contig 43529 bp, 46 predicted proteins | sample CB11b_AW_Bot5_MG_FD_203507 | JGI IMG/M metagenome (GOLD analysis project Ga0310124, IMG submission 203507) | Marine microbial communities from Western Arctic Ocean, Canada - CB11b_AW_Bot5 | ecosystem: Environmental > Aquatic > Marine > Oceanic | place: Canada: Western Arctic Ocean | collected... | reverse complement strand
TCTATATCAATATCAAACTTAAGGCTCATTTTGATTTCTCGTTCTTGGTATAATTGGCAATGCTAAAAATCCTAAACGTGGTGTTGGTAAATTTCCACCAGCATCATCAAATGCTTCTATATATTCATATCCATGATTAAAATATGTTTTTTTATAATAACTTGAATCTTCCCACCATACTATCAATTCTTTATGCTTATCTATTGGGTCTGGATTGGATCGCAAGTGTACTTCTATAATATTATCATCAATACACTCTACATTTATTTTACCTACATCTTTTAATTCATCAAACCAGTCTGGAAGTTCAACAAATCTATTCATCTTAACCCATTTACTCCATCTCCACAACTTTTCTTCTCCAGTTTCCCGGTATCCTTCCCAACAATTTAATTGTCGCCAACCTTTTGTATATCGCGGAGTTCTTAATGGTCCTTCCCAGTCCTCTTCCCATTCAAAATCATATGAGAAATGTCTCCCTTCAAACTTTTCACACCAAAAATGGCCCGGCGGGATGGTGATCCATTCATGTGGATCCATCTCTACAGTTTCAGCACCTACACCCATACCTTCTAAATTCATAACAGGGCGTACAATATATTCTTCATTAAGTAATACATTTACACCAGCCGGGCCACATCTATAATCTAACCTTTCACTTAACCATAATTTATTATACCATTTACGGTGATGTGGATAAGTGTCATAGGCTACTGCATCATCCAAATTTTTGCTCCATAAACATTATTTTATCTTTAAGCCACAACTTTTCTTTTTTCAGTTCCACTACTTTCATATGTACTTCACCAATGTCTTGTTCTTTCTCTTCGATTTCCCATATCATTTTATCCAACTTTTTATGCCGAATTTTTAACTTTTCCAAATCAAGGTTGTATACATTTTCATCAGTCATTAAACATCTCCTTTACATGTTTGCGTCACTTAAAATATGTTTAACCCATTCTACATCAGCCATAAACGCTTCAAAACGTCTACTCCAATATATTGGGTCTATAAAATCATTAATTAGACCTAACTGCTCATCAGTCATTTTCTCTAACATCTCCATGCCTGTTTTGCTATTATAAATTGTCCATGGACTTATTTTTCCATTTCTAATCAATGCTACTGCTTTATTGAAACTTACAAACTTAAAAAAATGATTGAATCGGGCATTGTTCTCAGTTGCCCATTTTTCCATAGTTATAATACTGCGCTCTAATGCATCACGAACGTTTTCAGTTTTAATGTATGGCAATAGATACTCATCATATACAGCATCTTTACACCAGTGGTCCAACTTTGTATTACTTTTAATAACATAATCTATAAAGTAATCTGGATTTATTACGTTAATATTAATAATGTGATTGCCAAATTTTACAAAAGCATTATAATATTGACTTTGTGAAAAATGCTCATATGTTTTGAAATTTGAACTGCCTTGTGTTAACTCATAGAACCTCTTGTAAGCAATGTACGCAATTTGTACATGCTTTGCATCCTGTTGTTGATGCCTACGCTTGGGCTCACATACGTGCGCCGCTAGTGTTTTCTCTCTTGTAAAACTCCTTTTACAAAATTGGCACTCATAATCTTTCTCTGATTGACTTATCATCATATCCATGTTCTATTGCTAATTGTTTGAGTTCTTTCTTATCACACATCTCAGCATATGCTTCGATGTCATTTAATTTCCAAGTTGGATATAATTCCCTTAGAAACTTTGTCTTTTTATTATCTTTTACATTTTTTTTCATTGGCAGATACTTGCGATTAAAACTGCCAATCTTGGGATTAATAGCACATAAAATCATCCATACTAACTTTGGATGTTTACTAATTTCCCAGAAATCTTTATTAAGTTCTTCATTTGTAGAACGTATCATATACTCTTGCAAGTCGTTATTACCCGTAGCACTCGCATTATATTTTAACTGCAAATAAGAACTAAATGCTTTTTGCTTTTCTTTCCCAATCCGACCATAGAACCAATAATCTTTTTTATCTAATGCATTAAAGATCTCTTTAAGAGATAATATTGGTTGTTTACGTGGCATTTCTTTCTCTTATGTGGGTCTGAAAGTTATTTGTAAATACTTCTGATACATACTCTTCTATTTTAACATGTTTCATATATTTGTCAAGTTCAAACGGAATATCATCAGCAATTCGTCTAATCAAACCTATAGGATATTTTTCGTTAAACCGATTACAAATCGCTTTTAAATTAAAAGCATCTACGACATATCCTCCTACTAGTTTTGTTTCTGACATATAACTAGGTGAATTTTTATATATGTTATTAATTAATCCATCTTTTGAACCTAAATCAAACCCTATTAAATCTATTTCACAATAATCCCGCATTGCTATTTGTAATGCCATACATCCTGCGCTCATCATTGGTTCATATTCAGGCATATCCTCTACAAAATGGACATTTTCTATTTTGCCGTATATTGTAGATCTACGTTCTGGCAAATTGGCACTCTTGGCCCGGGCGTACCCTCCACCAATATCGGCCTTGCCTACCATTATACGACGGCCCGCGGTTCTTGTATTATACTCAAACTCAGTCCGCATTTCTTCATCAATTATAATTAAATGATCCGGATTAAAATCCCTATATAGTCCATTACAACCATATATCTCCCATTCGTCACGTTTGAATAAATTTAAACCAATTCGTTTACGACTTTCGCCGTTGCCTACTATTAATGCTTTCTTCATTACATTACTTGGTTAACATCTATTACCTCTGATTGTTTATTAATTTCACTCACAAAATATGCACATTGGGGTTTATCGTCATCGTTTAATGGTATTGCTAATAATTGTCCTGTTTTAAGTTTTGGAAAATACCATTTAACTTCTGTATAGATATCTACAATGTCTATTTCTCTATACTCATGCATATATCCACTTAGACAATTATATAAAAATGCTTCAAAACCTCTATCATTCACACTTGTTAAGGGCAATACTTCTAAGTCTCCCACTTCAGGACTACCCACTACAATATGCCAATCAACTGGCATCATTATTTTATCTTTCCCTAATTGAATTACTAATGCTGGCGCATTAAAACTCTCTAAAAATATTAAGGGAATAAAAAAGTAATCTGGGTCCTGTGGATTACTATTATCTAATATACAAAAACGAACATCATCTACTTTTTCTGGCATTTCATTCATAGCAAATGCTTTATCTTCTAACGTATGTATTCTCATTGATTTCCTTATTTAATTGATTAAAAAGGTGGAATTTGTTCTCCTGTCCCTTTATCTTCTTTAAGATCTTTAGGTTTAGCCATAACATCTTTCCCTTTTTGTGTTGCATCGCTAGGATTAATATATTTTGGATTCTTAATAATACCCTTACCAGGATCATTAATCCAATAAGGTTCCCTTGTTACAGAAGTTTTAGGAATAGATGGTGGTGTGTTAGCATCACCATGTCCTCTGGCGGTAGTACTTGCTCTTGGTGCTATACCTGGTGCAACTGTACCAGTTGCATAACTAGTGCCTGCAGGCACTGGTTTAGGCGTAGCATATGGCATTGGTGGTGGTACTGATACTGCTGGACCACTTTTAACATCTGCCGGAGGATCTGCTTTCGCATCATCTGCGTCTTTTTGATCTCGTAACTTTTGAGCAAGATTTAAAGTATCAACTATTTTTTCTAATGACGCAATTTGCTTCACTAATAAAATAATTTCAGACTGTAATCCCTTGTTCTCAGCTTTGGCTTTATCTAACTCCTTCGCAAGGTCCTTAATAGATTCTTGTATAGATTTGATGTTGTCGGACACTTCATGGTGCTTTTTGTAAAGATCACTCACTTGTGTACTCATGCCAATATTTAGCACTACTGCCAGTTAATTTTATCTACTGTAAACGGATATTCTGCCTCCCTATAAAAACTCTTCCTTTTTGTTAAGTGACGTTTCGCAAACTTACAAGTACTCGTTATATCCCATATTTGTACAAAGTCCTTGTCATCTGCTTTACGGACGCCACGCCCGATGCTCTGTATTACCCGCACAAAACTTTTACCTGGTTCTATTAACACAAGATTAAATATGCGCGGGATGTTAATCCCTACTGACGCAACGCCATATGTTGCTATAATAATTTTTGCTTCTGCTGTACGTACTTCATCATAATGCTCTTTGCGCTCATCCGCTTTTGTAGCACCACTGATGAATACACTATCCTTTAATTTTAATTGTATTGCTTTGCCAGCACTAATTCTATCTACGAGTATAAGTGTATTACCACTTTCTTTAACATCATTTAAAAACTCACCTATATATGATACTCTATCCTCGTTAGTGAGCAAATACTTTAATTCACTTTGATAGTTATTATACTCACCGTAGTCCTGTAACTGCACGATATTCACGTGACAGTTTGCCAGAACGCCCTTCTCCTGCAAATCGACAGCGGCTACCCTATTGACTACTTCCCCTATGCTAACACGCAGTGACATCCATTCGAATTGCTCCTTGGGTATGGTTCCAGTTAATCCCCAACGCATAGGCACATGAGCCAATTGCTGGGTCAATAACTGCTTGAGCACGTCTGCTTTACTCTGATGTACTTCATCCACTATCACACAGCAAACGTCCTCTATAAAGTCTTGAAACGTTATATCTGCTTGAGCATTGCGAGTGCGCTTCATCAATATGTTTAGGGATTGCCAAGTACAAATAGTATGAGTGCAACCAAACTCTTTTCTATCCCCGTAAAATACACCTACGTCCAAACCCAAGTTGGCATAGTCTTCCTCCGTTTGAGTAACTAAACTCTTGTTGGGTACTATAACTATTGTCCTGCCATACGGCTCACACTTATGACTCAATATTGCCGTAACAAGTGTCTTACCAGCACCAGTAGCAACTTCTTGTATGGACTGCGGGGATTGTAGAAAGTTATTGATAACCTCTACTTGGTAATCGCGCAGTATAATAGGTTGCCCTTCGTGCGTATGTTTTTTAGGCCATTTATATTCACTATAACTAACTTCAGTTACTGGCTCAAATACTAAATCAACTGGCTTACGATAATCTATCAGATCAATTTTATAATTAGAAATGTCATCTAATATGTCTGGCAAGAGATTAATAAATGTGCTACCCCCTAATTGGAAGAAACTTATTTTGCCATCCCAGCGTCCTAAACGAACTGCTGGCATAAATCGCGCATGAGGAATATCGAATTTAAACTTATTAGATAACTTTCGTCTATCCGTTAAGTCTAATCCCTCAAATTTACAATTTACTTCGTCTTTTAAATATAACTTACACTTTGGCATAATAATTTTGACCAGGCCCAACCATTCCTTCCTTTGATTTTATATTACTATAATAACATACTTTGGGTATTTGGTCAATTAAAATGTTAAAACTATTCTCGTTTACCATTCGTGTAAAAAATATCATTTGTGGCTCTATATTACTTTGTATCAATGTTTGTATTGAATAACTATAATACACATCACAATTGGACTTCATCTTATGACTTGGTGGTAGTAATACTACACCAATTTTATTTTTATTTACTAATTTATTAACTACTTTAGTTACTAATTCACTGTAGTGTCCTAAATTAGGATCTTCATTATTGTCTGGCTTATAGAATACTATAGGTGTTCTCTTATACTCTAAGGCGTATTGTATAATCTGCTCAAGTTTAGAACGCTCATTTTTACTACCAGTAAACAACGTTACATATTGATTATTGAGCATTGTGTGCTCTACTGAATTGTCCAATAAACCTAAAACGTTATTACTTAATCCATAACACAATTCAATAGACTTATCTATTAATTGCCACACATTGTCAACTTTATTTTGTTTAAGATATTCTATTAATTCGTCACTAGCGTTTTTCATAATAGGTTTGCCATTGACGAAATCTAACTGAATAAGATGATTGTGAATTTCTGATTGTACTTTTTCTATTTCATCTAAATAATAACAAACATCTTCATCAAAGATGACATCTTCTTCCATATCATTATTACGCAAATAATTAGCAAGAAATAACAAATTAGGTTCACTTAAATTAAAAATCCATGAATCTTCTGCTGAATCATAATAAACATTTTGGGCCGCTTCTTTAACATGATCATAAAACTGCTGTGATATTTTTTGGACATACGCAGTACCCCATTGTTCTAAATCGAACTCAGGTACCCGCACGTGAATACTATCATCTTTTATAGAAACTTGCCAGCAATTATATTTCATATCAATAAAAAGGGAGGCCTGTGTGGGCCTCCCCAAGCTTATAGATACTTATAGTTGGAGCGGAACTAAAGTATCCTTTTTAGGAAATTGTTATTATTTTAGTTAGCAGACGCCTGCTTGCTGACGCGGGTCATTACCGTTGTCTCCGCTAGACGCTTCCAGTTGTCTTTCGACATTTTACGTAGGTCACCAATCTTCAGTGCCATACGTAGGCTCATTTCCCGAAGCCTATCCTTGTTTTCTTCCATGTACTCCAAAATCTCATCTTCATCGGAAGGTTTAAATCCGTATCCTACAAACAGTTCGCCATTCTTAGCAATGTCCTTAATACGGAGTATTTTGTCGCGCATTGTATCGAGCGTCAAGTCCAAGTAATGGCAACGTGACTGAAGTGCGTCCAAGTGATCTTTAATCTTTTTGCTCCGGACGTTTTCAAACTTCACGTTCGTGATAAAGATCGCCGAGCCATTAAACTCGAACATATTTGGAATCCCTTCTGCTCGCAATTTGGAACTATCAGCATTCCAATGAATTCGACGCCGCTTGCCTGAGTCCAATGCCGCTTTAAGTATGTTGAGTGACAAGTCATCAAACAGTACAGTGTCGCAGTCATCAAACACCAACACATTGTTGGCATCGCTGTACTCATACAGTTTGGCGTAAAGTCCAAGGGCAGTCATCGCGCCTTTGACTACGTCATAACGTATCTTTTTACCAGCAATCTTGTCAAACAATACAGCCTTCTCTAGAGTGGTTTCCACAATGTAGGATTTACCAACCCCTGGAGGGCCTGTTACGATCATTGCTCGGACATCACCATCAATTGTTGCTTGGGTCATACTGCCCAAAATCTCAAATCGTTCTGCAATGCGAGACATAACCTCAGTATCGGTCTCGCCCGCTTCAACAGTGTTGCCAATCATCTTGGCGGCCGCTTCTTCTGCTACTGACTCACCCACACGTTCATAATGTAGTGGGGAATCTACCTTAACACGGATGTTCCTCTGAGGATAAGCAGAGTTGCCAGTTCCATCAACTGTGATGTAACCACCTTTTTTGCCCACTTTATAACCACGGACCAATGGGAATACTGTATCTTCAACTACCCCACCGGGTGCATCCGCATGGTATCCCTTCGTTACTGAAACATATTGCTGTGACATAATTCGCTCCTGCATGTCGTTGGTTAAACTAATTCGTAGGGTTTATTAAAATTCCCTACTTCGAGGTTGAAGTAAAAAGCGGTGTGGAAATAATCCACCATCGAATCACTTTTATCAAACCATTCCCGGCCATTTTCCGCTTTACCAGGGGCCTTCTTAATGACATTAATAATGTCTTCAAACAAGGGACGGTGATCACCGTAGTTGCCCAGGTGGTACTGATTGATCTGAGCATAGCCGTGATTATCGCCTCCTGACAAGTCGCGGGTGATATCGTAAAAGTCCACGTTGCCTTTCTTAATGGTGACTCTTACTGCTATGCCACCGGATTCCTTTTTAACTCCAAATTTCAAATCGGGTCCGAATTCCTCTTTAAGAGTATTCCGGATTTCCTTTACTTCGTCTGTTCGTATATAAGCCATCTTTATCTCCGTGAGTGATGGTTGGTTTCAACTACACATCTTGGGACGCTATAACGGCCATCCATATTCCAACGATGCGTCAATTTGCCTTCGATCCCATACCGTTCAACAGTAAGGGGCGTATCAAACCCGCCCTTGAGCAGGTTAAACTCTGCAACCGCGTCCATAAGGGTAGCGGTGGATGCTGAGATGAATATGCGACTTCCGCCTAACTCGGGTTCGCGGTAAAAAACTTTAAAACAGCCTTGATCTAACACTTGGGTAACTCTCTGTTTCTTAACTTACTATATAAGTCTAACATATCGAGCAGATCTGTCACTCTTTTTATGACGCTAAGTGCTTGATTTAATTGAAGAACGACAAATTTCTGATATTTCTGGTGGAAAATTGCTGAAATTGCTGGTTTTCTGAGCATTAACCCGATACTTTATAGGGTATCTAGGGCAATAACCCAATATTTTATAGGGTATTTGGGGTATTCATAAATATTCATATGAATCTCACTGAATCCCAAATCACGCAGAAATCTCAAGAATGCTTTGATTTTTGGTTCAAGGATGTTGGTGTAGATGGGCACAATCACGGTTATATGTCTAAATCTTGTTTTATGTTTGAACATGTTTTACATGGTATGCTAAAACCTGCAAACGGGCGTTTTATGCAAATGGGCACTAATTTTGGCATTAGTTTTGATATATTATATAGACAATATGGCAATCGTTGTATTGGAGTAGATCTATGGAATCCTCTTAACCATCCAAACATTATTGAAAAAGACATATATGATTTAAATGATATGAATGTGGGATTTTGCAATGTTGATGCAGGGGATTTTAGATGGACCCCAGAATTAAGAATGTTCTCTATAGAATACGCAATGCGTAATGTTGTGCTAAAGGGCGGTATAATTTTTACTGCTGGTGGTGATTTTGTAAATGAATGTTTAGGATTAAACTTATACGAGTATTTTGAGGACCATGGATTTACAATGAAAAATTATTATAATTTTACTGATAAAAAACCACTACCTAACATAGGTGTTGAAAACGAACTAATTGCTATTTCTTTGTAGTCTTTTTCTTAGCCTTTTTCTTAGCCTTCTTTTTCGTAGTTTTTTTAAGAGTTTTCCACTTATCATTGACGCCTTTAACCTTCTTTAGATTATCTATGGTAATATCTATTTCTTTTGGATACGCAAAAATATTAATTATTTGGCTAATTGGATCATCAAATATACATTCTTTACTTTCAAAAAAGTTATCAGGATTAAAATTATTAACAGGAACCCAATATGCGTCATATCCAATATCTTTAACGAACTGAAACAATTCCTTTGTATTTTCTTGTGCTTCACACATAATAAAAGGACGCTGTTGAGAAAATAATTTCTCACCAGTTTGTAATACATCTATTTCGTTACCCTCGACGTCTACCTTTACAAGGTTGCAATAATCAAGTCCAATATCATCTAACTGAAATACAGCACATTGCTCAAAATCATCACCACCATCTTTTGTTGATGTTTTTAATGCACCATGATTCATTTCATCATCTAATTTATTAATGGGTAAGTATAATGGTTTTTCTGTTCCAATAGCTGCTTTAAAATGTTGTACATTAAAAGCATTATTAATAGTTAAATTAGTTACAAAGAAAAAATAATTTAAGTGGCTTGGCTCAAACGCATAAACTTCACCTTCATCTCCCACTATCTTACTATAAAATACAGAATGTAATCCAATATTAGCACCTACATCAATTACTTTAAAACCTGGTCGCAATATCTGAGACGCTAACGCAAGTTCTGCTTCAGCATACTCACCATAAGTATCTAAACTTTTACCAATTATTGTATCACTCTTTAGATAAGCAAAATCACCATGCTTACATTGCTTTACTGTTACATTTTCTGTATTAACTATTGGAAAACCCATATCTATACCCTTGTATTGTAATCTGTCAACATACCATTCATCCATTTTAACATCAACGCTGTTTCATCAAAATAGCCTTTTGCTTTAATCATATCATCTGTACTTTCCGGCAATACTTTTCTATCCATTAAGTCATACATATTTAACTCATATGCATCATTTGGTTCTTTCCAGTCTCGCATTGGTTTTACTACTGCACAAATATCTCGATTATTATATTCTTTTAAAAAATATCCACCCCTACAATCCCATCCAGCCATTGCTAAATGTGTTATTAATATAGGCAATGTATAAAAAACTCTATCAAACTGACTAAATTTAGTTTTTAATCTATCGTATTCTTTATCTAAAGATTGAGGAACTGATAGAAATAGCAATGAATAATCAGTCATTACTCTTCTCATTTCTATTAATCCCAAGACAGGATCTTTTAATTGCTGTAAAGTATAATGACACCAACCTAAATTAAACTCATCATCTTTATAAGGCATTGATAATATATCGCCAGCAACTCTATCAAACTTGTCTGTTTTTGAATCTATTAAATCTATGCCTGAAACTTTTGTATGATTGACATATATATCATCTTTATTGAATGGTGCTTGATCACACCACCATTGCGTATTAAAACCATCACCACATCCAAAATCACAGACATGTAACATATTTGTAAATAAATCTTGTGATACAACTGTAAAAAATTTATTAGCAGAGTCTCTTAAGGAATCTGGATCGCCATAATATGCTCGTCGTATTTGATCATCCATTATACGGTAACATCCTCCATTCCTGAGGTTCTCAGTCTTATTATATTACTTACCTGAAACTGCTTAACATCTAATCCCTTAATAACTCCTAACCATTTATTTCGCACAAGTGCGACTTCATTTATAATTGTTTCGAGGTCTATTACCTCGTCTTCTCCATCGACATACTTTTCAACATCACGAGCAGTCAATGCTCGTTGATAGTTTTCTAAATAATTCTTAAAATGCTTGCGTCTTAATTTTCTTAATTGAATGTTTAGAAACTGTAATATTGCTTCTATTTCTTGTAACTGGTTAAACCTGTGCTCTACTATGCCAGGTAATTCAGACGAATTTTTCTCTAATATTCCTTTTATTTTGACGTCTTTTTTAGCGTCTACTAATTCACCGTCATAATAATCAAGTGCATCAGGAATATTACCCAAATCTTGAACTACTTTATTATACCATGTCATATATCACCAGTCGTCTTCGTCATCAAATTCTTCTTCAACATTATTTAAGTCTTCTAATGCTTGAGCAATTGCTGGACAGTTATCTGCTAACTCACTCAATGTATGAGCAGTAGTGTCCTCATCTAAATAATTGACAATTTGTCCCGCGGCTGATGATAATTCTTTTTTTGGTATATATGCTTTAAGTATGTCCCATATATCTACTAGAACAGTATCTTCCACAAATAATCCTCATTTTTAGAGTTATTTATATCAATCAGCCGTTTCTATCACTGGTACTGATACGTTGAAATTGCGAGCAACAAGGTCTTCCATTACAATATCTAACTTCTCTCCGACCCAACCTTTCCTAAACTCTAAAATTTCTGTACCATCTTTACAAGTATATTTTAACCTATTGCCTTGCTTCGCAACCCAGTCCTGTGCTTCAAACATCTCAAGTAATCCACTATATGGATCCATGCCTTGTTCATAAGGAATTTTAACATGAACTCCCTCAAATGGTTTTGCATAACGAGTTTTCATTACCTTACAAGCGGCCCGTATACCGTGTACTTGTGATGTTTTAGTTCCTTCAGAATCTTCTTTTAACTTTAAAAGTCTCATAGCAATTACTATCGAAGATGCATATATGAACCCTTGTCCACCACTAATTTTATCATCCGGGTTAAACATATCCTGTGATGCATAAGTGTGATTAGTTGCCACTAAACCAACATTATATCCACCAAACATATTAACACAATTACGAACCAATGCTGTTAATGCTTTAGGTTTACGACCTAAATCACCTTTCATATCACCTCTATCAAACTGATCTACATCAGTTTGAGTTAGCAACATACCAAGTGAATCAATAACAAATAATATCTTAGGGCGTTCTTCCTCAGGCATTAATTTATAATCTTTCATAAATGTACTAATAGTTTTAGCAACATCATCAATCATGCTCATACTTAATCGCATTATTTTATCTTCGTCAGTACTAACGCCAATTCGTTCTAACCACTCTTTATCAAGAGCATTTTCACTATCTATTAATACTACAAAAATATCTTGTTCTTGTGCGGCTTTAACAATATTACCTGCCGCAATATACGACTTTCCTGAACCTGATTCTCCGGCGAGCACTGTCACTCTGCCAAGTGGAACTCCTTTATAAAAGTCTCCACTTACAAGATAATTGAGGCAATAATTGCCTAATGAGATCCAATCCGTTGGATCATTAAAACCCACAGACAATCCGTCTATAGATTTTGTAATATCTCGTCTAAATTTACTTACATCAAATGGTTTTACCATGTTATTTTCCTGTTGCTTCAATTATAGTCCCCGCACGACTAGCTCTAGTGGTGGGATCCGTTACATTCCCCGTAGGGTCTCCAGTTATCATTATACAATTTAAATTGACTTCTGTCAATTCTTTTAATTTATCCTTCATATAATCATAACCATATAAAAATAATGTTGGTTCATAATGAAATATATTGCTACACCAAACTATAGATTGTGGCTTGAATCGTATAGTTTCTTCGTCTAATAAATCTATTAATTCAAACTTTACATCCATATTATGCCATTTACTCCAATTATTTCTAACATACAATGAAGGATCATATGTTCCTATAGAATTTTCTATATAGTCCAATTCTTTTGGAAGAACCTCATAACTATGTAACATTTTTGCAAATTCTAACTGTTTTTTATTTTTATCATATACAGTAACAGAATCATAATTATTTTTTAGTACATGATTAACAGTTTTAAATCCGCTCGCTAACCCATAAAAATGCTTCATATCTGGAAAAGTGTGTGAGTAATCTTTTACAACTCCAGGACCAGGCATTCGTTGAAAAAATATAGGAGTAATAGAATTCCAAAGATCTGTATTTGACAAATATATATATTTCTCACTATGAATTATAGTTCTTAACATATTTTCTATAATATAGCATTGCTTTGATGGATGTGTATAATATCTCTTTTTAAAATTAATAGGTTTATCTTGATCAAATTTAATAACACATTCTTCATGGCCTTCCGTATTAGCACATTGATCTGCTATATGAACATTTTCTGCGTATAGATGTTTAGACCGATATGTAGTGGTTAAAAAATCTCCTGTATATAATATTGTATCATTATTAGTTGCAATATCATATGCCTCTGCAAGACTCTTAACAGTTACACAATCATCAAAAAAATCTATGCCTGCGTTTTTAGCATCAAAAAATAATTTAGTTTGAGTAAATTTAAGCAAACTGTCATTATCACAATCATGTATTATAATTGCTTTTCTAATAGTATTATTATAGTTCTCATCAAAATATGTGTCAGTATAACTGTCTTGAATCATTTCATCTGACATATCAGTATGCAATATTATATGTAATCTTGGTTCATTTGAATTATTAAAGACCATATGTTCATTACTAGTATCAATAAGATATGAACGACCATCTTTAAATGGAACAACACCACGCTCTGTAAATTTAAATATACAGCCTGTAGGTTGTTTTATTGCGACATTTATCTCTCGTAAACCAGTATCATCTCTATCTTTATGAGGCAATATCCAACCACCATGGCCTATCCACATAAATCTAATTCTACGAGTATTACTATTAATTATAAAATTATCTTTAATCCATTTAACTGTAATAGGACACTGATCTGCAACATCTGTCCAAGTATGTTCTCCGTCGACATCTTCTGTAATATGACTGTCAACACCATATAAGGTTAAACTCTTCCACATATTATGTTTCGCGCCGGCTATTACATCATCAGGTCGATGATATACAGGTTTAATATCTAAACTTGTATATTCTTTATAAATTTCTGTTACTGGTACTTCTGTTGTTTGTAACCTTAACCAAGGTATATTAAACGCATGTAAGATTCTTTCAACACTTGGAATTTTTTTATATTGTTTAAGTGACTTAATTATCATAATAAAATAAAGGGGCAAACAATTGTCTGCCCCTTGTATTTAACTTATTTTACTGATTCTGTCTTGAGCGGATAGTGGCTAAAATATCCTCTGCTTTAGAACCGCCACTACTCTTTGGAGTTTCGGAGACACTCGCTTCTTGTTTTTCTTCCTTTTCCTCAGTTGCGGCAGTGGATGCTACTGGGGCGGCGGAAGTTCTTGTTCCATTATCCGGTTTTGCAAAACCAGATGGACGGAAATACTGACCATAAAGATCAGGATCATACTGACCGCCATCAACAGATGCTTCAAACATGTCTTTAATGACATTTATTGCTGTCTCTTCAGGTTTCTTTGGAAGGAAGTCACTCAAACTCCAAAGTCCGTGTTCAGTAATAGCACCCATCTCATCTTTGTCTAACGCTCGTTCACGTCGTGACCAGGATGATGTTGAGTAATCAGAATAGCCGCCTTTTGTTGTCTTTGTCAAACGGAAATCCAAACCCTGCATATAGTCAACTGGAAGTTCCTCTAATTCAGGATCCATCAAAGCCGCTTTTAAGATTTGGAAAATTTGTGGACCGATAATAAATCGGCGAATGGGATTTTCTGGAACTGTGTCTTCTGCGAGAGGACTATCCAAAACAAATCCTTGGAAAACGTAAGAACGCTTTTTCCAATATTTCCGACCCATATCCTCAAGGGATGAGTCTTTGAACCAAGTGCGAACCTCGGTCAATACTGGGCAAGTTTCTCCAAACATTTCCATACAGGGAACCTGTACAAAGCAGCTCTTAGAATCATTTTCTCCTTTAATACCTTTAAAAGGAAGCCTGATCATAAGTCTTTCTGCCCAAAAGAACGGATTGCTCTCGTTTAAGTCGGGTAGAAATCGTAATACTGCTGTGGATTGCTCTGGAATATTCCAGAATGGGTAAATGGCGTTATCGCCACTAAATTTAGAACCGCTACTTTTATTGTCTTGTGCCTGTAGCCGCGCACGTATGTCTGCTAATGATGCCATAATAATATGCCTCTTGTCTGTTATTTGCCTAAAATGTGCCTGATCATACAATACACATTAATATATATTATACGATATTGTATTTAGTTTGTCAAGGAAAAAGTGGGGAGTTTTTGATGTTTTTTTGAACTACTTGTTCATGAGTGTGGCGGCAGTAGCTCCTAGGCCTAACATCGCTAGTGTAGCAGGAGCTAGCGTTACACCTGCAATAAGCAATGCGGTGCCTAGTCCAACTGCTGTGGCTGTATCACCATTCTTTTCCCACCAACTTTGAGGAATTTCTTCCATTTTCTTTTTATCTGCACTACTCAAATTACTAACATATTGTTGTTGATATCGCTTAAATTCATGCATTTTAATAGGATTAGTCACATCTTTTAATACAGGAAGAGATACACCATTAGTTTTATTAAAATCTACGTGTTCCCAAGGCGAATTATTAAATTTATCTGCATCTTTTTGCCAGTCATTAATATCTTTACCAGCATCGTCAGCCGCTTTTTGCCAATTTGTCCAATTTTCTCTATGACCTGGTTGTTCAACTGTATCTCCACGCCCAGTAGCAATACCAGCATTCTTTTTAATAATTTCTAATTCATCCGGTTTAGTTTCGGGTTGTACGGCTTGTGCTTGTGCTAATCCTTGCTCTGATCCTAACACATCAATAGGTGTGCTTGCAGCTCGCTCAGCAGACCTAACGGCTTTAGCGTTATCATTTATCGCGCCTTGGATAGCAGCTGGGCTCATCTGACGACCTAAACCTCTTTCATCTTCTGTATCATCTTGGCCCGCGTCCCCTGTATCTCTTGCAATTGCAGTTGCAATTGCGGATGTAGGTGGTGCTGTTGGTATCCGCTCACCATCTTTACCTGGTAATACACCTGTGTCAAGAGTAGGTTCTTGATCCCAATGCCATTTACCATCTGCACCATAACCACCAGGTGGTACATATTCTTGCTCATCGCCTGCACTAGCATCAATAACCCAGTTACCGTCTGCATCAACGCCTCCAGGTGGAACAAATTCTTGCTCACCACTTACCCTAGGCGCTACGTCATCTATTCGTCCACCACCCACTTCATCTGGAAGTGGCCTATCAGTACGAACACCTTGTTGGCTTACGCCACCCGTGCCCTGCGTACCAGTAAATCTATCTGGATCAGTCATGCTACCATCTGGATCATATTCTACCCCTGATGCCATTGTAGTATCTTGTACACCACTATCATCATGTTGGATACCTGTTGCTAATGTAGTATCTAGTACACCACTATCATCGTGCTGGACACCAGATGCCATTGTAGTATCTTGTACACCACTATCATCGTGCTGGACACCAGATGCCATTGTAGTATCTTGTACACCACTATCATCATGTTGGTAATTTGGAGAACCTGCTGGACCAGCAACGGCATCTATTCGTGCCTGTTGCCTATCTTTATGAGCTGCTATTGTATCTCTTTGTCCTTGCAATCTATCAGCCAAATCAGCACGTTTCTTATCTACTTTGGCCATATGTTCTTGCTTTGCTGTCATAGCATTAGGATCAGCATCGCGAGCACTGTCAGGAGCTCCTGCTCCTGCCATTCCAGTTACTTCACTTGGTATACGGTAAGGTTCAGGTTTAAGTTTCGCTACCGCCGTTGCCGTGTCAGGTTTAGGTGCAAACTGAGCATCGCCCACTGGATCATCTTGTGTACCTGGTACTACGGCTACGGCTGGGGTTGCGGCCGGGACATCTGCCACGCCAGTTGTGGCGGCATTGCCAGTTGGGGCGTTTACTAAACCGGGACCAGTTTGTGGGCCAAGGGGTACGGGGGCCGCATCACCGGCACCTATACTATGAAACTGGCCAGCATGTTTATTAGGACCTCTAAATAAATTTGAACCGGCGCCACCTATTATACCTGTATCATATCCTTGCTTTGGATCCTTACCATAGGCTCCAACAAAAGATTTACCAGCTCGTATATTTTTTGACCAATATTGTTTATCTCGAGACTTTCCGCCGAGCCATTGATTAGCACTAGTTAACCAACCACCAAGATCTCTTTTAGGGTCGTCTTTACCTTTATATATTAATTCATTTAACAGCACTTAGACTTTCTTCCAATCTATCTACAATGCTGTCTGCCCACTCGTCAACTAGTTGTGCTTCGTCAACAAACTCATTGTCTTCAACTTGGAAGTGTCGTACACGCTCTGCATACTCTGCATCTTCAGCAATGCGCCCTAAATCACTTACATATTTTTTAGCCAATTGAACTGCTAACGCACTTTCTTCTGACTCTGTAAGTTCTTTGTTAAGGTGTGCTTGTGCAAACTCTTTAATGATATTATTATCTACAATGCGTGTATTAATATCTTCCAACGCCGCTTGTACTAAACCTCTTACATCTGAATGTTGTACTGACCGTGCTAACATATCACTATCAGGTGAACTTTCTAACATTAGATCACCACTATCAATAAACTCTCTAATTTGGTTTAGTTTATTTGTTTTATTTTCCATAGCAGTTTTGTAGATGCTGTTAATGAGCGGTAGGGATTCAAAAACATTATCATCATGCTTCTTTACAGTAAATTGGTCTTTCATTGCATCCAAGTCGTCTTCGGACAATGTTACTTCTACTGGCTCAAAACTTTCAGCAAAGTTACTATAACCACGGCGTGAGGACATTCTAGTTAAGTCCTGCCTAATATTGTTATACGCATCACGTACACTTTCTACAATATCAACAGTATCCTCATTAACCAATTTATTTCGTTTACTATAATTAACAAAATTCTTTAATTGGCCCATTTGACCCACTGTATTAGTAATATGTGTGCCAATGTCATCATGTAGTTGCCCACCTTCACTAACGTGCCTTGCAGCTGCTCTTGCGCCTAGTAAGTTTTTAAATGGTAAAAGCATACGCTCGCCATCAGTATTTTCAATAAAAATTTTACTAATGTGTCTACTGCGTGAACCTCTAACATCCTCATCTACAGGACGTTTATGCCTTACAATAATTTTTGCTGTTTCACCTAAGTCTTGGTAACTGCTTTTAATGCTACCATACATTTTGCCTTCATTCATATCAGAATCCCTAAATTCTTGTTGTTGTGTACGTAAAAACTCAAAGTCTTTACGCTCTAAATTAGATTTTGTAATATCTCTTACGTCAAATGTCATTAACCGTCTCTTTGCAAACTGACGCATTTCACGTAAAAAATTAAACCATTGCTGTTTATTTTCACCTAAACTCTCTGTTAATTCTTTACTGTAATATACTTTAAATTGATCATCCACTAAAGTAATAGTTACAGAACCAATATCTGCACCACCAGATTCATATACAAAATCAAAAAAGCGAGCTTCTTCTGGTTCTAATGTTTTATTCGCACTAGCATCACCAATTTGTAATGATGAATATGCTGACCTTAATTTATTAAATAAATCTTCTGCAATGTGTTCTATTTCTTTCATAACGTACAGTATTTATGTTAAACTACTATAAAAGGCATTGGCATATCCATATCTTGATCTAACCCATCTTTAAGTCTATCAAATAATCCACTATCCCACTGCCTTACTTCGTAACTCATCCTTATTATTAATAACGTTGCGGCAACTAAATCATCTGTTTCACCATCTTTGGCGGCGTAACTTTGACCCCGAGCAATATATGTCTTTAGTTCCGATATCAGATTCTTACTTTTTATTTCTATTTTATCTGTTTCTACAAGATTTTTCAATCTACTACACGCTAATAATTTAGATTTATGTGTAGTATTAAATCCTTTTCTATAGCGTTTAGCATGGCCATGTTGTTTAGATTGAGATAAAAATATACCTCTAAATTGTTGCTCACCCATATCATCAATAACTACAAGAGCTGCTTCACCCAGTGTATTATTTTCAACACTATACCAAATTTGCGGGACATCAGCTTCTTTATAATCTATTTCATCTGCAATATAATGAGTAATATCTCGTAATATTCTTACCTGACCTTGTACTGGTGTTTTATTATGCATCCATTCTGCAACTTGCTTCATTGTTGGTATTTCATACACTTGTATTGCGGAATTATCACCACCTGTACCCAAACTTGGATCAAGTGACACCAAATAATTGCACCCTTTCTTAGGTTTATCATACCATCTAACTGCACCTTGTTTTTGCCAAACATCTCGTGGTCGTAACATTGCCAATGTACGAGAATCTATTAATGTTTCATCATTAATAATAAACTCACAATCATGTTCTCTAGCAAACCGTTCTGCGCCAATACGTCCCATTTCTTCTGCTTTCCACTGGGCATCACGCTCTGGATGTTCATTCCAATATGATCTAAATGCAAAAAATCCATTGCGTCCTATATTGGTTTCATTACCTTCATCATCTATAGTTTTGTTTGCTTGGCGCCAAATCATAGCAAACTGGTCTTCATCACTATTGGGCGTTGATGTTATTATCGCTTTACCACCTGTTGCTAATGTAGGTGAAATACTTGTCCAAAATTCTCTCGCAATATTAGGTTTTACAAACGCAAACTCGTCCAAGTATAGCATACTGAGTGCCATACCACGTCCAGTGTTTTCGGTAGTTGTTGTGCTAATTATTCTGCTACCGTTATCAAAATCTATGCTACCTTTGTTATAACTATACACACCTGGGCGTATATGATCTGGTACATCTTCATATGAATACCGTATGCGTTGCATAATCTCTTGAGAACCTGCAAATTTATGTGCGGCAATTAATATAGCACTATCGGGTATAAACATTGCATACCACAATATATAACCTGCGGCAGTAGTAGTTTTACCTGTTTGCCGCGGCATTAAATTACAACTAAATCTGTGATCATGGTAACTTGAAAGTAACCTTGTTTGATACTCATATGCTTTGTATGGAATACGACCACGTCGCGGATGCTGGATCCAAAAGAAATTGTTTATAAAATAGTCAGGACCGGTCTCACGATCTGCACATTTTGCCAACTCTAATAGTTGATCGTCAGTATATGATTCTTTCGTATGTGCTCGTTTAACTAAATTGCCATCAAGAGATTTACTAGCCATACAAGTATTTAACAGTAAAAGGGATTAAGATTTCTTTTTAAGATACGCCTTTAGCTCTATTAGTTGCTACGGCGTGCATTACACTCTCAGCATCATCACCATAAGTCTTTTCAAAGTTATCTTTATGTTTTTTTAACTCTTTAAAATGTGATTCTTTAGAACGCTTTTCTCCACCCGTAAGTTTACGTTCATTAATAAGCAAGTCTGCTATAAGCATTTTAAATGCCTGCTAATTTCCTTAAATCTAATGAGTCAGGATCTTCTTCAACTTCCATTTCTGCATCACCAAGTTCAGTATGATATTCACCATCATCTTCTGGTGGCATTTCATCGTCTCCAGTTGATACTGAAACATTCATTTCTGCACCACCTTCTTGCGCCAAATCAGTAATAGCTGCAATTGCTCGAGACGCTAAACCTTGAACATCTTCTTTTGAAGGTACATATACATCATATCCTTCGTGAACTATGCCTGCTAGTTTCTTTAAATCTGTTGTATCTTCTGGGCAGGGTTTCTTTTTCTTCATTTTACCTGCGGCTTCATCAACATTTTCTTCTTCGTCAGTTGCTTCTTCGTCAGTTGCTTCTTCGTTATTGCCATTTTTGGCGGCAAGCATTTTTTCAAAGGCTGCTTTTTGTGCTTCGCTTTGTGCTTCGGTTATTTTCCAAGGACTTACTAGGCCTGTTTCAAAATGTGTTTCCATATCTTCTGCTAGGAAATTTTCCCATTTTTCTCGAAGTTTACCTTCTGCTTCTTCTAAAGCCATCGGATTATCACCACCATTTACTTTTGGATAGGTTTTCTTTACTTTATGTAAGTCATTGCCTGTTTGAGTAATTTCTTCTGGAGAATGTACTACTACATCTGGCTCGTTATCCCAACTATCGCCTTCTACAACATGCTCATCGTCTTCATGCATACCGCCACATACGTCACATGAACCATGCTCTTCAGGTGCTAATGCTTCAGGTGCTGATGCTTCAGGTGCGCCAAGAGCAACCGGATGCCCACCTTGCATTCCTGCTAGTTGCAATATATCTGCAAGTTGTGCTGGATTGCTTGTGCTAATATTAGTTGAGGCGTGGTCGCCATTTTCGCCACTTGTTGTAATACTTAAATTATATTTTGTACCTTCCATTTTAATTACTTCCTACTGGTGATTTTGTGCCTTGTGGAGCTTTGAGAAGTTCATCTGGGTCATGCTCAATTTCACTACTTGGATCTTTTTCAAAATTGATCATGTCAAACAATCTGCCTTTACGTTTTTTATCTTCTGCGTCTAGCATTGTGTCAGTATGTTCTTGTCCTGCTACAACTTCATTGTCGCTATCTTCATAATCACTATCTAATAATGATTCTGGCTTTGCGTCTGGATCCTTATCATCTGCCGCCTTTTGGTCTATATCATTTTGTGCTTCTTCAGGATGATTTGGACTACGTACTACAATGTGACTTTGTGGGACACCCAATTTATTGTGTAAGTAAGAGGTTAATGTGTCTGGAGTTGCAGGATATTCTAATACAATATCTACAATGTGTATCTCGCCTGCTGGCAAGTTACCAAAATCCATTGGATGCTTTTGCATGATTGTTTTGGTTGCTTTCGATACGCTTTTTACACCATATCTTTGTAGGCAACTCTCTAGAGCATCTAGGTCATCATCTGTAACGTCTACAGCAAACTTTAACCTAAAAGGATACTCTGTCTTTGCTTCTGTTATATAATTTTTCAAACTTTTCATAATATTGCTCATTAAGGTATTACACTTATTTAGTTGTTTTTAAGAAATTTAGTTCTGGAAATACATCACTAAACTTTACTTTCCTATATTTATCGTGTAGATTTATGTCGTCTATTACTTGATTCATATTATTTAGAATTACTACTTCATCATTAAAATCTATCATTGCTTTCACTAAACTATTAGCAGTATCATATATAAATCTATTTTTTCTATCCATTTGAGATTGTTCAAGAAAATTTTCTATAATCTCTTTAATATTATATTTCCAACTAGTTGGCAAATATCTAAAATCTGAACGAGTGTCAAATCCAGGCTCTGCCAAATAAACACTACTGTAATTTTTAGTGATCCATCCTTTATTCTGCCAATATGTCAATATCTCTGGAAGTCTATGGAAGTTAAACATAGATACAACTGGTGAATATTGCACTCTTATATTAGGATATCGCTTAACATAGTCATTAGTTTCCATAATATTATTCCATTTTTCACCATAACGTACCCATTCTGCACGTTCTTCTATCTCATCAATACTTGCGGCGAGTTCTACTTCTTTAAATTTTGATATCATATCCCAAAAGTTTTTATCCCTGTATGTTACATTAGACATATTACTATTCAATAATAGTTTAATATTTTTAGATAGGCCCATATCAATTATTGCCTCAAGCATAGTATAACTTTCTTCCATTATACTTGGTTCACCACCAGACAAATATATTTGCTCTACTTTGGAAATGTTATCTATTAAACTATCTAATAAATTTTCAGGTTTGTTTATTTTAGGAATAGATGATATTTTTGTACGAACTTTTTTATCAAAAGCTTCCCATTTACTACTAAAAATTGAACCACAGTAAAAACACATAAGATTACATTTATTAGAAAATCGTATATCAGTATAAATTAAATTCATATCTGCTCTACCATCATTAGTATTTTCTAATAAATTAAAATGATGTTTAAAGTTTTTATTGGCCCATAAACGAGTGCTATGAAAGTTGCCTTTGTCTTCTACTTTCCAACACTCAGAACACATATCAAGACGCTTATCAGCAAGAAAGTCTTTGCGTATATCTCTCGATACATCACTATTCCAAATTTCTTCTAATGAAGATTCATTTACATTTCCCATTGCTGTGCCGTGCATTGACATACAACAAGGATACACATTACCATCGGGCATTATTGCTACCGATACCCACGGCAATATGCAAATATTATTTCTTGTCATTATTTTGATTCAATATTTGTTTAATTAATTCGTTGCGATCTGCTACTATGGTTGCTTCTCCATCAATAGTAGTATCATATGATTCACCCACAGGCTCTTGTTGATCAACTCGCTGTTTTTTAATTTGTAATTCGACCATACGTAATTTTTTATCTATTTTAGCTGCTCTTGCATCTATAGCATTCTTCATCATAGTGCCAGCAACTTCAAATATTTTTCCTGCGTATCGTGCCTCTACATTCATACCTAAATCCATTAAGTCATTAAATGTATCTACAGCTTTAGTAGCAATATTATCCATTTCCAAGTCATTTGCTTCTAAATCACGCACAAGCGGCAATGCACTATCTATTTTGTCTACATCAGCCATAACTTTTTTAAGTTTTTTAGCTTCGGTCTTTGCTATATTACTGTCTGGTTGCTCTTCGTCAACAGGGGCATCCAAATCAAATAATTCTTCTAATTTCTTTGTCATAATACTATTTAATAGATCCGCATATTGCACGACATGTTAATCGGTAATCTTTATTTTCAAATTCCTTGTTAATATCTAATGTTTTTATATCATAGTTTTCTTTATAACTAAAATTATTAGAAAAATGACAACATGGCATAACACTACCATCAACTGATTGAAACATACTATAATTATTTGTTTCATCACCATCAATATCTATATGCATACAATTTTTTATTTTAACATACGTATTATCTGTTTTTAATATGCTCGCCGGCTCAAGTAATGATTCCTCATACATATCATTAGGACGTTGCAAATCTGCATTAATAAACATAGTGCCTGGCTCTAAATAAAATTTTTCACCAGTTTTCCAATGATATGCTTTAGTAAACCATGGTTCTTTTGTATAAAAATTACTAAATCCTATATCGGTTGCTAATTGTCTTGCTTCTTCAACTTGATGTTCATTGTGCTTAAATACCAAAAATTGCCACCATGCATTTCCACCAGCATCTATAAATGCTTTTGCGTTATCTATTATTTTACTAAAATTAGTCGCTTGCCTATATATATGATTCGTGTCTTCTAGTCCATCTATACCAAAAGTTATTTTATGTAATCTTAGTAAATACTTGTCACATTTTCTTCCCAAATCTTGCCACCATTTTATCGATCGCAAACTACCATTTGTCTGTATATTAACATGCCAATGATGTTGTGGTTCTATTGATCGTCCACTATCAAACTCATTCCAAAAATATTCATTTTGTATTATTATTTTATCTATTAAACTATCTAAATGCTTGTATGCTATGGGATCACCTAAATTACCACACAAATGCACTACTCTTAAATAAGGAAATTGTCTTGCTGTTTCAATTACTACATCTGGCTTAATATCATCAAGTATTAAGTCTTTTCGAACCCCAAACCCATTATTATTACGCGGGCACCCCGGACAAGATGCATTGCATCTAGTTGTAGGTTCAACGTGTAATAAATTTACTTTATCTGCATTAATGTACATTGTTATACTTGTAATATATTTCGTTAGTAATTTCGCTACAATATTCTTTTAATTTTTCTATATCAAAATTTATTGATGTAAAATGCATATCTAAAATTGGTGTAATATACTTAATATAAAACTCTATATGAAATGAAGGCATTGGAGACATAAATCTGGGATCTTGGAATATACGATATTGATAATGACTACTATCTTTATACAAATCATATATTGGCGTATGTATTACAAACTTATCCCACTTAATATTGCTCCGTAAATGAGCCAATTCTTCTGTTTCTGTTATAAACTCAAAATCAAATGGATATCCATAAAAGAAATAATAAGGAATATTATGTAACTCACACAAATTTTGCACATCTAATATTTGCTCTAAATCTCTCATATGATCATATACTTTAGATTGTATATATAATTCTTTGATTATATTGTCATCACTATGACTACTTGCCCAAAATCCTCTATCATTTACAACATTAGCATTCATATCAACAATAAAGTTTCTCAAATTAAATGTTTTTATTTGTTGTTGGACTTCAATATCTTCAACAAACATATCCAATTTGCCTATACTAGTCCATTGTATTATTACTACCAACTCTTTATCTAAATTTTCTAATATATGTTTTTTACACACTCGTCCTATAAACTCATTACCCACAGCAGGTCCTCCCATAGACAAATGTGTTAATTTATGTGTAAGTTTAGGGAAATGTACCCAAATTGGATAGTGCTTAAATTCTCGTTGGCTTATACCACAACCACTAGTTAGTAAATATTGCATTATATTCTTTACGTGTTATAACACTTCCTTGTCCATAATGATCATATTCTATTTCATCTGGATTATTGCTACAAGCCTTACATACTACAGAGTTTGGCTTTTTAATATTATTAACAAAATTATCTAAATTATCATCATAACTTAATCCTGTATTAAGGTATGGTTGCCATGCTTCTGAATCTTGTATATTAAACAATGCTAATGTATCATCTAAATTAGCAACAGCAGGACATTTATATAATTTATTTTTATATAATGTAGGGGAATTTGGGCCACCGCATACTTTATGAGCACCTACATAATCTTCATTATCAGCAGGCATTAATTTAGGACCTTCTCCCATAAATGGACGTCTAAATTCACCAAACATGTTCATATGCCACTTTATGTCAGCATTTCTGTCTTTTAACTTAATAAGTTTATCAGATGGATGAAACGGCGTAGCAGTTACTTTCCAATCAGAATGTTGTAGAAAAAACTTAACATTGTCTATATATTCTTGCGGGGGTGGATAAAAATGTAAACTAGTTTGTATTAAAACATTGCCTAATTCTTTACACCAATTATATAAATCTGGGCGCACAAGATAGTGAAATCCATTTGTAATAAGTTTTACTCTGGCGGTAGGAAAGTTTTCTCTAACACCAAACATCCAATTTTTAAGATCTTTATTAAGTAGTGGCTCTCCACCCATTAAATTAACTTCTCGTATAGTAAAACGTTTACTCCATTCTTTTAACCATTGCTCACCGTCACTCCAAGGAACATGACCTTTACGATTATAATTAGACATTGTTATACAACCCTTGCAAGACAAACTACAAGCATATTGTACCATTACATCTAAATATTTTAAATCATATTTGCTTATCATTTTCTATTTTAACTCGAAACTCTTGGTGTATTTCATCTTGTAAAATTATCCTACAATAATTACTTATTTTCCTCAGTGTTTCACTCTGTGAAAATATGTGTTGTTGACATTTATCTAAATCATCATAATTAATATTTAAATTTCTATCTGTTACAGAATGGTATTTGTATTCTGCTTTATCCCAATCTTTCATTAACTTTTTTCTATTACTATCTGTTAATTCTTGTTTACGTGAGGCAAGTATAATATCTATCGTATTCATATTAAAATGCGTATTAATATACCATGATTTATCATTATTAGTAGTTAATTGTAGCAACATGCCAAAAAATTCTAATTGTGTTGGTTGTGGTTGATCCCAAACTTTATTCTTAATATTGCGTAATACTTGATTATGTCCTTCTTTAGAAGTAGGATATGTTATATTAATAAATTTGTAATTTTTAAAATATTTCCATATATCATCTTCTCTATAATGCGTAGGAACCACAACATATTTGTCTTTATCTAATGTACTAGCATCTTTATGATCATATAGTCTTTCTGGTTTAAAGTCAATACGTAATAAGTTTTGATTAAATATATCATCAACTTTATACCTATCACCTATTTTGCGCCTGTCTAATGTATTACATTGTTCAGATTTACTTATAATATAAGACAGAAATTCCCCACCAGCGCCGTGTGGATAACATACAAATATAAACTTTAATTCAGGTAAGACGAACACACTAATACTTATTAGCGTTTCTTACCTTGATGAAAAATATCATCTTCAGTTACTATTCTAAATTTTATACCTTGACGTTGGCACCATTTATTAGCAGCTTCCCACTTTGCGTGGTTCATTGCTACGTGCGCTTGATTGTACTTACTTTTACCAGCATGTTCAACCAATGTTTGGCTTTTGGGTTTAATTTCTATTAACTCTGCTATACGTTTGCCAGTCCTATCATTATATACAATAAGAAAATCTGGAACATATTGCGTTTGTTTACCTGTTAATGGATTTCTATAAGGTATTCTAATTGCCTCACTTGCCCATTCTGTTATACTAGGATGATTATCACAAAATTTCATAAAAGCAAATTCCCATCCACTTCGATATTTTGGATTTTTTGTTCCTACATATTTTTTAGTGTTTTTAGGAAGAAAACGACCTTGGGCATATTTTGCCATGACTTAAGCCAATATTGCTCGTTGAATATTTGTACTAACTAATTTAGCTTCTGAATATCCTAATATACTTGTACGATTTCTTGTCGTGTTTAACAAAATACATAGTAATGTATTAAGTTTTAGTTTATCTTTCACATCATCCAATTGTTTTACTAAATCAACTGGATTTAATCCTTGTTCTTTCGACACTTCCAATAATGATATTGTTAAATTATCAATTGAAGCTTCATCTAAGCCTTTACTTAATAAAAAACCTCGCACAATATCAAACTGTGCTGGGTCTACTGATCCTACTTTTGTATAATAATTATCAAAAAACTTTCGTTGTTTTGCATCAGCAGACATTTGATCAGATACTTGATCATCAACTGGAAAATTAGTATTTTCTACAAAATTTGTATATTCTGCCATTAGAAAGGTCCTGATCCGTCGCCGGCACCAGCGCCAGAAGCACCACCACCACTAGAATCTACATCGGCCTCAGCAGCTGCTTCACGGACAGACTGTTGTGCCCGTCTTAAAGTAGCCGTTGGGAATGAGTTTCCTTGATTTCTAGAAATCAAATCAGTAATTCCTGGTAATGAGTTACTTATATCATTTCTAAGTAAATCTTTTGTACTATTGTGTCTAAGTTGCTCACGCAATTGGAATGCGCCGGCGGCCGCGTTTAATAAATTTCCACTCTGCAGATTACCAAAAACATCTGTAGCTTTATCAAATATACCACCAGGAGAAAACAAGCCACCACCTCCACCTCGAGCACCACCAGATAGTACACTTCCGGATCGATCATAAAATGAGCCACCAAAATTCTCTACTGAGCCTGCTTTATTATCACCATAAACAATTGCATCATAATGTACTTGTATTGTACTTTCCATAGGGCCTGCACCATCAGAAACATCATGTGAACCATGCGAGAATGATGCTATAACTGGATTTTTTAAAGTATATACTGTTGCATTTCCTTTTGATAGAGAATTTATCTGTATTTCATCTATTAAATTTGTACCGCCGCTTTGAGCATAACTAGAATCCAATCCCCATGTCAAATCAGATGCTCTTTCATTATATGTATGTCGCTTACCACCAGATCGCACACTATAATTATTTTTAGTGCCATCATTTACATAATGTTGATATATACGTGCTAAAAAATTACGAACATTGTTATGATTGTCATCATGAAAAGTAATACTAATAGGTGCATAATCTACACCTAAAAGATTATATGCTTTTCTATTATATTGTTTATTTGTTTCTACTTCAAAAGTAATACTAGGCAGTTCTATAGTTTTAACCATAAAACTTATTTCAGCCTGATCTAATAGAGCACCTGCTATTCCTCTATTTAATTTTATATTACAGTGATAAAGATAACGAAACTTAGGCGCGAGCCTAAAGTTATCGTGGGTGAAGAGATTACTTGCATGGCGGTAATCTTTGATGCTATCTCCATGTCCAACACCATGCAAGAAATTACTTAAAAAGGAGGCCATCTAGTTTAACCAGTGGCTACTGCTCCTATTGTTCTTGGTACTGTAGCACCTACACCTTGACCTAGTGGTGTATTAAGTGCATTATCATACCTAATTGTTAATGTGATAGTTGCTGGTGCACTATCAGTATAAGTCATATCATTATAGTTTACACTTTCAATATAACAACCATACATTTCCCAAGTTTCTAAAACTATTGGTGCAGTTGCACCATTACCACCATCTAGTACTTCATACTTTAGTACAAATTTATAATCAATACCAGATACTGAACTCATTTGTTCAAAGAAATCGAACTGTTTCTGCATTTGTTCACCAACTCTGCGTGTCATTTCACCATTGACATCGTCACGCAAGTTAATTGTAACTGGTTCCCAAGTATGTTTACCCAATACATTAATCTTTGAGTTGTATACTTCGATTACTTGATTATCAAATGATGCGGTTGGTCGTGTAATATCCATTACATTCTTTGTAATCTCTGATCGTGGGGTGGTAACGCCAAAGTTTTCCAATATCGCTCTAAAGCGATATTTTAGTTTCGGCATCAATGTGCCCATTGATCCAGCACCACTAATTGGTACTGTAAATTTTGTTAATGACGCTACGGACATATTATTCTCCTATTGTTATCAATATTTATCTTATTCATGGGGCGGTTTTACACCGCCCCAATAATAATAATAGCATATTATAATTTTGCTATTTCACCTGTATTTTTAAGTCTTACTGGAATGTAAATAAACTCTAACGCTTTCACAGGCTCAATCGCTACGTCTACGTATAGTTCATTACGATCAATTCTTACAGCCGTGTTGTTAGATTCATCACATACAACCAGGTAATCATTAAGTGCTCGTTTCGCCATCAATTCATTACAAAATGATTCAATTACACCTTTAATTTCATTACGTGTAAGTTCATCATTAGGTTCAAAGATGAATGGTTTTGCCATGAGATCCAATTGACGTCTCATGTATGAAACAAGCCTTGAAACGTTAACTCTATCAATTGCAGAAGATGTCGAAGCGCGGGATTTATTACCGAAGTTCATTAAACCACTACCATTAATAAAGGTAATTGGGTTAATTCTATCAGCATATAATACATCACGTAGTCCTTCACGTACAGCAATACTCTGGAATTCAGCAGTAGCAGAATCAATATAACCAATAGCAGTAGCATTAGAAATTTTACCACGGTTTGTGCCTGCGGCGGCAAACCATTGGTACCCAACACTATCGTTATAAGCCATTGTGCGTAAAATCATGTGACTTGCTGGTACTACAATTGCATTACCTGCTAGATCACTTGAATACCCTGAAGGATAATATACACTCATGTAAGCATTATTGGTTACAAGACCATCTTCACCGTTGTCTGTTGCAGAATTAGAGTTTTTACTCCAAGTTTGCAAGTTAGCGGCGTTAGCTGCTAAACGTAGAGGAGAATCAGCAATAATATGTGCTGTTTCTTTTCTATCTACATTAAGTGTTGCCATGTTAGAAATCAACTCTGGATAACCTGGAGCGGCAAGTAAGTTAAACTGACGTTGCTCTTCTCGGATATCAGTATTTGCATCAATTGCTGACTTCATTGCGGCAACTACGACTTGACGCTGTGCTTTACGACCAGCAAACATAGCACCATTTGTTTTATTACCTGCGGCATTCTGCCAACGATCTGGAAAATAATCAGCAATTGAATCTGCTGGTGAACCAAAACGTGGGTTTCCTGCGGCATATGTTGTTGTGTTAATAGTATCTTTAGCATACTTTTTAACACTATATCCACTACGGCGTGTATTCCATAATAACATACCACGTGGTGAACTTGCTGGATTTGGAGCATCTGGATCTAAGAAATGATCAGTTAGTAAACTAACAATACTACTTGCTGTACCTGCACCAGTACCTGATACTGTAGCAGCTGCTTCAGTTTGCCACCTTGCATCGGCAAATAAAATACCATTACTTGATGTTTGGTCTGAAGTATCAACTGCTACCCATGTTGCTGTTTGATATCTATATAGTTTTGGAAAATTTTCCAAATCTGAAGTATCAATCCATAAATCACCATTTACAAGAGCCGTTTTATCGGATTGTGTTAATGGTGCGGATGCGGCGAACTGTGGACCTGCTGGATCTGTATTAGCTAAGTTAAAACCACGGAAATCAGGATTTACTGATCCGTAACCTTTCCAAGTTGTACCATCATGAATCATAATATCAGCTGCTAATGTTGTATCATACCAATAAGTACCATTTCCTGGATTAGTTGTTGGTTCTGTTGCTTTTGCTTCATATGTCAATTCTTCCCAGTTTGTACCAATTAAATCAGCATTTGGTAATGAATAAACATTAGTTAATGCATTAGTAATACCACCATCTGCTAATGGTGTACCTGAGGTATCACGCATTACTAAATCACCACCCTTAGCATGTGAAATACTTACTGCACCGGATGTTTCCACTGTGGCTGATACGTCGGTAATACCGGCAGCTGCTATAGCGGCAACAAAATCTGTTGCAGTTGTACCACCCAGTGTTACTGTTGTACTACCAATAGTAAATGTTTCAGCATTTACAAAACTTGGTGAGGTTGTAGAACCAACAATAACTGTTGCTGTGCTTTTGGCACGGCGATATGGTTTCAATGTTAATGCTTCTACTTCACTAACATCATGATCAGCAAACAATGTACCTACTGCAATTGTTCTTGGATCTGTACTACCTAAACCTGACGTTGCTTTAACAATTGTATCATAAACATTAACTGTTTGTGCTGTCCATACTTTTGTTGTTGCTGAATATGATTTAATAATCACATCAGCACCATTATCTGATTTATCTAACTTCATCCATGCACTACCTGATGGACGTGAAGTAGATGCGGCTGTTTCCCATGAAGGAACAGTAGTATATGAAGATGTTTGTGTTGATGGACCATATATGGTTCCTACTGATAAACCTAATGTTGCTAATGGAGTGCCGGCGGTATTAGCAAGAGCTACACCACCATTCACTACTGTACCATTACTTGCAGATGAACCAATAACATAAAGTTCAATCTTATTGTTAACTACAGCAGATTGAACACCTTTTTTAGCCACTGTACTACCATCCATTGCTGAGTTGATTGCTGAAACTACACCAGCAACGTTAGGAACTGCTGATAAATTGATTGCTATTCCATTAATAGTAATAGCATCACCTGATGCCATTGCTGGTGGACTTGATACTGTACCAGTAGCTGCTGGACTGCTTGATGCCCATGTAGCATCTTTAGTTGCACCTGAATGTGCAGCTGTTGTTGCTGTACCGTCGCCGGTAAGCTTCCATGTATTACTTCTATTTTTATAATATACTGCGTTACTTGTTGTTGTTGTAACTACAGCAAAATCGCCAATTGAGCCGAACGAAGCAACTGGTACACCACCACTATGTTGAGTGGCTAATGTTACTAATTGTGGTACCTTGTTTGTAAATGCTTGAGTAGTTGCATTCCATTCATGAATGCCCCATTTTGTATTTGTAAGGTCTAACCAGTGTGTTCCTGTAACTGGTGTGCCTGATGGAGTTGAAGCAGAACCTGCTAATTCACTCAAATTTACATTTGCTCGTAATACATATGCTCTGTTGGCCAAACCTAAGTATGAATATGCGGCTTGCAAACCATACTCGTTTAATTCGTAGCCATGTAACATGGTACCTGATGTACTTTTATAAAAAGTAGGTGTACCGTATGTTGTGGCTAATTCTCGTTGTGAAGTCATTAACTGAACTTTGTTAGCGTTTGCCGCGGTTGTTCCTGCCGCTGTTCCTGTACCAGAACCTTGTGTTTTATCCTGTGCTGATGCAACTAGGATTAAAGGCACAGTGCCTGGGTCAGATGTAACATACGCTGACTCATTCGTTACCGTAACTTCAACACCTGGAGATACTAAAGCCATAATATTTTCCTCTATGTATAATTTTAATTAAAATTAACACATCTATCGATGTATTTGATACTAGTATTTATTTCAATTTAGTAAAATACGCGTCGATACACGCTCACAAAGGGTACAGAAAAGGGTTCCATGAAATAAATATGATTATGAAACATGCTAAAAGACCACTATGTCGCTGTGGTATGCGCCCAGTTGCAGTAAATTATTATAAAAAAGAAATACCACACTATAGAACTCAGTGTGATAAATGTATACGACAAGAGAAAAAACTAGAAACAACATCTCATTCTGAATGGAAGGCTAGTGGATATACTAAAAAAACCCAATGTCAGCGATGTGGATTTAAAGCAGATCATTCTATACAACTAGATGTATATCATCAAGATGGGAATAGAAAAAATAATGATTGGAAAAACTTAAAAACAGTATGTGCTAACTGCCATAGAATTTTATATATTGCAGGGAAGGGATGGAAACAAGGAGATTTAATTCCAGATTTTTAATGAATAATAAATAATGTTATGCCTCATATTAATAACTTCATGCATCCATTACAGTCAAATTTACAATGTCGTCTTAAATGGTCTCATAGCACTATATTTTTAACTACAAATACTACTGCAAGTTGCCATAGAGTTAATCAAGATGTAATACCAGATAACTTCGATTTCCATAATACACCAGAAAAAATAATTGCTAGAAATAAAATGCTTAATAATGTATGGCCAGAACATGGCTGTGAGCATTGCAGAGTTATAGAAGATGCTGATGGAATGAGTGACAGAATGATGCATTCTACAATGCCACATGCTCCAGAATCTGCAAAAGAATTAAAAGACAACCCTGCTCAAGCTAGTAATCTTACTCCTACTGAATTAGAATTATTTTTTAGTTCTAATTGCCAAATGTCTTGTACGTATTGTGGACAATATTTTAGTACTACGTGGGAAGCTGAAAATAAGAAATTTGGACATATAGATGAATATCTGTATGGATTTGCAACAGATAATGATCCAGCCAATTATAAATCCAACTATAAAGGAAATGTTTTACAAGTAAAAGAAAAATTATTTGTTTGGCTTGATGAAAATGTACAACATTTAAGAGAATTATATATTTTGGGTGGGGAGCCTTTTACACAACCTGAAACTTTGGAATTGTTAGATTTCTTATCTACTAAAAAATGTCCCGAATTACAATTAAATATTAATAGCAATCTTTCATTAGAACCAAAAAAAATAAAAAAAATAATAGACAAATTACAAGCTCTGCATGATAATGGCAATTTAGGAAAATATAAACTTATTGCTAGTTTAGACTGCTGGGGCAAAGAAGCAGAATATGTTAGATCTGGCTTAAATCTCGAACATTTTGAGAATAATTTTAATTATTTTATTAATAATACTGATATGAATCCCAGTATTAATATGTGTTGGATGCCATTAACAACTTTTACAATGGAAGATCTTATTAATAAAATTAACACATGGCAAGAACAAATTGTTAAAGAAAACAAACTGAATGATACTTTCAGGATATTAAACGTTTCAATGATGCAAGCAGGTGGACGACCTTGTATACATCCTTCAATATTTGGTGCAGAAATTCTTGACTGGGGTTATACTGATGCTACCAATAAATTAGAAACATTTGGAGAAGAGACTCTAATAAACACTAAAAAATATTGGGAAGGCATTGCTAAAAGTATTAGAGCATGTGCTCCTGATAAAGAATTACAAAAACAACTACACAACTACCTTTCTGAATTAGATAGACGGCGTGGTACTAACTATCCAGCACTTTTTCCAGTAGTTTATGATGCTATACATTCAGATTCTTAACTGTTTCTTCTAAATCTTCTAAAGTTCCATCATTAATAATTACGTGATCTTCAATGCAACCTGCCCATGAAGATTCACTAGCATGAACTTCAGGATATGTCCGTGGCAACATTGGATTATAATGTGCTTCATCTTGGCGATCATTATCTTCAACAGCAGTATCCCACCATGGCGGATCTTCGCCACGTTTAACTCTAACAATTTTACCTTTTAAACGTTGAATCAACGCTATCTCATTAGGAAATCTACAATCAGTTATAATAATATTTTCTTTAATGGCTAATAATTTTTTCTCAAAACTTAATAACCAAATATCATCATGAAATTGATTGCGCCACAAGTCCGTGCCAACAAGTTGCAAGGCTACACGCGGTGTAAAACCAGGTTTATCTAACCTATCTGCCCACCAAGGATCTACTTCCTCCCGCCATTCTCTACTTTCGTGAGTAGTGCCTTCTAACAATTCTCGTTTCCAACCAAAAACACAAGCACAGGTATCTTTAAGGGAGTCAGCAAAACTGCCTTTAATCCAATTATTATGTTGTGCTAAAAAATAATCTGCTACGGTATCCTTACCACAACCCTTTAATCCAACAAGTCCTATAATCATTTTATTATTATAACATAATTAACCGCAGATTGCAAGTAAATCTACTTTATTTTTATAAATTTTATCTGGTGGAATTTGATATCCTAACGCATTTAATTTATATGCTATATTAGTATAAATCCACGGGTCTTCTTCTATAGTAATATTTTTAATCCATTCTTCTACTATATCTGTAGTCAAATATGGACGTGATTTAAATAAATTATCTAAAGTATAAAAAGATTCATTATTAATATCTTTAGTTTCTATAATTGTATCCGTTTCAAATGTTGCATCGGTTTGTCCACGAAAAAACATATAACCACCTTCACCAATAGCATAACTTCGCAAATCATTAAAATAATCACCAAACCCATTAGTACTTTCATGATGCCTATGAAAATATTCAGCATTTTGTTGTAAATCATCACACATTATTTGAGTAATATGTACACAATGTCCTAATTGTTCCCTATTAAGATGTAAACTACCACTAAGACCATCTAATATTTGGTTACGTATTGCATGTAATTGTATAATAGAACTACCATGCGTTAATACTATCTTCCATCTATTATTATGTGGGTATCTGTCACTATCTTGTAACCGTCTCCGTAAATCTTTTATAATTTCATCAACATACATATGATATAATACATTACTAAAATAAACATTTTTATCAACAGGCAATGATTCATGTGTCCAATATATGTCTGAAAAATAATGTTCTAAAAAATCATGCCCCCAATCTCCGCGTTGATGCCCACTTTCATTATAATATTTTACTTCAAATTGTTCAGGGAATTTTGTAATTAAGTTATATGCTAATTGATTTCCTTTGTGGCCGCTGGCGTATGCAATTACATAGAACTTCAATGGAGATTGAGTCATAGTAATATTTAATTAAAGAAATATATTAACCGATGATAAACGACATTGGAACACCGCCGTCTTCATAATTACCTAGTTGCAATACTAACTCTGCCATCTCTTGTTGGCCTTCTGCTTTTAGTTCTGCACCATTCATTGTTGTACCACCTTGTGGCCCAGCAATAGTTGAGAATTTAGAACGTGATTCACCCATTATTTGCTTACACATAGCAAGTGTATAATCTTCCATCCATTTCTTAGTCATATGATGTTGTAAAATATTTTCATCTGGTTTTTGATTATACATCCACATTAAAACATCTTCACCTTCATCACTATCTATTTTACGTACAATAGTTAATTTTTTAGTAACTGGATCAAATCTATAATTAATAAAACCACCAAACATTCTTGCGGCTGTTTCTTGATAGCCACTAAACATTTCATATGTAGCCAAGCCACCAACCATACCTGCTTTAAGCATATACATATTCATGTATCCTGCTTCAAATGGTTCAAAGTTGGAAGCACCACCACCTGTTGTGCTACCAATTGTTCTGCGAAAAATTTGTCTTACTTCCAAAACATTACTGTCTAAAAAGTAATCTTGCCTATTTTTCTCAAGTTTTATGAAGCCATAAGATTCTTCTACGCTGTTTGAACTTAATTGACGATATTTATTAATACCATTTTCTAAACCTACTTCTAAATGCTCGTTGTCTAATTCAACATCAATAATTTGAGCACCTAGTCGCAATTTGACGTTGTTAAACATCGCAGTTTTTAATTTAGTTAGTTCTTTACTTGCCATATATGTATTTATTAAAATACCTTCAGCAATATAACATCGCTATTAACTCTCCCATTTAGTTTAATACCTGTAGTTGTTAAATTATCTAAAAATTTACGCAATACTACTTTACCAGCACTATTAAACTCTTTAAGTGACTCTTCAGGTTTACGTAAAGTTTTCTGCATACTAAGATTAGTGTCAAAATCAGTAATACTAGTTCCTTTAATTCCTAACTCACCAGCACTAAATCCATTTGTAGAAACATATTTTCCAATCTTACGTGTTTTAGTGTTAAACACCCACAACTCTTGAGCACCTATAATAGTTTTAGGATCAATTGATACTACTTTATACTTGTCATCGTTTGCCTTATATTTTAATTTAGCGATTTGTTTTTCTTTTGAAGGTGCTTGTTTAACTCTAATTTTACGATTTGCTTTTTGTTTGTTGGAATGATGTAAGGCATCTTCTATAAGCATATTATAAAACTCTAATATACGTTTTATCTCCGCTTTTTTATACGGATATGCTTCTACCAATTGCTCATACTCGTCATCTTGTTCCACAGGGTTGAGCAAGGTATTAAAATCTGTTACTTCTTGCTGATACATAGCAGGTATTAATGCCGCCGCCTTGCCGGTAATCTCACCTATTAGCAAAGCGTTTGACATCTTGAAATCACTTTTAAATTTATTTTGAAAAAAATCATCAATCTCACCTTCCACGTGTTTACCAAGGAAATCATTAAGATTTAATTTCATACGCTCTTGTATGGATATCACAGGAGCGAGTTGCTTAACTTCTTCTTTTTCTTCTATTACTACAACATTTGATAACTCTTTTATTTTCTTTCTAATAGCCAATAAAAGATTATCCATTGGAGGACAACCATTGTTCAGCATTCTTGCTACAGAGCCAACTGTTGTGCCTATCTGCCAATCTTTTGCCGCTCTAATTTTTTTAATAGATTCTTTATCTACTATTTTCTGTGCTTCCATCCATTGTATTAGTGGTTGCTTGGAATGCTTTGAAGTATAATGATAGTTGTAAAAGTTTAAACCTTTATTAATTCTAATGTTGATATCTTGAAGTTGATCAGCTTCAATATCCATCAATTCACCTTTTATAACAAAATCATCGAATTTGGGCTCAGCAAATAACCCATCTTTCTTTTTAGATACTCGCTTTTGTTTCTTTCTTACCATAGTATTGCCTCATATATATAGTGCTAAATAGTATTATAACACAAGAGTTAGAAAATGCCAAGACTTTCATTATGGAAACCAACTAAAGGAAATGACTTTAAGTTCATGGATAACCGTATTCGTGAGCAGTTCATCATTGGCGGCACTGGTATTAATATACACAAATATATGGGTCCTGTCAATCAAGGTGACCAGAAAAAGGCTGATCAGCCTATGTACACTAATAATTCCATCACAAACATACAAGATTTATTATTTTTAGAGAATCGTGATCGAAAATATGAAAAAGATGTAACGTTCATGAAAGGAGTCTATAATGTAAACGATGTAGACTTTGATCTGAGTCAATTTGGCTTATTTTTACAGAATGATACTGTTTTTATTACTTTCCACTTGACTGATATGGTTGGCGTACTTGGAAGAAAACTTATAAGTGGTGATGTTATTGAGTTACCACATTTAAAAGATGATTATGCTTTAGAAGATGATAGTGTTGATAAAGTATATGAAAGTTTAAAACGTTATTACGTTATACAAGACGGAAACAGAGCAGCTGAAGGATTTAGTCAAACTTGGTATCCACATTTATGGCGTGTAAAATGTACTCCATTAGTAGACGCACAGGAGTACAGAGATATACTTGGTGATATTGAAACTGGTGACGGTGATGATACACTAAAAGAAATCTTAAGTGATTACTCTAAGAATTTAGAAATAAATGATGCTATTATAAAACAAGCAGAAGCAATGGCGCCATTTACACAAGACATAGTAGATGGACGCAGTGGTTATGATACAACACGCTTTTGGATTGCGCCAGGCGCAGATGATGGTTCAATATTACTTGTGTCTACTGACGATGCCAGCATTACAGTTGATGCTGACGCTTCTTCACCAGCCGCAGTAACTGGTGATACATATTATGGACGTCCAACGAAAAAACTAGAACATTACTTAGCAGGCGATGGAGTTCCACCAAATGGAGCACCAGTAAAAACATTAACTAGTTTTGTTACTAATCCAAGTAAAGGTGAATATATATTGAGAACAGATTATAGTCCTAATAGATTATACATTTACAATGGCAAAAAATGGGTACACGTTGAAGACAATGTACGTATGGATATTACAAATACAAGTACCAAATCAACGCACAGAACTAAACACTTTAATACTAAAACTACCGTTACATTAGCAGATGGTACTAAAATTGATTCTAGACAAAGTTTATCAAATATATTAAGTGCTAGAGAGGACAAATAATGGAATTCTATTATGATGGTCAAATGCGCCGTTATCTTTCTCAATTTATTAGATTAATGAGTCATTTTCAGGTAGAAACTGGTAAAGATTCTGCTGGGAATTCTGCATTAATACAAGTTCCAGTAAAATATGGGGACATTTCTCGTCAAGTAGCAACAATCGTTCGTAAAAATAGTGAAAATGCTCTTAATTCCGTACCCCAAATTTCTTGTTATATAACAAATATATCATTTGACAGAGATAGAATCCAATCACCAACACATATGGATAAAGTTCATGTCAAAGAACGCTTCTATAATAAAGATACACAATCATATACAGCAGGGCCTGGCGATAGTTATACTATTGAACGCAGTATGCCAAGTCCATATAGACTAACAGTTAATGCTGATATTTGGACAAGTAATACTGAGCAAAAGATGCAAATTACTGAACAAATATTTTACATGTTTAATCCAAGTTTAGAAATACAAACTACAGACAATTATGTTGATTGGACTAGTTTATCATATGTTGAATTAACTGAAATATCATTTAGTAATAGAACAGTTCCAATTGGTGTTGATGATATGATCGATATTGCTACGATGACATTTGAAATACCTATTTGGATTAATCCTCCAGCAATTATTAAACGGCTAGGTGTTATTTCCAAAGTTGTTATGGGTATATTTGATGGCAGTGGTGGTTTAGCAGACAGTGTATTAGATGATACAAAACTAATGGGTAGTAGACAATACTATACTCCGTTAAACTATGGTGTACTATTATTAAATGGTCAATTAAAAGCTTTGGCCGTTAGTGAACCAATAAGTGGCGAGACTAAAGAAGATTCAACTTTCGATCATCTACCTGTAAAATATGGTGATGATATTCCCTGGAAAAAAATCATAGCACAATATGGAGAACTAAAAGACGGAATTAGTCAAGTAAAATTATTAACTAAATTTCAAAATGAAGATACTGGTACAGATTTTACAGAAGTTATTGGCACTGTATCTTTTAACACTGTTGATGAAACCATACTTGACTTTACAGTAGATTCTGACACAATTCCAGCAAATACCCAAACTGCTATTAATGCTGTTATTAATCCACTAAAAAATACTCCTGGAGATGGATTGCCCGCGGCCACTAATGGACAACGTTATTTAATATTAGAAGATCTTGGCTCTACAATTAACACATCGGGCGGCCCAGCAGGATGGCCTGATGCTACTGCTACTGACATACAAGCAAGTAAATTTGATATTATACAATATGATGGTACGAATTGGTCAGTATCATATGATGCTAGTGCTAATAAAGGTATTCATTATGTAACTAATACAAAAACTGGTATTCAATATAAATGGACTGGAACTGATGATACTTCCGAATGGGTCAAATCATACGAAGGCGAATACTTAACTGGCTTGTGGTCTATTTCATTACTTCCATAACAAATTTTATATAATTATTAGTATGAAGCAAGTTACTGGAGCAGGTGGTATTCTCTACTGCCGCGAAACAAAACGATTTCTATTTCTATTAAGGAATGATAAAAAGTATAAAAATAGATGGGGTTTTGCAGGCGGCAAAGTAGAAAATGATGAAACAACTATTAATGGTTTAAAAAGGGAAATTTTCGAGGAAGTAGGACACTTGCCCGATATAGAGAAAATAATTCCTATTGAATTGTTTACTTCAAAAGATGGTCACTTCTTTTATCATACATTCATTTTAATAATTGAAGAGGAATTTATACCCGTTTTGAATGGGGAGCATTGCGGGTTTGCTTGGGTTACTATGGCAGGGTGGCCAGGCCCATTGCATCCTGGTGTTTTTTCAACCCTTAAACTAGATTCAATTAAAGATAAGATTAGAACTATAGTAGAAACGATTTAAATATCTGCTTCAACTACAAAATCCCACGTTTTTAATTGACGGAAATTACGACACCATTTCCATTCTTCAGGCATATCTTCTTCCATGCCGTCTGTTACTACTCTTACAAAATCTACATCATCATATGTGTCAAATATTCTTTTCATATTATTAATCCAAACTTGATCACCTGGATTTTCATCTGCTGGACCATAAAATTCTGTACCAGCATATACATTATTATTCACTGTTGGATTAGTATTTTGATTATCAAATCCATATAAATAAATTTTCTTATGGCCGTGAAAGCAAGCAAGATATGTTGCTGTTGCGCCGGCGTTCATTCGTGGATCATGTGGAATAAGTGATACGAATTCAGGATGATCTAATACACTTTTTGCCCTGCCAAATACAACATTATTATCTGCATAGCCACTTTCAACTATTTCAGTTGCTAAATTAGGATGGGTTACTACGAGAAAATTTGGTTTCCAATCTTGATAAATTCTATTACAACCATAACATTGTCCTTTATATTTTCCGAAATGGCCGCCACCTGCTGTTGAAAGAAAACTTAACTTCATTGCAACACCAGAAAAATCTACTCGAGATTTGCCATTACCGACCACATATGCTACTTTTGTGTGATCAGAATTAGGAACGCTTTGAGGAATCCAGAATCTATCTTGATGTTTACGACCATTCTTAACTACAATGCCAGATACTACATATTCACCATCATAATCAGTAACATAACGATGTACCATTTTATTCTCCTTTCAATATTTATTCTGCAGATAATGGAGGGGCGAAATTCGCCCCTCCATCAATTACAACTTTATTGTCGTAAACTTTTAAACTTATAGTCTACCTACAACAACTTCGATGATACCATTCGTACCGTTGAAGTCTTCTAGAGCCTTACCAATTACGGAACCCATTCTTGGATTTGCCTCTGCCTTTGCATACCCTTCGCCTGCGGAAACTAGCATATCACCCTTACGGATTGTGCCTGTTACCTTAACAGGTACTCGACCTGTTAGTGCTACTGGTACTTGTGTGCCCTCAAGGTCTGCATTCATCAAATAACCAGGGTTTGTACTTACTACACCGGCAATCCTTGAATCCATAGTCTCTGTGGACATTGTTACTTCAGCGTCACCGCCAAATGTAACAACGGTACCTGCTTCGTATGTTGCATCACTTGTATAACGTTCTGCCAAATCAGCATATTTTGCTGAACTGGAAACGCCATAAATGTTACGCCATCCGAGGGATGAGGTACCTAGGTCGTATGTTGCGTCCAATGTTGGAACAACGTGACCTGCGGCAGTTACAGTAAAACGCTCTGTACCGCCAGTGTCGAAGCGAATAATATCTTCGTCACTTGACTCTTCAACTTGAATTTTTGTATCACCGTCTGCATCTTCTAATGCGTTAACTGAAGTTGTCGTGATAAACTCACGAATTTCAATTTTATCACCGTTAGCAGGTGCGGCTGTGAATGTTATTGTTGTACCACTAATAGCATATGCTGTTGTTGGAAGTTGGACAACACCGTTGATGCTTACCATACAACCAGCAGTTGTCAAGGCCGCATTTAGGCCTGTGAACGCTGTTGTTGAACCATCACCAGTTGCTGTTTCACTTCTTACAATTGTAAACTCTGTTGTAGCACCTGCCCATGCTGAACCATTATAAAACTCAAACTTACTTGTTGTTGAATTATAACGGAACATACCTGCAACACCAGTACCTGGGCGTTGGGCTGTTGTACCAGTAGGCAAGATAAGAGATTCTGTTGAAGAACCCATATCAAGTACTGATCCCGCATTAGGTGTTGCTGTTAGCAAACCTACTGCGTCTACACTTGCGTCTACTACGAACATATTTGCTTGGTTGTCTGACTCAATACGGAAGTCATTATCACCACCGCCTTCGTTGAAGACTGCGGCGTCATTTACACCAAACGTTGTGCCATCATAAGTAATGTTTGCTTCTGCTTGGATAGCAGCTGTACCATTACCTGTTAATAGGCTGTTGGCTGTTAGGGATGAAGCACCTGTACCACCGTGTGCTACGGCTACGTCTGTAGCTTCCCATACACCAGTACCAATTGTACCAACAGTTGCTAGTGAACTTGCGGATGTTACTGCGTTTAGAGTATCAAGACCTGCTTCGAAGTATGTCTCGAAATCAGATAGTGCTACTTGAACCATAGTACCACCATCGTTAACTACCACGCGATCAGCGTCTGCCAATGTTGTGCTTGTTGCGGATGTTCCACCATCACTAATGTTAAGTTCAGCTGCGGTTGCTGT